>Ga0208701_100080_pt1 | contig 46995 bp, 43 predicted proteins | sample DeeseametaMP1482_FD_184188 | JGI IMG/M metagenome (GOLD analysis project Ga0208701, IMG submission 184188) | Marine microbial communities from the Deep Pacific Ocean - MP1482 (SPAdes) | ecosystem: Environmental > Aquatic > Marine > Oceanic | place: South of Fiji, South Pacific Ocean | collected... | reverse complement strand
GTGGCGGCGGCAGCCTTCTGTTCAGCAGGCTCGGTCTTCTCCTCGTGCTCGGATTTGATCTCCGCGTTCATTGTATCATCGTGTAAAGTCATTAATTTATTTTCCTTTCAAAGTTCTTCGTTGGTCTTGTCTAGTTAGGAGTATCCCTAGTCCGATGCCTATCAGGGCGGTAGCGATAGGGTACTTCCTCACCTTCTGAGCCAGACTCGTGCTGGCCGAGTCGATGCTGCGAGACACCTTTCGAAGCTGGCGTTCAGCTTCGTCTTCCGTGGCTTGACGGGCTCGGGATAATCCGGCCTCCGCCAGTTTCCTGACGTCACGGGGGTCCATCCGCTCTTGGATGAGATGAACCGTGTGGTCTATCTCGTGTCGGGTCTCTTCCATGTCTTTTCTTATTTCTCGGGGTGTCTTCGTCTTCATGCGACTTGCTCCCTGAGAAACTCACGATTAGCGGCTAGCGACTTGGGCAGGTGCTCAAGGGTGCTATCATCCTTGAGCTTGTCAAGAGACAGCTTGATCGTGACAACCCCGGCCAGCAGTAGTGCGGCCGAGACACAGGCCATGGAGGCCCACAAAGGCATGACAAAACTCAATCCCACGCAAGCGAGTGCAACTAGTGTCATTACGGCAGCGTGGACGAGGACGGCGCCCGCCACGATGCCCACTCCATCTCGCGCACTCTTGTGGGCGACTTGCTTCACCTCGGCCTTTGCCAGAGCAACCTCTTGGCGAGCGAGTTTGGAGATCTGTCCGATAAGCGTACCGGTCAGATGGGAGAGAGTCGACTCTTGTGCCTGTTCATCGCGCGATAAGAGGCTGTTCATCGTACGATCCTTTCTCCACGCTCCTCAAGGTGATGCTGGTTTGGGGCGCTGGAGCGGGAAGAGTGTTGGGCTTGGTGGCGTTGAGGAAGCGACCGGCCAGAAGACCAAGGCCGAAGCTCGCCGTGATGAAGATAGCGGGGTTGGTGCGAGAGAAGTCCTCGATAGCCTCCACCACTTCTTCGACAGCGGCGTCTTCCAGACGTTGGGCGGTCCGATCCACCTGCTCGGCCAGGCCTCGAAGACGCTGCTGGAGAGCAGGGTTTTCCAGGTTGTCGGCGGTTTTGAGCAGCGCGGTGTTCACGTCGTGAACTTCCTTAGCCACAAGTTGCTTTTGGTGCTCGGCTTTCTCGTAGGCGATAGTTTTAGCTTCGCGAGCTGTCTCCCCGGCCTTCGCCGCGATGTTGTCTTTGGCGGCTTTGGCCTGTAGCTTGGCTTCGCTAAGCACTTCCTCCCGGTGGGAGCCGGCGTGAATGCCGGTAGTTTTTTGGTTATCTATGTTTCTCAAAGTCTAACTCCTTCAAAGGTTGTCAGGGGCATCTGCGTTAGGATTCTGGCGCCCCTTTGTCGTTAGTCTGAGAGAATTGATAGAATTGAGCGACCCTCGAAAGCCGAATGACCACCTATACTATCAGAGTGTATACGGACCGATACCGGTCTACTTGAGGTAGAGAAATCTACAGTCTTCGCTGGGCGGCGGCCACAGCTCCCCCGACATCGAGTCGGCCCTGCCCTTGAGCCGCGTGGGGCACGTTTTTCAGCTCGTCAGCGGTACTTCTCAAGATGTCCTTGACTGTCTGGTGATCGAGAGTGGGATTCACCTGCAGCATCAGAGCCACCGTACCGGCAACCATGGGCGCGGCCTGGCTGCTGCCCGCCAGGGCCAGGTACTTAGACGACGCCTTCATGTTCTTGGCGTAGGAAGATTTCGGTGCAAGCGGGGCAAGGACGTTCACCCCCTCGGCCACGAGGTCGGGTTTGCCACCGTCTTCCGTACCTCGGCTGGAGCTGGAGTACACTTGATCGTCGGATCGTTTGGAGGTTCCCATATCGTCCAGAGCCCCGACGGTGATCACTTTGGGAGAAATACCCGGACTGGAGATGGAAGCGTTGCAGCTATTGGTTAAACACTCGTTGCCGGCGGCCGTCACCACAATCAAGCCGGCATCCACGGCCCGTTCGGCCGCTTTACGAAACTTATCGTCCTCTGGATTGGAAGGCGCATCAACTCCGAGCGAGAGATTCAGGACATCAATGGAGTATCTTTCGCGATTCTCAATCACCCAGTCGATGGCCTTGATGGCGTCGTCGGCTGAAGAGACTCGACATCCTACAAGACTTGCCTCCGGCGCCACGCCTGGAACGTTCTGATTCTTGCCGGCGATAATTCCTGCCACGTGGGTTCCGTGACCAGCCGGGTCCATGGGGTTGCGTTTGACGGTTCGGCGTCCGGTGAAATCGCGAAAAGCCACGATCTGGTCTTTGATGTCTTCGTGAGGGGCGATGCCGCTATCGATCACCGCCACCGTCACGCCCTTGCCGGTGATACCCTTACCGTGCAGTCCCTGAATGTCTTGAGGCCGAGAGACATGGGTCATCTCCTGCTCGGTGAGAACGTCCATGATGTCGGGCGCTAGGGAATCCTGGTTGCGGGTGACCAACGGAACGGGGAGTTCCAGACCCATGGCCTGAGCGCGAGTACGAAAGTCCTCCGCTAGCCTGGGATTGCCCGCCATGGCTTTTCGGAGGGCTTGCTTCTGCATGCTGGTCATTTTCACATGCACAAGTTAGTTTATCGCGAGGTAAAAAATGTTTCTGATTTGTAAACCGAAATCAGCAAAGACCGCATGGACTATAGCTTTAAGACTTATGTACTAGGCCCATTTCCCGCACTTCTCACTGAAGATTGGTTTTCAGAGCGCCGTTAGCGCTAGGAGCGACAAATAAGCGTAGTGAGCTACGTGTTTGAGGTGCAACGACGCGATAGCGGTGCTCTGGGGACCAAGATTTGGGAGAAGTGCGGGAAATGGGACTAGGTTTTAAACTAGCTCGACAAGCCTCTCAAACTCCTGTACTGTTTGCCGATGGCTTCGTGGCGTCTGGAATTCAAGGAGACTTTGGCTCTCGGCATTCCCATGGCGTTTGCTCAGATCTCCCAGATTCTGATGAATACCACCGACGTGGCTCTGGTGGGGAGGCTGAGAGGGGAAGCCCTGGCCGCCATGGCCGTGGGACAGGCAACCTACGGCATGCTACTTTCCCTGGGGATTGGTCTCATCGCGGCGGTTGGACCTCTCGTCAGTCAAGCCCACGGCGGCAGAAACGACCAGGCGATCGCACGAGCCGTGGCAGTCGGCACCTTCGCGTCGTTGCTCTGCTGCGTGCTGTTTTGCCCTCTCCTGTATCGAGTCGACCTTCTCTTCCATTGGCTCGACTATCCGCCCGAGATGCAGAAGCTGGCCGTCGGCTACGCTCGAGCCGCCGCGGTCGGCCTTCCATTCGCCTTTTTCTTTCTCGTTCAGAAGAACTACCTGGATTCTATTTCCCGACCTAAGTGGCCGATGGTCGTCGCTCTGGTGGGGATTTTGGTCAACGGTCTAGCCGACTACGCCCTGATGTTCGGCCGATTCGGATTTCCGGCTCTGGGAGTCACCGGCACCGGTCTGGCCACCTCGGCCGTCAATCTTTTCATGGCGCTGGCGCTTCTGCCGATTTGCTGGAAAGCCGACTTCACCAAAGCGTTGTGGGAGACGACCAAGAGAGAGTGGCGTGAGTTCATGGAGGTGGGCTTACCTATCGCCGGATCGATCGGGTTGGAAGTCGGTCTCTTCGTGGTCGGAGCCTTAATGATGGGCAAGCTCGGAAACTCCGAAGCCGCCGCTCATCAGATCGTGCTTGTCTGTGCCGCCACCACCTTCATGGTGCCTCTCGGTATCTCTTTTGCGGGATCCACTCGGGTGGGTCAGGCGGTGGGTCGTCGAGACTTCGAGGCTGTCCGTCCGGCCGGTATCGCGGCGATGGCAACCGGCTGCGGCTTCATGGCGCTAACGGCCATTCTGTTTACTCTGTTCCCGTCCAACATCGTCGATCTCTTCTGGGACCCAAGCGTGGAGAAGACTCTTCAGGTCCAGGCTTTTGCCATCGAAATGCTTATCCTGGCCGGAATTTTTCAAATAGGCGACGGCCTGCAGGTGACCGCCAACGGCGCTCTCCGAGGAATCAAAGACGTGAAGATTCCACTGTTGCTCGGTGGTCTATCTTACTGGGTGGTGGGCCTGGGTTCGGCCACCTACCTGACTTTTCACACTTCTCTCCGGCACGAGGGGCTGTGGATCGGATTTGTGCTCGGCCTGACCGCAGCCGGAGTCTCGTTGGCGACTCGGTTTCTGATATTGAGTACTCGGTTGAGAGTCGACCCCGAGCTACAAAGAAGAGTCTCGGTGGAGGCCTTGGAAAGCTAGAGTCACCCCACTGCCGCTCTCGCCTTCTCCAGCACTTCCGGCTCGGAGGGGAAACCGTTGGAGTCCTTCTCTGCTACTTTTGTACCACTGATCCATACAGTGAACTCCCCTACCCCACCCGGGGCCAACTTCGTCTCCAAGCCGAGCTCACGCTTCAACATAGCCGCCACCCTGGCCGCCCTCGGTTCGTAGTTTCACCTTACACAGTAACGAATCTCCGCCGACATCTTCTCTCCTTACATCCCAAGCTCGCGCGGTGCAGGAGGCCACCACGAACTACTCAAAGACTTCGAGAGATGCAGTACATTCCTCCCTTCCTCAGTCAGATCATTGATACCGTCGCCTTCAACGGAGAGCCTGGTGAGTTCGAGCAAGATTGGCTCACCTGGAAGGCGGAGTTCGAGCAGTACTTCGAACGAGAGAGCGACTACACTGTCTCCAACGAGGACGCGCAGGTGGTGCAAAACCTTCCCCCCCTGCTCCAACAGCTCGACGCAGCCGTCCTCAAAGCGTTCGAGGGTCAATGTCAGGCCGAGGACCTGGTGAAGTACGCCATCGACTTTTTTGAGGCTCACGACAAGTTTTATGAAGAGCGCGAAAAGCAGTATTTCGTGCAAAACCCGCCTCTCGACCGCTTGCTCAAAGTGAGTGTGGCTTATCTTCAAGACAAGGCCGACCTGGAAGCCCTCCTCAAGAGGGCGCCTGACGCCGCTCTAGCTGTCGACGCCATCCAAAATCTCTACCTGGACGCCCGAGAAGAGTTGCCGCAAGAATTGGTCGACGGAACCATCGACGGTCTCAAGCGAGCTCAGAAAGGCTTCGAGATCCTCTCCGAAAACGACACCAACCTCACGAAGGAGCAGGTCGAGGAAGCTCTTTTCGAGCTCCGAAGCGCGGGAGAGCTTTTGGAGCACGTGCCCTCTTTGTTCCGCCGGTTTGAGGAAGAGAGAGGTTCCCCGGTCCCGATCATGGGTCAGATCCTCACCGTCCTAAGAGATGAGGATGACGAGGAGGCCTGGGAGTACCTGAAATCGGAAGCCTGGCCTTCATTCGTCCAGCTCTGGGAAAGCCGCCAGGACGGTTGGCTCCTGGACCCGGAAGTGGCCTACGAGCTCCTCCAGGAAGCGGACCAATCCATCATGAGGTTCTCGGAGCTGATCGTCGATTATCCCGACACCGAAGAAGAGTTCTGGGACAACGTCTATCGGCTTGAAGACGTGTTTGAGCAGATCCGTAACAACGCCATGGATCTGGAATCGTTGCCGAGCTCTTCCTATTGGCCCGAGGCCCAACTCTTGCTGAACCTTCTGCGCGGTGGAGCCCCGATCTACGCCGCCCACAGTCTGGCGGGCGGCATCCTACAGGGAGGAGACGAAGTGCCTGCCACCATCCGAAAGATCGGAGAAAACCTGACCGCTTTCGTCCGCCAACCCGAGCCCTTACCGCTGTTGCAAGGACTCAAGCTCCTGCTGGAGGAGCAAGAGCTAAGCAAGACCACCCGGCCTTGTGGCTCTTGCGGGGAGCGAATGCCGCTCGACGCTCGAGCCTGCCCCGCTTGCGGGACCAAGGTCGAAGAACTCTCTATCTCCGGCTAAGGGCCCAGCCCCGAGCACTAAGGACATGTCCTTAGTTCTTGGTGCGGCTTTCCATGATAGCCCGGTGCGCCTTGAGTCGAATCGAGTTGATCCTGATAAAGCCTTCCGAGTGACGGGGGTCGAAACCGCCTTCGATTTCCATCGAGGCGAGATCTTTATTGTAAAGCGAAGAGGGGGAGCTTCTACCCACCGGCAACGCTCGTCCCTTGTAAAGTTGCAGCTTGACCTCGCCGTCGATCAACTCTTGAGCCTTGTCCATAGCCGCCATCAAGAATTCCATTTCCGGTGAAAACCAGAATCCGTTGTAGACAAGCTCCGAGAATTTCGGACTCAGCATGTCGCGCAGTCTCATCACTTCACGGTCCATGGCGATACCTTCGATATCCATGTGGGCTTCGCGGAGTATAGTGGCCCCGGGCGACTCGTAGACACCTCGGCTCTTGATGCCGATGAAACGGTTCTCCACGATGTCGATCCGCCCGATCCCGTGCTTGCGCCCCAGGTCGTTGCAGGCCTTGAAGAGCTCCAGCGGGTCGGTCACCGAACCTTCGGCGGTGGTGAGCTTCACCGGAATGCCGTCCTTGAAGTTGATGGTGATGACCTCCGGCGTGTCGGGAGCGTCGGTCGGGTCGACCGTCATCCGATACATATCCTTTTCCGGGGAGTGAGCCGGGTCTTCCAGAACGCCCGACTCGTAAGAAATGTGATAGAGATTCTCATCCATGCTGTAAGGGCTCTTCGGAGAGGCGTCCACCGGGATGTTGTGCTCGGCACAGTAGTTCATCAGATCGGTTCTACCCTCGAACTGCTCCAGAAACTCACGCATCCTCCAGGGTGCGATCACTTCCATATCGGGGCGAAGGGCGTAGAAGGCCAGCTCAAACCGGACCTGGTCGTTGCCCTTACCGGTCGCTCCGTGAGACAGCAAAGAGGCTCCCACGCGATCGGCCACGTTGAGCATGGAGCGCGCGATGCAAGGGCGAGCTATGGACGTGCCGAGCAGATATCGTCCCTCGTAAAGCGCGTTCGCCTTGATCGAGGGGAAGATGAAATCGGTCACAAACTCCCGTTGGAGATTCTCCACGTGGACTTCGGTCGCACCGATGGCCAACGCCTTTTCCTTCACCGCTTGGAAGTCTTCCTTTTGCCCGACGTCGCCGACAAAAGCAACCACTTCGTGGCCGCGCTCCATCAGCCACTTCAGGATGCAAGAGGTATCTAATCCGCCACTGTAGGCTAAAACAACTTTTTCACTCATGGGGTGTCCTTGCAACACCCGTGACGGTAAACCTCCTCGTTATCGCTCTTCGTAGAAACGCATTTTTCCAAGGGCCAGCCGAGTGCTCGTATCCACCCAGCGCGGGGCTCCGATGCTGTTGTCGTGGAAGTAAATTCTGTTCGCCCCTACGGCCGATTTGCCGGCCAGAGCCTGGTCCACCGCTTTCAAGGTTCGCTCCCAATTCGGGATATTGCCGGTGGACATAGTGTAGAACTTCTTGTTTCCGTCTTTGTTGGAGGAAAGGAACGCGCTGTTCCTGTTCCCCACCAGAGACGTTAGGTTCTTACCCTTGTCGTTGGCGTAGTTCATGATCGTCTGAGCCACCGCCACCTGAGTGTCGAAACCCTCTCCTCGAGCTTCAGCGGCAATGGCCCGAGCCAGAAGCTCCCGGTGCTGCTCGTACTTAGCATAGCGGTCGAGAGTCTCTCCGGTCGCGGCACTCTGCTCCGGCTGCTCGGTCTTTTCGGCCTTGGCCACCTCTCGGCCCAGCAAAGCGTCGCGAGTGTTCTTGCCTACGATTCCGTCGTCGCCTATCTCTTTTTGGCGCTGAAACTCCTTGACCGCGTCCATCGTGCCCCGGCCAAACTTGCCGTCCACCTCCAGGAAGCCCTCCTGGCCTTCCTTTCGACCGAGCTGCTTGTTCAACGCTTCCTGAAGCGCCTTGACGTTGTCGCCCTGAGCGCCCTTGCGCATGACGTTTGTTCCCAGCGCTTCCTCAAGTTTCGCCAGTTCAGCCTGCTGGTCCGCCGGCTGACTCGGGGTTTCGGCAGGTTGCTCGGCCTTGTCGGCCGGCTTGGCGTCGGGGGTCTGAGCGGGGTCCGCCTGCTCTACTCGCTCTGCCTTCTCGCTGGGCGAGAGGAGCGCATCCCTGGTGTTGGGACCAAAGATACCGTCTTGCTTCAGCCCCTCGTTTTGCTTCTGAAAGTCTTTGACAGCGGAGGCCGTTTTGGGTCCGAACTTGCCATCCGTGTCGAGATAGCCGTCGTCTCCCTCTTTGAGTCCCAGTTTTTCGTTGAGCGCCGTCTGAAGCGCTTTTACGTTGTCCCCTTGCATCCCGTTCCGCAGCGTCTTGTCTCCGAGAGCCTCTTTGAGGGCGGCCGAATCTTCCTTCGCTCCAGGGGTGGCCGGACTATCGTCACCCCAAGCATCCAGGTTAACGCCCGACTTCTCCTCTTTCTCCGGTTTGAAGTTCACGTCCACCCGATCGGTGGCGGAGTTGCCGTTGTTAAGATTGCGGGCCGTGCTCGACCCCGTTGCGTTGCTAGTGGAAGTGGAAGACTTCGAGGGGGTGGCCGATTTCGACGGAGTGGAGGATTTCGCCGAGGATGACGAGTTCGCGGAACTGACAGTGGACATCTAAGTGAGCCTTTCAAGTGAGTAATCTTGAGAGGATAATAGACTCCGCAGCATCACAAACATTTTTTCTTTGCTCGACAATTGTTGCCGAACTGTTAACAAGTTATGACCATTTCGCGTCGAAGGTAGCGGGCAGGAGTCGATCAGCTCCAACGGAACCTCTGCAGGTGAACTCCGTATCAAATATGGCGCGCCGGATCGTTGGTAATCCTTACTTCGACCTCGGCGTACTCATACTGATCTTAGTTTCCATCGGGCTATTGGTCGTCGAAATCGCCCTGCCCAACAGCAGCCACTACTTCGACTTCGTCGTCTATTCCGGCGATGTCATCACCTGTTTCTTTGTCATAGAGTTGCTGATTCGTTTCATCGCTAGCCGCAAAAAGCGGCGGTTCTTCAGCGAATACTTCATCGACATCCTGGCCGTCCTGCCCCTGTTCCGAGCATTTCGATTTCTCCGCTTTTTGCGCTTGCTGCGGATGCTCCGAATTTTCCGGGCCGTCTCGGTGGTGGCCAGGAACACCAGGGTCTTGCAGTGGCTCTTCAAGCAAAGGCTGACCGAATATCTCTTGACCGTCGTGTTGTTGCTCTTCGCAACGCTCTTCGGGACTCTCGGACTATCTCACTTTCGCCGTCCTTTTCAGTCCGGCTGGGAAGTCTTGGCCCAGTCTTTCTGGGAGACAACTTTCAGTCTGGTAGCGGGAGAATACGTCAACAACTTCCCCGACACGCTGGGCGGCAAGATCGTGATCCTCCTCGTGCAGTTCTGTGGACTCACCTTTTTCGCCCTTCTCACTGGTACGATATCGGCCGTTATGATCGAAAAACTTAAGGAAGGAACGGTACTCAACCGACTTATGCTGGAAGATTTAGAGAACCATATTCTGATTTGCGGATACAACGCAGGGGTAGAGACCATCATTAGCGAGTTTCAGAATCATCCCCAATTCCGGGAGCGAGAGATCGTCATCATTAGCGAGCGCCCGGAAATACCCCCGTTCGACATCCCCTTCCCCACTCGAGTGCGCACTGTCAAGGACGATTTCACCCGAGTCGACGTGATGAAAAAATGTAGCATCGACACCTGTGCGGTGGCCGTGATCGTTTCCGACATCAGCGGTGGCCGCACTAGACAGGACGCCGATGCCCGCACCGTGCTGGCGGCCTTGACTATCGAGAAGATGAACCCCGCCGTTCACACTTGCGCCGAACTCAGCAACGCCCACAGTGAGTCTCATCTCAGAATGGGGGGCGTGAACGAGGTCATCGTGACTCGCTCCATCTCGGGACACCTGCTGGCTCAGGCCGCTCTCTACTCCTCCAATGTGCATCTCTTGCAAGAACTCCTCAAACCGACTCAGGGTCACACCTTCATCCCGGTGCCCGACCAGCCCGAATACGTGGGAAAGAAATTCTCCGAGATTTTGGCCCTTCACCACCAAAAATCGGGTCATATCCCGATCGCTGTCGAGAAGCCCACCAGGGAGCTGATGATTAATCCCAAGGACTACGTCATGGCCGAGGGCGACCGGCTAATCTGCGTGGCGCCTCACGAAGGCTAAGACGCCTTCCGGCTCCAGGAAACCCTCGTGTCGAGCAGCTACATCGCCTTCTTTCACGAGACAGAGCGTCGGGTTCTTAGTCACGGAAAACTGCTTGGCGATCTCCGGATGGTCCTCCACGTTCACTTTAGCGACCCGGGCGTCAAGCGTATCGGACAATTCGAGCAGAACCCTTTCCAAGCGCTTGCACGGCGTACACCAGTCGGTCCCGAAATGGAGCAGCAAAGCGTCCGATTCATCGAGTAGATTCGTCAGATTGCTAGGATTGCACTCTTTAAGGCGTTTCAGTCCACCCATAGGTTCCCCAGGAAGACTCTATCGTCCGTGGCCGCCCGCGTCCTGATCCTGACCAGCGCTTCTTGCATCGGGGGATGGAGAGTGAGTTCTTTCACTTTCTCCAGTTCGACCCATTGAACATCGGTGATCCGCTCCTCCGCGGGGACCCGGAGTTCGCCACCCAGATAGGTCGCTTTAAAGACCAGGTGAATCACGTGCTTGGAACCGTCGGGAGCCAGCGTCTCGCTGACGAACATCAGTTCGCCGGCCTTCACGGTCACGCCGGTCTCCTCGGCCACCTCGCGACAAGCTGCTTGATGCAACGATTCGCCCCAGTCGAGCCCGCCTCCGGGCAGCAACCAGTAGCGACGGTCGTCCTTAGTGTGCTCCACCAGAAGGACCCGACCTTCGTGAAGGACCGCCACGGCCGCTCGCACTCTAGGACGCTTCTCTGCAAAGTCGGACATATCGGGGCATTCTGTCGGGGACAATGGCTTCCTGTCGCGTGTACAAAGTTTGGAAACCAGAACGGTTTTTACAAAAAGACACAAAAAAACTTAACCACTGGGCAACAAAGATTACATGACTGTTACATATTCCTCTCCGTCGAACGCTCCCTTTTCCCTAATATCATAGGCAAGACAACGAATAAGGAGACCAATAACATGGCACTGAACATCAACATCGGAGGCGGACCTCAAGGCTTCGGCGGACCCCAGGGATTTGGCGGGCCCCGCGGCGGATTCGGCGGACCTCAGGGACCCCAACAAGGCATGATGAAGCTGATGAAGATGATGCTCCAATTGATGGGCCAGATGATGGGTGGCGGCGGCCAACAGGGCGGATGCCCTTGCGGCGGCGGCGGATGCGGTGGAGGCGGCGGCGGATGCCGCGGTGGCTGCTGCGGGCGCTGCAGGGGATTCGGCTTCTAAGCTGACTCTGCACTCTCTTCTCTGCACAAGTTGGCTCGGTCGCTCAGACCGGGCCTTCTTTGATCAGCTTCACCGCTTCTTGAAAATAGCGATGTCCACTTTCCACCAGCGGTATGAAAGCGCGAAGCCGGTCGTAATATTTTTCGTTTTTCACCACTACCAACTCACTCAAATCGGTGTCCAACTCCTCATCGGCGAACAGGATGGAGCATCCAGCCAGATCTTCCAGACCGGGAGTGCCGGGTTCCTCTTGAGTGCTCAGGATCGTCACTCCATGGCGTACAACCGTTACTCTGACGCCTTCGCTGTTTCCCGGTCCCAGAATATTCTGGGCTATGATGGTACGATACCGAGGGCCCTCGGGAAGCTCACCTGGAGTTAGATTTTCCCGGTCGAAGACAAACTGAAGCACCCAGGATGGAACCTCCACTCCGTCGGGTCTTTCGTCGTAATCGCCGAATCCGGCGCGAAAGCTCGCCTCCCGATCCCACACGGTGAACCCCTTCTTCACTCGATAGGCGACCAAGGGCAAAGGAGCCACTCGCACCGCCGACTGCTCATCGGAGGCCAGTTGGAAAAGAAGGTTGCTCGTCGCCACCGGGCTTCGCCTGTTCTGCATGACGCCGGTGGCCGCGTTGAACTCACTCCCTCCGAAGTCTTTCACATGGTCGTTCAAGACAATGACGTTGGAGGGCTCCACCAAAGACCGGCCGTTGAGCAGGACTACTCGGTCTGTGAAGCCGGTCGATTCGAGGAGCAGGTCCTGAGCCTTTTTGCGACGGCGAGAGACTTCCCAGAGCCTCCAGGCCCAACTGCTGGAATGTACGAGTCGAATGACGTGGTGCATCTCTCCGCCGGGCAGTGCGGGGCCGGTGGACTCGAGCGGGCCGCCCGATTTCAATCTAAAAACGCGCTGCACGCCATCGACCGTCATTTCCCAGTCCAGTTCCAAAACTCCGAATGACAAGCCGGCGATCCACCTCGGCAGCGAAAAGCTCTCTCCTTTGACAGGTGAAGACCGAGCGGCGGAAATCTGGCCGAGGTTGGCATGAAGTTCGTCGGAGGCGCTCCGAGAGCTGGTGAAAGAGACCGTGAAGGAGACCATCGTCACTTGCATCTCTACTCGTTCTGCTCCCAGCTGCAAAGCCAGTTGCAGCAGCCTCACCAAATGATGGTTCTCCGAGGGCAACCGATAACGACTGAGTTTGTACGCCGCGGCCTGCAGATCGATGGTGAACTCCCCTGAAGAGTCTAGATCGCCACTCTGTTCTTGCCCTCTCAAAAAACGATCAAGCGACACGCTAGCGGCCCTCCTCGGGAAGACCGCGTAAAAGAAAGAGTCCGCTCCAGTAGTACGGATGCTCACCGGCGGCGGCCAACTCTCCACGCAGGTCAAAGAGAACTCTCTCGGGCTCCAAACCTTCCCTGAGAGCCTCGTAGAATCGAAGGAAAAAATCCACGGAGCGCCGGTCGTCCAAGGCCCAGATATTGGCCATAACCGCTGATGCGCCATCCACGCGAAAGGGAGTGACCAGACTGAACCGTCGGCCCTCCCTCGTTTGGTAGCCGGTACCGCCCTCGCAAGTTGCTAGGACAACCAGCGGACGATTCTGGAGGTCTAGCGCGAAGAGGTCTTCCATTCCGACCTGAATCGGACCGAGATCGATCTCTCCCTCACCGAGTTCAGTTACAGCCTCGCCATGTCCGGTGAGATGAATGATCGAGGCCCGTTTGGCATCCCTTCGTAGTCCGGTTAGTCCCGAATCCGGTTGCCAAACGACAGCGTCCGGAAACATCCCTTTTAGCAATGTGATCTCATGCCGACTTCCCTCCAGCTTGGGATGGTCTCCGGCCAGCAAGATCGGGCCCGATAGCCTTCCCGGGAGTCCGGCATCCGTGTCTCCGTCGGTCCAGCGAAGATAGCATTCCGGTCCAGAGAGCAGGGGCCAGGGAACACTGTCGAGAGGCCTGGGTGTCAGCAGCCAGATTTCTTCCTCCGACTCGAGTTCGGGAGACCAGAGAGCTCTCTTGACCGAGGCCGCCACCTCCTCAATCTCTGAAAACGAAGAGGAGGGGTCCGAACAGAGAAGGCGCAAGCTTTCCATCTCTTCCCGAAACTCCTCGCCGTCCAGAAAAAACTCCTCCGCCACAAGCCCGGTACGCCGTATCTCCAACTTAACCACTCGGTTCGGCAGCAGGATTGGGTGGTAGAGCACCGCGCCCTCGGCCAGACCTTCTTGGATTCCCTGGAGACGTTGCCGCTGGAGCGGCAGCAGATATCCTCGCTCCCCCTCCGACTCGGCCATCAACTCTCCTACAAGTTGGAAGAACTGGGCTGGACTAAGCTGTCTTTTCCGGGACGTTTCTTGATCCGGCCGGTAGGGAGTCAGACTGCTTCGAAAAACCTCCGTCGCTGACGGAATAGTCTCGGTACCAACAACTTCGGGCTCCACACGGGCCAAAATAGGAATATCCTTGAAGCGTCCGGGACCTCTGGCCATGTAACGGTCGAAAGCCTGACGTTGGACTTCGCGTGCCTCGGCGACGCCTTTGCCCATCGACTCGGCGTATCGGCGTTGAAGCTGAAGACGGGAAGTGCCCGGGAAGAACGGATGCTCAAGAAACGGCTGATAAGCCTCCACGAACTCCTCTCTTCTGCCCTCTTCGGCGAGAATCGCTGCTCGGTAGGCCCGGTTGACTTGCCAACCCCAGTTATTACGCTCGGCAGAAGACACGTCCTCGCCTCTTCTCAGCAGACCGAGGGTCTTTTCGGTTGGCTCTCCCAGCATTCGCCCCACCATCGCCCGATGGATAAAAACCGAGTTCACGGCATCTTGTCGCAACCTCTCCGGGCTGGACTCGGCATCAGCCAAAATTCGGTCTAGCTGCTCTCGAGCCTCTTCCAACCTGCCCCCGGCGATCAAAAGCTCGACCGCCGACAACAGGCGAAAAGAGTTCTCATCCATCTCCCGCAGCGAGAGGGCTTTCTGTAGTCGGTCCAGCGTCTCACTGTCCTGGGGCCGCCCTCTCCTCACAGCGCAGCGTAGCTGCATTTCTAGGGCTCGCAGAATGAGAGGAGCGTCTCCCAATTCACGGGCTTGCTTCTCTATCTGCCGGAAAGCTTTTTCCGCCTCTTCAAACCGCCCCAAGTGATAGAGGAAACTCCCGTAGAAATCTTTCTCAGCGGGTTCGGAACTCATGTTCATGCTCCGGAGCAATCTCGAGAGCAGGGCCGGATGCTTGAGGAGTTGCCGCTTCAACACTTCTTGGGCGGGAGTCGGTTCTTTCAGTTCTGCCGAGCGAAGAAGGTCCGGGTCCCAGCTTCTTAAGTTACTTGAAAGGGAGTCGAACGTCGCCGCGAAGTGGGGAATCACCCGTCCCCCGTGGAGTTCGTCCGAGAAATCTCGTTCCATTCTCTCGACCAGAAGCTGCGCTTGCTCCTCCAGATCTTTGAAATCATTCGACCTGTGGATATAGGCGTCGTTGGCCTGCTGCAAGGTTTGCGGCTCGACCAGCTCCTCGTCCCCTTTGCTCCAGGCGTGGGCAGCGTCGAGTTCGGGGATGCTGACCCCGTCGAAAGTGTTGGGGCCGGGATACACGGCTGGGAGCTTGAGCAGATTCTTCCTGGCCCGTTTCACGTAGTCCCACCGGTTGTCAAGCCTAATGAAGACCCGCTCGGCCAGGGCTAAAGAAAGCCAGGCTGCGGGTAAATAGTCCTCCGCGCTCTCCGCCTCCTCCAGAGCCGAAAGGAGAAGCCGCGTACGATCATATTTCGTCGGTAAGGGAGATTGGTTGCCCACCAGAGACCATCTCGCACGCCCGCTCGGGCTGAGCTTGAGAAGCCTTTCTCTCAGAGAGATGAGCTTAGGAGAGGCCGCCCGCACCAGGTCGCCGTCGTTGGCTGTCGAGACCAGACTCAGAACCTCGGGCTGAACATCGACCTCCACAGACTCAAGTACCTGAACAGCTTTGTCCAGCAGGCTCAGAGAGGCCGGCGGGTCGTGGTCACTTAGAAGCCGTGACCGCCGGGCGAGTTCGGCCACTAAGAATCGTTGTTCTCCTTGCTCCTCAGCCCATCGGATGACGCTCTCGTGACACATCGATGAGTCGGACCAACGCTCGTCTTTTTGGGCAAAGAGAGCTGAGAGCTGCCAGGCAATCGGCTCCCTCAGTGGATGTTGAGGCAAGCTGTGGAGCAGCTCTTGGCGCTCGCGGGTTTGCGATTTTCCAAGTGTGACCGCCCTCAGAAAGGCCGAGCGCAAACGAGTTGTCTGGTCGGCCTCGCCCATGGCGTCCAGAGCGGCTAAATTTCGACGGGCCAGCTCGTGCTTGCCGAGCAGATACTCGGAGTTGGCCCGCAGAAGATAGAAGTAGGCTTTCTCCCGACCTTTCAACCCACGGGCCTCGACTCCCGAGAGCAGGACCCAGGCCAGGTCTCTTTCGTTGCGAGCCTGATGATAGTCGACCCGCATAAGAACCTCCAGAGGTCCTGCGCTGCTACTCCAGGTCTCCCCCGCTTGTTCCCAGTGATGCAGATAGATGTCTCGCTGGTACTCCTCCAGCAGGTCGTCTGCCGACGAAGCAGCACTCAACATGAGCAGAAGTGCTATGACGATACGGGTCCACATATTCGGTACCTTCAGGGCGGAAAAGAAAAAGAACGCCCTGACGAGCGTTCTTTTTCTTCGAACTGAACCGAAAATCTTATTTGATTTCGATTTGAGCGCCGACTTCCTCGAACTTGGCCTTGATGTCCTCGGCCTCTTCTTTGGATACGCCCTCTTTGACTTTCGAAGGTACGCCTTCGACCAGCTCTTTGGCTTCTTTCAAGCCCAGAGCGGTAACGGCACGTACGACCTTAATCACGGGGATTTTGCTTCCGCCGGGATTGGTCAGTACGACATCGAATTCAGTCTTTTCTTCAGCAGCAGCGGCTCCACCACCACCACCAGCGCCAGGCATTGCAGCCATAGCAACAGGTGCAGCGGCGGAAACTCCGAGCTTTTCTTCCAGTTCTTTAACGATATCTGCAGCTTCCATCAGAGTCAGGTTGCAGATTGCTTCGATAAGATCAGCTTTCTCAACTTTAGCCATGAGTTATTCCTCCTGAGTTTAAACGACGGATCAGGGCGAGCCCTAGTTTCCGCCTTCTTCTTCCTGTTTTGCGCGCCAAGCTTCGAGAAGCTGGGCGACTTGACGTCCGGGAGCGTTGAGCACACCGAGAATGTTTCGGTGAGGCGCCAACATGAGCCCCAGAATTTGGGTTTGAAGCTGCGGCAGCGTAGGCAGGTCGGCTAGAGCCTGGATGGATTCCTTGTTCAGGACCTTGCCATCCATGTAGCCGGAACGGAATTCCGGTACACCTTTCGCCTGGTTCTCCTTGGCATAATCCAGGAGAGCCTTGGCCACGCCCGCAGGGTCGTCATACCCGAATGCGATAGCCGTGGGACCTTTCAAGTCTCCGTCGAGACCTTCCATTCCCAATTCGGCACAAGCTTTGCGAGCCAAGGTGTTCTTGACCACACAATACTCACCGCCGGACTCTCGAAGTTTGATTCGGAGGTCGGTAATCTCTTTGACGGTCATACCAGCCCCTTCTCCACGATAGTCCGTTAGTATCGCGATGCTGGAGTTCTCGAAGCGCTCTCGGAGTGCACCGAAGAGCTTCTCTTTTCGCTCCATTTTTACAGCATGTGATTTCATCGCGTTCCTCCGTTCTTGAAATTTTCTTTTCTAGAACCTGCTAAATAAAAATTGGGTCTGTTCGCCATGAACAAACCCAATCTCTCATTTGGAAGGGCCTCGGCGGGGAATTAAGGCACTGGGTACCACCCGCTGTCCACGGCAGAATCTTGCTTGTGTCGGCACACCCACTCGCCAGTGGGGACCGTCAGGTCTGATAGACAGGCCCTCCGATTGATCTAGCTCGTGGAGTATACGTACTCGCGTTCGGGTTGTCAAGCTAGCTTTCTGCCTTGTCCTCCACCCACACCTGATGGCGAGAAGCAGGCATTTCGAACCCTTCTTCTCTAAACCGGGTCAGTGCTCGTTTGTTCAGCTCTCGCTTCACTGCCCATTGGGCCTTGGGAGCAGTGCGAACTAGGACCCATAGGACCATGGCGTCCTCGGTCAACTCTTGGACCGCCAGAATGTCAGGTTCCTTGAGAATCTTCTCGGGCCATTCCCTGGTCAGTAGCGCGACTTCTTCACCCAGCAACTCGAGGGCTCTTTCGGGAGGGCACCGATAGCTAACCCGTATCTTGAAATCCGCGAAAGACCAATGGCGCGTATGGTTTCGTACCGTCCTCAATTCGCCGTTGCTAATGGTGATGAGCGCTCCGTCGAGCCCTCTAATTTGAGTGGCCCGGAGTTGAAATCCGACGACCTCGCCAAAATAGTTTCCGGACTGTATCCAGTCTCCAAGACCGAACGTGTCCTCGGTCAGAATGCTAAAGCCGTAGAAATAATCCAAGAGGACGTCCCGACCCACCACACCGATGACAATGCCGGCCACTCCCGCTCCCGTCAGAAACTGTTCCAGCGGCAAACCTATGGCAAACAGAAACCAGGCTACTCCACCAACTGCCGTCATCGTCGCCAACAGAAAGTTGGTACCCTGCTGAATAGTCCTCAGGCGCTGAACACGCCTCTCGGACTCACCCCTTTGGGCCAGATAGGCCGTGATGTATTTGCGCAAACCCCAAATGGCCAGGTGATAGACTACGTTGAGAAAGGCTGCTATCAGCAGACCCATAAAAACCGGCTTGAGAGCCGTCTGACCGAGGGCCAAGGACAAAGGTTTTAGGACCGGATGCAGTAAGCAGACCAGGGCTAGAAAGACCAGCCAAACGAGCAGCTTGAGAGACCAGCCGGGTGTGTTCAGAACGTTGCGGCTGAACAGATCGGCCAGAATATGACCGCTCAGAGCTACCAAAAAGAGAAAGGCAAAGATGTAAGGATAGGCTGCCAAATATTGCGGCGAACGCATCTCCGCTTCGTCGGCCAGGTCTTCACGAATCAGATTCGCCCATTGCTCGGCGATGGCAAGCTCTAAGCGGTTCTGTTGCTCGTGGCTCAACTCGCTGCGATAATCGGGACAGTCCTGAGGCAAAACCGTGGCAAACGGCTCTCCATCCACCTTGACGACAGCCAGTGTACCGTGCGTATCCACCTCCACCAGGGGAACACGGTCTCCCATGTCTTTAACTATCTGATGATACTCATCCCAGAGAATCTTCTCTCTCTGCTTGGCCGACATCTTCGGTGTTCCGTGAACCTCGAAGAGAAAAGGTTGGTCAAACGGGTTGAGCCCCATTTCTCGGGGCTTAGATTCAGGGAGGGGAAGGTCGCGATAGGAGTGCTCTATCGGATATTCGGGCACCTCCTCCCGCTCCGGAACATCGGGGGCGAGACCGGCCACGGTGATCGCCGCAATCCACAAAAACAGAAGCGCCCAGAGGCGCTTGGACTTGAGGACACTGAGGAGCGTGGCGCGATTCATGAGCGGCAGCTAACTAGAGCTTCCGCCTCAATCCTGTCAGCAGGAAAACGAACGCGATCCAAATCCCTTTGATGGTACGGTAGAAACCTATCAAGATCAGGGTCATTAAAACCCAGAAGAAGAGAAGGAGTTGGAGTGGCGTCATCTCGGTATAAAAATAGGCCGCCACGGTTGCCACTAGCGACGGACCGAGGGTCAGGAAATACCCGAGAGCGACGACTCCGAGCTCGTCTCCCGGATAAGGTTGAAGCACGACCTTGCACTCCGGGCATTGTTTTCGCACTTTGAAATAGCTCTCAAACATGTGCCCTTTCTCGCAACGTGGACAGTAGGTTCTGGCGCCGACCAGAAAGAGCTTCTTCAGCCACCATAAGAAGATCGGCACCGCGCCCTTAGGTTTTTTCGGGAGGGGCAACTTTTCGCTCATGCCTAGAATCTACCCCGAGTTGTAGGCCGTTGAACCCATTTTGCATGAGAAATTATCACTATTTGAGCGTAGGAAGTCTGTTCGACACGGTGAAACGGCCCTAAGATGGACCAGATCGTGAAGGCCCTCGGGCTCATCAACAGCTTCCAAATCAACGGCTTACATGGCGAGGCCAACCCTACTAGTGGAGCCAAATTGAACCTCACCGGAGGTCTCGATTCGCTGACGGTTACGGCCGAGGACGGTAAAGCTGCGGGTATTACCATAAACTCGCAGGGCTTCGGAGTGGGAAACCTCTCGCTGCCGACTCCCCAGGACCCCTCCATCGCGCTGGACCCGTATCTCAGTCACTTGCAAGTCGACCTCCACAAAGAGCTCTTTGTACGCCTTGCGGAATTCGCGGGTGAAAAGCTCCTGGCCGAGATGGACGGAGTGATCGACCGGGTTGTGATGCGCCGTCTCCACACCGTCGTTCGGATGACCGCGGAAAAGGTCGTCCACGCGGATATCATCATGGATCACGTTCATCTCCAGCAAAAAGACGAGGAGCTTCTTCGTCTGAAAGACGTCTCGATCTCTATCCTGGACTTCAACACCAAGCTCCCTCCCGCGAGAGCCAAGCAAGAGTGTACGATCGTGCTGAGACGCATGCGGGTGGAAATCGAACAGGCTCTGTTCGAAAAAGCTATCGAAGCCTCACGTGCGAAAATCCCCTCCCTGGTAACCGACGTGGTGATCAAACTCCCCGGGCCGAAGATGATAGCGGGCGCCCACGTCAAGAAGTCGATTTTCCGCTCCAACGTTCGAGTCGATCTGAGTCTGGAGGCGGAGGCCGACCTCTTCGGCATTCATATCGAAAGGTTTTACGTTCCCGGCACCAAGATCAAAGTGCCCAACTTCGTACGCGACTGGATTCTAGGCGCGGTGCGGGTGGTGGCGGAGAAAAAACTCAAGGGCCTGGTGGAAGTGGCCGACGATTCCATTCGAATCGATCCCTGGAAGAAAATTCCGGTTAAGGTGGTTACTCATGTGGAGCGCTTCGTGGTCGAGGACGGCAAAATTGTCATCGACTTCGTCGAGCCGAAAGAGCAGACCGTCCCCCCACCGGCTCAAGAGCACGTGCTGGCCCTGCAGCGAGAGCCCCAGGCCGGTGATCTGCAAGAAATCTTGGCACCAGGGCCCGCCTTATGAACAGGCGATACCGCATTGTCGCCGGCTTGCTACTAGGTGCGGCCGCGGCGGGAGCGACGGCTGCCTATGCCATTCAACGAACCATGAAGGACGAGAACACCTTTCCGACCGAACATGAAGCCGTCGAACTCAATGATGGAGACCTGGATGAAGCGATTGAATCAGAGGGGTTTGTTGCCATGAGCAACTCCCATTTTCAAGTAGCGGGGCTGACCGATCCCGGTAAGCGCCGTGCCAACAACCAGGACGCTTACAAACTGGGCAAGGTCTCTCTTGCCGGTCAAGACTTCATGCTGGCCGTGGTGTGCGACGGAATGGGAGGCCACGCGGGCGGAGAGGTCGCTTCTCAGATCGCTACCGATCTCATTTGGAGTGTGGTGAGCAAGCACCAGACCGACGACCCCGAGGCTCTTTATCACGCCATGGCGGACGCCCTCGAAAGAGCCGATTCGGCGATTGAGCAGAGAGCATCGAAAGAGCCGGACCTGCAAGGCATGGGCACCACCGCCGTTTTGGCCGCCATCAGTCGCGATAGCTATATTCACTGCCACCTGGGCGATTCAAGACTTTACCATTTCCGAGACGGTCAGATCATTTATCAGACCAAAGACCACTCAGTCGTTCGATTTCTGGTGGAGGAGGGCATCATCACCTCCGCGGAAGCCAAAGAACATCCTTATCGCTCCCAACTGACGAGCAGCCTGGGCGGTGGCCCGAACGCCAACCGCCTTACCATCGAACCGAAATGGGACGATGTCGGCACTCCGCATCGGGAATGGAAATCAGGCGATTGGCTCTTGCTCTGCAGCGACGGGCTCAACTCGGAGCTGGAAGACGACGAGATCGGAGCCGTTCTCGAGCAATCGTCGAGCCCCGAGGAGGCGTCTCAAACGTTGAGGGAAAAAGTCCTGGCCACCGAAGCCCGAGATAATATCACGCTGGTCGTAGCGCGGAAACGCTAGTCGTCCAGAAGAGTGGGGTCGAGCACCCCGATGTACGGCAGATTCCGGTAGAACGATTTGTAATCCAACCCGTAGCCCACAACGAAGTAGTCCTCAATAGTGAACCCCAGGTAGTCGATGGGAAGTTCGACCTTTCGATGAGCCGGTTTGGAAAGAAGCGAACAGATCTTCAATGAGGCCGGCTCCCGCATCTGCAATACCCTTCGCAAATAGTCGAGAGTGAGGCCGGTGTCGACGATGTCCTCGACGACGAGAACATGCTTACCCTTGATGTCCTCCTCCATGTCTTTCACCATCTTCACCACACCGGTGCTCTTGGTCGCCTCTCCGTAGGAGGAGATGCTGATGAAGTCAACTGCCACTCGCAGATCGAGGTTCTTCATCAAATCGACAGTGAAAAGGGCCGACCCTTTCAAAACGCAGAGTAGTATCAACTCTTGTCCGGCATAGTCGCGATTGAGTTCTTGGGCCAACTCGGCGATACGCTTCTGCAGAGTATCTGCATCGAGCAGAATCTGTGATAATTCCTTGGGTTTGTAGGTCGCTTCGGTCATGGGGCTGGGCATTCCGACCGAAGAATCGGAATCCTGCCCGTGGGACTCAGTCGCTGACTCAGCCGGCGATGGGAGTGAGCAAGGCGACCAGACTGGACTCCGAAAGAGCTATGAAAGAGAGAGTCAGCAGCACCGGTCTCCAACCCAGGGCCGCCTTCGAGGGCATCTGCACGGCACAAAGCACGAGCAGAAAGGAGACCGACTGAAGCATCACCATTTCCAGTTGGGGTCGTCCCATGCCGAAGCTTTGCGCCGAGCCCGGGTCGAAGATAAAGAACCACAGGGCAACGAAGAAAAGACAGAAGACGAAAAGGTTTATGAACGATAAGTATGTTGGTCGACGATTCCGCACGTTGGGGAGTTCCAGCCGAAGACTGCTCCTCCTACTGAAAAAATGAAAATTTTTCAGAATTCTGAAAGGGATGTTATTTTTGTTCAAACTTCCGATGGGCGTACTCAGATTTGCTCGCCGACAGAGCGATTCCGCCTACGGCCCAACCCATATCGAACACGTCCGTCACTTCCTGGTCGGAAGGGTGATAGTGGAATCCGTCTTTCGTCCGGTGAAAGTCGCCCTGGCCGTCTCCTTCGCCCGGTCGGTTGTCCATATACTTGTCAAAGAGATGACCCACCACGTCGGTCAGTAGACCCGGCGGGCGTTGTGTGAAGGCAATCAGGTCGTCGCCTTTCTCCTTCTCCAAGACCGGCATGCCCAACTCCTTGGCATGAATGACTGACAGCAGGGAGAGTTCTTCCGAGCTTCCCTGCACCGCGGGCAACGGCTGCTGCCAGGGTTTGGCAAGATTAAAGCCCAGCACCACTCGCTCCATTCCATGACCCTTCAGTCGTTGGAGATAATCGTCGAGCTTCGGAACGAATTTGCTGTAAAGTTCGCGGTTGTGGGAGTCGACAAGCTCCAGGTTGTCGGTGCTAAAATTCAGTGTGTCGAGCCCAATCCACTCCCCGGTTTCCGGATCCTTGGCGTGAGTGTGAGCGGGGAGCACCATGGCTGCTCGCTTTTCCTCTTTCCGGCTAGCGGAACTCAGAGAGAGGTTGTCCACGATGCCGCCGTCGGCAAACTGCATCCTTCCTCGCAAGACCTCACCTTCTTCAGGTCCGGGCTTGGCCACCAAGATCTGGGGAAGTTGAAAGAAAGCCGGCACGGCGGCAGAAGCCACCAGAGCCCCGACGACGTCAAAATTTGGTGTCGTCTCGGTGCTGAAGACAAAACGACCGTCGGAATCAACCTGTTTCATAAGAGGGTTGTCCGCTTCCAGATCCGAGTTCATCAGACCGCTCACCATTTTGAGCTTATGAGGGAGGTCGCTGAACAAGACCGGCCTGCCCTGAATATTTAGCTTCTTGGAGAGCAGCTCGTGAAAAGTCTGATACATCTTTTGAGTGGAGAAGAGACCGGTTCGAGTGATCCCGCGTGCTTTCGGGTCTACCCCGCCCATCAACCAGGCGGCGTCGGCGTTGAAAGCCGAAAAATCGATAGTCTGCATGACTTCGCGGAGTTCGGCGACGTTGTAGCCGGCAGCCAGGAGCGCCGCCACGATAGAACCCGCCGAGGTCCCCACATACTCGTCGACCTCATATCCGTGCTTACTCTTGGTAAAGGAACTCTCGAGCTGTTGCAAACACTCGGGGTAGGCAAATCCGCGCCCTCCCCCACCTTCGAGGACCAGACTCATCTTGGTGGGATTCGGGTCCTGGCTATTCCCCATCTTCACACCGATGGTTTCCGGCTTCCGCAAAGGAGTGATCTTGACGCCGGGTCCGGGCGGAATAAAGAACTCTCCCACCCCTAGAGGGTGCTTCGAAAAGTCGCCTCTGAGACGGGTGAGGATCTGGTCGACTTCCCCGTAACGGTGCTCCATTTCATAAAGGAACTCCAGCATGCTGGCGTGGCGACGAGCCTCTTGGCCTGCCGGGGTGCGGCTCTGTCCGTCGGCCTGCGCGGTCAACTGCTTGATAGCCGCTTTGAATTCACTCTTAGGAACCGAGCCGTCCAGCACTTTGCGGATATCCAGACCCGCGTACTCTTGACCCAGGCTCTCCCGGAGTCTCAGTTCACGGCTTTCCAATTTGCCGCGGTGGGCGGAGGCCAGATCGCGCACAGAACCCAGCAACTCGCGACGCTCCTCCACACCCAGTCCATCCAAACTGTGGTCCAAGACTTCTTTCAAGCCGACCGCCCGGTCGAAAGGGCGTTGGCGAGCTACCAACTGCTCGTGTCTGATGATTTCGCTGAGAAGAGGGCCGTCCGCGGGCGCAACCTCGGCAAACCCCTGTTCCTGGGGTGCTTTGAGGTTCAACTCGAAAAAGCGACCGGGGACCTCGGAAAGTATCTCTTCACGCTGGGCTCGAGGTAGCTCTCTAAGAAGCTTGATCCAATGAGTTTGCACGCCTGTTAAGGTGTCCCGGTCGAGAGAGATGAGAGCGTCCACCCAGGGGAGATCCCCACTTTTCTCTTTAATGCTAGAAAGCTTCTCCGGCAGCTTCAGAGCGTGGGGCGGCGAAAGAAAAGGCCCTATTCCTCGCTCGCCCTCCAGCCAGGGAGGGGTCAGCTCAGCCTTGATCTCTTTGACAATCTTGTCGCTTTTCGGGTTCGCCTTACTAAAGTAGGGCGACAGATCGCGACTGAAGGATTCTTGTCGCTCTGTCAACCAGGCAAAATAGCGGCTGGTGTCGGCGAAATCGTCGCCCAACGAGTTGTTTCGCTCTCCCAGCGACGACAGGGTCTTCTTGGCCACAAACTCCGTACCAGTGAAGGTGTTGTAGTTTCCGTCGATATCCACGAATATCGGCAGCTTGCCCTTCTTGGCCTGGCTATCCAGACTTTCCCAGATGCGAAATTTCGGATCTTCCGGCTGGAAAGGATTGGTGCCGGGTCGACTCTCGGAGTTCCATAGATCAGTGACTACCTTGGCCTCATCAATACGATCTTCGCCCAGGAAAACAAACGCGGAACGGGCCTGACCGGGCTGCAGGTCCGGCACCTTGGCCAACTCGCGAAGATAGGGAGCGGTGGTTTTGATCCCCTGTTCGTTGGTCACCGGGGCTAAGACTTTGTAGTAGTGCCCTTCCACCTCTGTGAGGTCTGATAAAGAAAGACCCATAGCCGACTGAAGCGGAGCCGATGCGGCCACCATGAGATTCCCGAAGCTGGAGGTGAAGGCTCCGGGTCGGTTGTCGCGCAACCAATCCATGGGAGCTTGCTCCGGGGTGCCTGTCATCATCGATTGAATCTTGCTAAGTTCTTTGGCCACCACCAGGTGCCCGACGGTCGGTCCGATCGCGAGAGCCAGCTGAATACCGGAGACCCAGCCGGCCGCTTTCGCGTACATTCGATTGAAGAAGCCTTTTTTCTTGACCCCCGCAAGCTCTTTGAGCCCGTCAAGATCGAAGGAATCAAGTCTGTCTACGGAAGCTAAAGATTCCGTGACTGAATTCTTCTGATCTGCCTCTATCCGTACCCGTTGCCCCCCCGTTCGGGCCAAGATTGGCTTGGTGTTAGCTGTTGAGTTTATCTTCAAGTGTGAGACCTAACTGCACAAGTCATGATGGTACACCTCTAGTGTACTGACCCTCGGTGTGCAGAAAGTTTCTAAAATGAAAACATGACGTCCATCAACTCCATGGTCACAGCGGAATGGAAGTCCCAACCGCGCCGGGTCAACTCGATTCGATCCGAGTCCGCCCTCCACCACTCGAGCGGAAGCCTTTCCATGAAAGCAAGGATCTGTTCTCGGGCCAGTCCGGGGAAGCGACCTTCAAGCTCCGACCAGCGAACGCCGCCACGCACCCGTAGCCCCATCATAAGAAAGTCCTTGAGGGCTCCGTCCGAGCCTCGACGTTCGGCAAAGACAACCGGGCTTCGACCCTCGGCTATCGCGCGTTGATAATAGGTGGGCGCTTTGATCCGCTCGATACGCCAGCCATCCATGAAAGAGACCGCCCCGCAACCCAACCCGAGGTAGGCCCGGTCGGCCCAGTAGTGGAGATTGTGTCGGCATTCTCGACCCGGTCGAGCCCAATTGCTGATTTCGTAACGAAGGTAACCCTCCGCGCTCAAGACCTCTTCGGCCAGATCGTCCATGGCCACCATGTCGTCCTCCTCGGGAAGCTCCAACTCGCCTTTGGCCAACTGGACCTGGAGCCTGGTGGACGGCTCCACGGTCAATTGATAGACCGATAGGTGATCGGGAGCCAGGGCCAGCGCTCGGTCTAGAGTGGTTCGCCACTGTTCCACCGTCTGAGTCGGAAATCCGTAAATGAGGTCCAGCGAAACGTTCTGAAATCCGGCGTTTCGGGCATACATCACGCAATTCTCAATCTGGTCGGCAGAGTGGATCCGACCAACTAAGCGCAGATGCTCCTCTTCAAAAGACTGCGCTCCCATGGAGAGGCGATTGATACCGAGCTTCAGGTACTGCTCCATCCCTCTCTCGCTCACGGTTCCCGGATTGACCTCGATGGTATGCTCTTCGCCCGGGTCACGAGGATGGACCTGATCCAAGACCTCGAAAATGCGGGCCAGATGCTCCACCGGCATGAGAGACGGCGTGCCGCCTCCCCAGAAGACTGTGGAGACTTGCCGTGGCGGGCTGTTTCGAATATCGGCCACCAACGCTTCGGCGTAGTCGGAAAAGGCCGAACCCGGCTCGTCATTCAGTTGATAAGCATTGAAATCGCAGTAGGTGCAGCGGCTCCGGCAATACGGTACGTGAAGGTAAAGAGCTGGATTCGCGGTGTCAGCAGAGCGACTCAAGTGCCGGCGGCGCTTCCCTCGAAATACCGCCCCATGTGCTCGGCCAAAAGGGTGAGCCCGGAAAGAGGTCTGACGAACACCTCAAGCTCGCTCAATCGCCCGTTCTCGTCGAGCACCACTCGGTCGATCCCGCGAACGGTTTTCCCCTCCAAGCGGCCTTCAAAAAGAAGTATGATTTCAGGGCCGTCGACCCACTGACCCTGATACTGGAAATCTTCCAAGAGCGACATCACGCCACCGAACACGGCCAGGACAGCTTCCTTGCCCTGTTTGGGCCGCCAGTAGGCGGGTGAGCGGAGTATCGCCTGGTCGGAAACAAGGGGAGCCAAGACGGCCGGGTCTCTCGCTTCCACCATGCGGTGCCACTCTTTCAGGAAGTGTTCACTCATTCTGATGAGTTTGGATGCTTTGAGAAGAAACCCTGGAGATGGCTAATCCATCTCGCTAAATCGCATCCAACATCGGCAGTATCTCTCGGCAGCGCCGAAAACGCGCCAACCACGAAAAAGGCACCCCTTGCTCGCCGCCCAGCCCGTGATGAGCCCCCAACAGGGCTCCTAGCCAGATTGATCGACCGCAGTTGTCTCCACCCACCAGAATGTTGTTTCGCACGCCGGAAACGAAGCTCGGTTCCTCTTTCAAAATCGCCGTCGCCACGGGGATGCCGGACGATACCGAACAAGCGGGTCCGAAAGTCTTGCCAAGGTCCGGGAGGGAGTGAAGCTCGTAATCCAGCGCTTTGCTCATCTTTTGGCTTGCCTTGGGACGGGAGGTAAGTAAGTCGAGATTGGTCTTCAGGGCCTCTCCAATCGAGGTCCCTTGAATGACCCCCTCCAGAACTTTGGCGGCATAACAGCCGTACAGGACAGCGTCATCATTGTCGTTGGTGACACGAATCGCCTGTTCCACCACTTGCTCAAAGTCGTCCGCTCCCGCAAATCGAGCTACGACCACAGGCAGCTTCGATATCGCGGGAAGCTGATCGTCGTCGGCACCGAGAGCCGACCGGTTCTCGTCATAGTGCCGGACCACGGACCGCATCGCGGTCAAGACCGCCTCGTCCTTGTACATCAGCCCGGCCATGTCCATAACGGTCTTCTCCAAGTCCGCCCCCGAACAGAGCGCGCCCTTCTTGGGCAGGTATTTGTGGAGGAAGTCGATCTGATTTGTGGTGAGTTCGCCGGCCTTCTTGACGGCGCTATCGATGAGCTCCCGATTCCCGTTGTGCAAACGGTCGAGTGTACCCGCCGTTGCTCCGTCTATGTATCCCCGAAAGCTGCCACCGCGATCAAACGTCTGGCAAAACACCGACTGATAATGAAACCGATTCCACTGCCCGCCACATTGAAAAAGTGACGTTAAAGCGGTCTCCAACTGAACGCCGTAGTGGCTGAGATCGCCGGCCCTCTTACCTTCGGCGGCGAAGTAACCGGCGACTCCTTGATACTCCAAGGGGTTCGGCTCGTGGAACTCAGGCGAGTCACCGGCCAGCTCGGCTATTCGGTCGGCATCATAGAGCCAATGAAATCCCAAAGTAGCGGCATCGGCGACGAAAGCCCCAAGCACGGCGTTCTGTTTTCTTTGTTCGATGTTCACACCGAACTCATTGAGCGAGGCCGGGCCGCGGACCTTCAACAATGGTATACTGTCCCTCGAGTGATTCCTAGAAGCCTGCGATATTTCACCGCCTCCCTAGCCCTCCCGTTTTGCCTTCTCTGGGGCTGCACGACGCGGCACCATTCGCCTCCCGCCTCCGAGGTCACGCCGCCCGTGGGAATGGTCTACATCCCGGCCGGTGAGTTCATGACCGGCTCGGAGCGCTTTGCCGACGATCCATCGGTAGGGCCGCTGAGAAAGGTCTCGCTCCCGGCCTTCTTCATCGACCGAACCGAGATGAGCAACGCTCAGGTCAAGGCGGTCTGGAGCGACCACCAATTCCCGAAGGGCGAGGAAAACTACCCGGCGGTCGGGCTCTCCTGGAATCAGGCGGTGGAGGTTTTGGCTCGGGTCGACAAGCGGCTACCCAGCGCCCTGGAGTGGGAGAAAGCTGCTCGCGGCACCGATGGCCGAATCTATCCCTGGGGTAACGAACCCGTTTTCGAAGGCCGTGCCCACGTGGGAACCCCGCGCGAGAATCCGACCTGTGGCTGGGGGCAACTGTTGGAAGTGACCGCGTTGGAAGACGGAGCCGGCCCCTTCGGCCTGCTCAACACTTTGGGTAACGCCTGGGAATGGGTAGGCGACGAGCCCACTTCCGCCCGGCCATATCATCTGATCAAAGGCGGCGCCTACGGCTACTCGGAACAATACAACCGGCTGGACAACGTCAGCTTCGAGCAGCCGGGCGCCACCTGAAACGAAGTGGGATTCCGCGGTGCGCGGAACTATTAAACTAAGTTTAGTAGCTCTCGACTTTGTCGGAGACCAACGTCCAGGTCGCTTCGCCGGGCTCCAGACGCCACTGGACCTGTCGAGTTCCCCCGCTGGGCTTGCCATCCTCATCGCCCTCTTTGTAGACATCCCAACGCTGTACCAGGCGGTTCTCGACGACCCTGAGCTCGTCTCCACCTCGATAACCTTCGGTGGTCCCTTCGACCTGCTCCAGCGGAGGGAGATAGATAGGAGTGATCGACTTGCCGTTATTGGACGCGAAAGCGATCAGCCTGCCGCTCTTTTTGTCGTCGTCCGAGGTCACGTAGATGTAGACTTCGGGAAATCCGTTCGCGTCCAGATCTTCGATCTCGGCATCCACAATGGAACCTTCCACTTCAGCGGTCTGGGGCTCGCCGGTCTGCTCGGCCCCACTGGCCGTGACCGTCACTTCGTTGCCGCTCCGCTTCACTAGAAAGGTGTGTTCTTGCAGCTCAAGAGTCTTCTCGAAAGCCTGGTCGCCTCCGGAGGTCTCTGCTCCCGGAGTGCCGGACTCGGAAGGAGTAGCCGAATCCGCGGGAGCACCGGTCGCTTCAGGCGTCTGAGCAACCGAAGTCGCAGCGCCTGAGGGGGTCGTCGTAGCTTGGGGCTGGGTCTGGTTGCACCCGCTCAGCAAAGCTACGGTCAGCAGGGTACCCAGAATAGCACGTTCGATTTTCATCTCGGGCCGTTCGCTGGGATGACGGTCGGCCCTTCCACTCAGACGGGCTGCTCGGCTTCCTCTTCGGCTCGTGCTGCCGAGACTCTCATTCGTTCCTGGTCGTCCTTCTTGTTCTGAGCCCGCACTGAAAGACCGAGGATACGGTCGAGATCATCGTCCTCCAGAACCTCGCGCTCAATCAGTTCGGTGGCGAAGCTATCGAGTTGTTCCCTTTGACCATCGAGTATCTCCTTGGCTCGATTGTACTGAGTCTGCACGATGGTCCGGACCTCTTCGTCGATCTGTCGAGAGAACGACTCGGAGAAAGCGCTACTGCCGTCTTTGAGATCGCGTCCAAGGAACACCTGGCTCTGGCGACCGGCAAAATTCACGGGCCCTAAAACGTCACTCATTCCATAGCGGCAAACCATATCCCGAGCGATTTGAGTGGCTCGTTCGATATCGTTGGAAGCGCCGGTGGTGATCTGATCGAAGACCAGCTCTTCGGCGGCACGTCCTCCCATAAAGACACAGATATTGGCCAGCATTTCGTCCTTGGTGTGGTTGTAGCGGTCTTCTTCGGGAATCATCGCGGTGACGCCCATCGTCATTCCGCGAGGCAAGATGGTCACTTTGCGGACGGGATCCGCCTGGGGAATAGCGCGCGCCACCATGGCGTGACCGGCTTCGTGATAGGCGGTCACTTCTCGCTCGTGCTCCGGGATCACCCTGGATTTTCGCTCGGGACCCATCATCACACGGTCGATCGCTTCCTCGCAATCGTCCATGATGATCGTCTCGCGTCCTTCTCGGGCAGCCTGCAGAGCCGCCTCGTTCAACAAGTTCTCCAAATCGGCACCGGAAAATCCGGGAGTGCGGCGAGCCAATTTCCGCAGATCCACATCGCTGTCCAGCGGTTTACCTTTGCTGTGAACCTTGAGGATAGAGAGACGACCCGCGATATCGGGCTTGTCCACCACCACTCGCCGGTCGAATCGGCCGGGTCGAAGGAGCGCCGGATCCAGTACATCGGGCCTGTTGGTGGCGGCGATGACGATGACGTTTTCGTTGGCGTCGAAGCCGTCCATCTCCACCAGGAGTTGGTTCAAAGTTTGTTCACGCTCGTCGTGTCCACCGCCCAGACCGGTGCCGCGCTGGCGGCCCACCGCGTCGATCTCATCCACGAAGACGATGCAGGGAGAAGTCTTCTTGGCCTGCTCGAACAAGTCGCGGACCCGGGAAGCCCCGACGCCCACGAACATCTCCACAAAGTCGGAACCGCTGATGTAGTAAAACGGCACTCCCGCTTCTCCGGCTACGGCGCGGCCCAGCAGAGTCTTACCCGTCCCTGGTGAGCCCACCAACAGCACCCCTTTCGGAATACGAGCGCCCACCTTCTGATACTTCTTGGGATACTTCAGATAGTCGACGACCTCGGTCAGATCTTCTTTAGCTTCGTTCACCCCTTCGACATCGTCGAAGGTCACCTTGGTCCTGGTATCGGAGACAAGTTTGTGGCGACTACGGCCGAAGCTGAAGGCCTGCCCGCCCGAGGATTGAGCATGACGAAGCAGGAGAATAGCGAGAAAGACAATGGCAAAAATGGGGATCCACTGGAGCAGCGAAATCCACCATTTGTTGATATCGGGCTCGATCACGGTAAGAGCGACTCCGCGATCGCGAACCTCTTGCTCCGGAGCTGGTCTCATTTCTTTGCGGAAGTGAGTCTCGAACAGCTTCGGCTCACCTTCCTTCGGGTCTTTATACTTGCCGCGCAAGGTAGTTCCAGAGCTGAGAATCGTCACTTCGGACACTTTGTTTTGGTCGAGAAGCTGAAGAAACTCACTGTATTTCACGGCTTTTGGTGCCGAACTTTGGGTCACGCTGTAAAAGATAGCGGCGAGCCCCAGGCTGATCAGCAACAAGATGACCAGATGCCGTAGCATCTTTGGCATAGTCTTCCTCCGGGCGGGCAAACGAGGCCCGCTCTAAAATTCTAAACGGTACGACAGATTAAGGTATGGAAAGTTTCTCCGCAATCCTTCTTCGTGACCGCAAAAGCTCATTTTTCTGGTGGTTTTACGGACGCTCTTAACAAGCTTGGTCGAAAATCCACCCAGATGTTGGGCTCTTTGGCATCATCCTCCAAGGTCGGTCTCCCGAAAACCTCCAGGACTTTCTCTCCTCTTACCAACATCGGCCACCGATTACGCACCCAGGGCGGATGACCGGTCGCCGCCAACAACTTCTTCAGGGATTTGCCACCAAACCTATCCCCCGGGCGACGGCTTCGCAAGACCGCGCCTTCCGGGGCCGTCCAGGCCGTCCAGCCGGCTTGAGCCTCCCTCGAGATCCGCAGGCCGGGAAAGATCTCTCCCTTCGCCCCCTCCCCGGCCTCCCATTCCACGGCGTCCAGGCGGGGGCACGCCCACACTCGCTCCCCCAGGATCCATAACGACCAACCACCGGGGAAATCGACGTGTGCTTCGTTGGTGCCACGGTCAAGAAGAGTGACCGCCTCCTCAAACAGAGTCGCTCGGGGCCGAAAACCAGGAACCGACAGCGCCTTACAAGCTGCTTGCAAAAAGCGAATCAAGAGAGGTCGAGCGAGCTTCTGGAGCTCTCGCAGTGGCCAGCTATCGCCTTGATCCGTGCCGAAGGACTTCATCCAATCCCAGGTGGCCGAACGCAGATACTCTTCGTCTTCTCTGAGCCTTCGGGCAGTCCGGTTGAGGATCGCCGGAAGCGCGGGTTGGTGCTCCAGCAAAGTCGGCATGACCGCGGAACGAATAACTGCTCGCTCGTTTCCGTCGAAGTTCGTCGGGTCTTCGACCCAGGTGCACTCACGCTCTCGCAAATACTCTCGCAACTCTTCACGGGTGAAGGTCAAGAGAGGCCGTACGACGCCGTCTTCTCGGGTCGGGTAGATGCCTCCGAGACCGGCCAATCCCGAGCCGCTCAGGAGGCGCATGACCACGGTTTCAGCCTGATCGTCAGCAGTATGTGCCGTCAGGAAAAGACCCTTCCTGGTCTGCAAGCTCCTATATCGAAGGTGTCGACAGGCCGCCTCCCAGGAAAGATCGCCCGTGAGTTGCTTCCCCTGAATCGCCTCCACTTCAAGCTCCACACCACTCTCCTCACAGAGCCGTTCGCAAAACCGGCGGCTTTGGGAGGCGAAATCTGGCTGGCCGTCGTGCTCAAAATGGAGAGCCTGAAAAGTTTGCCCCAGCTCTGCGAGGAGATGAAACAGAGCCACCGAGTCGCCTCCCCCGCTCAGGAGCAGAGTCACTCGGTCGGCCTTCTCAAAAGCGGACCAGACTTCTCGAAAGCGTTCTAAAGCGGACAGACTTCCAGCCCTCGGGTGTCGACCGACATCACTTCCACCTGAGACTCCACCCCCGCCTCAGTGAAAGCGCGACCCATCGCTTGGGCCACCGCCAGGCCATGCTCTTCTCCCCGACGCTGGTCAACGAAAGCTCCCACCGTGGGACCGGCACCGGACAGAAAAGCCGTGGCCGCGCCGGCCGCCGTGGCTGCCTCCATGACCTTTAACAGTCCGGGCACCAACCGAGCGCGTTTCTCCTGATGCCAACGGTCCTGCCCACCCAGACTCACCAGATCGGCGTCTCCGGACTTCAAGCCCTCGAGCAAGAAACCTAACCGGCTCATATTAAAAACAGCGTCGGCGAGAGGGAGTTCCTTGGGCAGCGCGTCCCGAGCTCCAGCCGTATGAAGGCAAAACTGCGGCACCGCCACGGCGACCTTCCAGCAGGTGTGGATGGGCGGACAGAGCAGTCGATAGCGCCCGTCGGCATCTCTGGTTCCCAGCACAAGCCCACCCAGACCCGCGGCACCGGCGTTGTCGGGATGGCCTTCCAGTTGGCTGGCCAACTCCCAAGCCGGTCGGTCGCTCCGGCCCGTCGTTCGGGCATACACCGCAGCACTGGCGACACGTAGGGCGGCAGACGAACCAAGCCCCCGGGAAATGGGCGTCGCGTTCTTGGCCCGCAGTTCGACTTCCAAACCGGCCTCTCTGAGCATGGCTGAAAGATCGGGCCCGAAACCTCTCTCGTGCAAGATACGCCAGGAGCGAAAAAAAAGGTGCTCTTCGTCGGTGGGAATCTGCTCCAGGTCCCCTCCACCGGAGTTCTCCACCAGTCGACAACGGCCGGGCGCTTGCCCCTCTCTCAGCGTTATCTCCCATTCGTTCCGCTGATCGAGAGCCAACCCCAGACAGTCAAACCCGGGGCCTAGATTGGCCGAACTCGAGGGGGCCGAAAGCCGATATTTACAAGGTTTTATTGTTCCGTTCGCTACCATCGCGTCGCCGCGTTCGGCGCTCGACTCAATGCTCCTCGGACGGTCTCCCTGGAGGCGAATCTACACTGCCACCATACTGTGGGTCGCGTCGGCCAGGGCCGCGAATCTTTCGCCCGTGATGAACTTCGATTGCTCGGTCAGGTACATGGCTCTCTCGGGGTCGATCTGACCGGCGCCGACTTGCTCTTTTGTGCCACTCACCGGGATAGTGCTCTTGTAAAGGATGTTCTCCATCTCGGGCACACTCAAGTTCGGGTTCTTCTCAAACATCTCATATATCAGCGCGGTGGCCTGGGGAGCCGAGAAAGAAGTGCCGTTGCTGAACGTTTCCTTGGTGGGGTCGTCATCGGCCACTTCCACGTTGACTCCGTGCATCGAAAACTCCGTGCCGGCGTAGATCGAGGTGAAAGTCGCCGCCTTGTCGTCGCGAGTCGTGATAGTTCCCTGGCTGGCGGTCGCTCCGATGACGGTGGTGTAGTCGTTTGCCAAAACACTTCGATAGGCGTCCTGGGGAGCGTCGATCCCGTTCTGCTCCCAGTGGGCGGTCAGACGACCCAGGTTGCCCGATGTGACGACGTGGGCGATGCCGCTGTCGTGGGCTTTCTTGGCCGTTTCCAGATACTGATTGCGGGACTGAGCGATGTAAGTACTGCGGTCGAAGATGCCCTGGACTTCATTCAAGAAAGCCTCGGCAACGGTGTCGATATGAGAGCGCGCCGGTAGTTCGAAAACGTCTTTCATTTTCATTCGGAAGTCTTCGTCTTTCAAAATCTTGTTGACGAAGGGGCGCGAAATCCGGGCCGCGCACTGGCTCTGAGACTGATTGACGACTCTCACCTTATTGCGCTCGGTGGTCATCACCGTCTGCAGGTTCTGGCGCGTGGCGTCGTAGAAGCCGGTCACACTCTCAATAGTGTAAGCGCGCAAGGTATCCAGAAACTGAGTCTTCGATTCGGTGGCGGCGAACACGTCGTCTTCCGACGTCTTGCGCGAATAAGCGTTTTGATAGTTCTGGACGAACTGGTCTTCCAGTCCCGTCGTCCGGCGGATGATATCTTCCACCTGATCCCCATGATTCGGTTTTTCGTCTTTGTCGGCAAAGTAGTCGAAGATGGCCACGCGCGGATTGCGCTCTTTCCTTTCGGCATACTTAGCGATGGGCATGGAGTTAGAGATATTCATAGGCATCAGTATGTCTCTTTTCTCAGAAAGAAATGTTGCATTTTTGTAAACGAAAGTTAGGCGCCAGGTATTCTTAAAAGAAGCTTAAAAGTCAAAATCTGCCTCCTTAAAATGATGTTCCCGGACCGGGGAAAGGACTCTCAAAGATGAAACAGGCTGACCTCATCGTGTTGGCCGGCACCGTCGTGACAGGCGCCGGTGGAACAGGCCCAAAAAACAAGGCGGAAGCCGCCGATATCGGACTCATCAAAGACGGTGCCGTAGTCACCAAAGATGGAATCATTATCGAAGTCGGCACCCGCTCGGAGATTCTCGAAGTGTGGGGGGGCGACCGCCTGGACCTTCCCAACACCAGCGTCATTCCGGGCCTGGTCGATCCTCACTGTCACCCCCTGTGGGCCGGCGACCGTCTCCACGAATTCACCATGAGAGCCCAGGGAGCAAGTTACGAGGAGATTCACGCCGCCGGTGGGGGGATCGCTCACACGGTGGAGGCCACCCGCAAAGCCGGCACCGAGGAGCTCAAATCGAAGCTCGCCTCGGTAGTGGAGTTCATGGCCGCTCACGGAACCACGACCTTGGAAGCCAAGAGCGGCTACGGACTTTCCCTGGAAGAAGAACTACGCCAACTCGAGGTGATCGCCCACGTCGACAAAGAGACACCGATCGACCTGGTCCCCACCTGCATGGGAGCCCACGCCATCCCGAAGGAGTTTGAGGGTGATCGTCAGGGCTTTCTGGATATGATCATCAAAGAGCTTCTGCCGGCGGTAAAGGAACGGAATCTCGCCCGCTACGTGGATGTTTTCTGCGAAAGGGGAGCTTTCAGCTGTCAGGAGTCTGAAATGGTGCTGAGCGCCGCCAAAGAGCTGGGTTTCGGACTGAGAATCCACGCCGAGGAGTTCAGCAACCTGGGCGGCAGCCGCATGGCGGGGACCTTGGGAGCGGCCTCCTGCGACCACCTTCAACACATCCACGACGACGACTTTCCAGCCCTCAAGCAAGGGGGTACCATCCCCACCGTGATTCCCGGCACGAGCTTTTTCCTCGACCTTGATGTCTACGCCCCGGCCCGCAGACTCTGGGACTCCGGTCTGCCGGTAGCTCTGGGTACGGATTTCAACGCCGGCTCCTGCTTGATGCCCTCCATGCAGATGGCCATGTCGCTGGCCGTCATCAAAATGAAGATGACACCCGAGGAGGCACTCACCGCGGCCACCCTGAACGCCGCCTACGCCGTGGGAATGGGAGACCAAATCGGAAGCCTGATCCCCGGCAAACAGGCGGACATGCTGGTCTTGAGCACGCCCGACTGGAGAGACGCGGTCTATCGATTCGGCGGCAACGCCGTGAGAGCGGTCGTAAAGAAAGGCGTGGTCCTGAATACCATCTTGCGCTCCCCTCTGGGCGCTCCCTTATAAACATGAAGAAATTTCCTAAGTGGATAGCCCTATCCGAAGAGGTTAGAGACGCAGTCGAGAATCAACTTCCCATCGTGGCGCTCGAGAGCTCCGTGTGGTGCCAGGGTCTCCCCAGACCCTTCAACCTGGAAACCGCGCAGGAGATGGAATCCCAGGTGAGGTTGGCCGGCGCGATTCCAGCCCTCACGTGGCTGGAGAACGGTGTGGCTCATATCGGCGCCACCCAGGAGCAGCTTGAAGAGCTCTGTGCCGCCGAGGACGTGGCCAAGGTGGGGTCCGGCGATTTAGCGGGCGAACTCGCCAAAGGGGGCCGCGGAGCGACTACCGTGTCGGGGACTCTGGTGCTGGCCGATCGAGTCGGAATCGGAGTCTTCGCCACCGGCGGCATCGGAGGCGTTCACCGAGGCTGGGCCAAGCAACTCGATGTGTCCGCCGACCTGATGCAACTCACCCGTACTCGCTGCACAACGGTTTGCAGTGGAGCCAAATCGGTGTTGGATATCTCCACAACACTGGAGAAGCTGGAAAGCCTGGCCGTGCCGCTCGTGCTCTATCGCACCGCCACCTTCCCCGAGTTTTACAACAGCGGCAAAGAGTCCCCATTCGGAATCCGTTGTGAAGAGCCGACCGACATCGCCAAGGTGATCCATCTTTCGCTTGACCTTCACAATCAGGCGCCGTTGGTAGCCCAGTGCATACCTCAAGAGTACTCCATCGCCCCGGACAAGCTGGAAGCGTGGGTTGAAGAGGGTCTGCAGAAGGCTGAGAAAGACGGCGTGGAGGGCAAAGCGGTCACACCGTTCTTGCTCAGCCATATCGCTGAAGCCAGCGGTGGGCAGACCCTCGACGCCAACCGGGTACTGCTTCTGCACAACGCCCATTTGGCCGGCCTTCTCGCGGTTGCGCTAAAGTCCGAGGGAGAGGCGTAGGGGATGGCCAGCCGTGACGATATCGTCGATTTCTTAGATCAGGTCTTGGAAGTGGGGGAAGTGAAGGACCCCTACTGTCCTAACGGACTTCAGGTCGAGGGTTGCGAGGAGGTGGAGCGTGTCGGCTTCGCGGTCGATGCCTGCCAACAGAGCTTCGAGGCCCTTGGGGATTGTCAGATGATCATCACCCATCACGGCCTTTTCTGGCCTTCGATTAAGAGCGTGAAAGGCCCAATCCGCAAATCTCTGGGCTTTCTAATCGAAAACAACATCAATCTCTACCCCGTTCATCTGCCCCTCGACGTGCACGCCGAATACGGCAACAACGTCCAACTGATCCGCGCCCTGGGGTGGCATCCGGAAGAGCGTTTCGATCAAGTTGGCTGGACAGCGGAGGGAAAGACCACCACCCGAGAAGAGTTGGCCGTCGAACTCGAGCACATCCTCGGCTCCAAGGTCCGCTTGCTGCCTTTCGGTGAGGCCGAGGTGAGTCGCCTGGCCGTCAGCAGTGGCGGAGGCTCTATCGGTCTCCTCCACTCGGCCTTGAACGCCGGGGCAGACCTCCTCATCACAGGTGAAGCTTCTCATCCCATCTACCACGCCGCCAAAGAGTTGGGAATCAACCTGGTGCTAGCGGGCCACTACGCGACCGAAACCTGGGGCGTGCGCTCACTTATGCCGCTACTCGAACGCGAGTTTCAAGTGACCACCAAATTTGTCGACTTCCCCACCCATTTTTAATTGGGACATTCTTAAGTGCGACTCATAGAATCCAAAAGTGCGAAGTACGCCTGCGCGGGGATGCTCGCGCTATTGCTCCTCTGCTTTGCCGGATGGAAATTCTACCCCGAAAGCCTCGACCATAGCCTTTTTAGGCACCTCAACGGATGGCTGGTAGGGAAGCCCGCCGCCCAAAAGCTCATGGCTTTCGCCAACACTCGTAAGTTCGACAGTCTGGCAGGACTGGTGCTGGCGGCTTTCTTCCTGGTACCGGGGCTAGCCTTCGCTTCCGGCAGGCGACGGTACGCTATGCTCGGGTTTGTCCCGGCGGCCCTCTTGTTCCAGCCCTGGAGGCTTCTCGTCGGAGAACTGTCCGGAGAGAAGCCCTCGCCGGGCCGAGTCTTCTGGAACGACATGGTTCGTCTCGACGAACTGAGCGCCGGAGCGAAGGTGGCTTCCGACCACTCCTTCCCCAGCGACCACACCGCTGTCTTGATCGTCTGGGCCACCTACATCTTTCTAGCCGGAGACCGCAAAGGCCGCTGGCTCGTCTGGCCTGTCGCCGCCCTACTTTCCTTGCCGCGTCTCTTTGGAGGCGGCCACTGGGTGAGCGACGTCTTGTTCGGCTCTCCTCTGGTAGCCATCCCTCCGCTCCTGATTCTGCTGCTCTTCGCTCTACCGGATCGATTCATCGAGTTTGCCTCGGCCCGGATTCCAGAGCGCTGGCTGCCTCGGAAAAGGCCCGAGTCCGACCAATAGCCAAACCTTTAAGGATGAGGAACGGAGTCGCTTTCACTATCTGCGGGATCGTGCTCCTGGACGTGGTGGGATTCGGAATGGTCTTGCCCCTGATGCCCTATATCGGGGAAGAGTACGGGGCCTCCGATTTTCAGATCGGACTTCTCATCGCGTCCTACGGGCTGGCTCAATTCCTGGCCGCCCCCTGGCTCGGAAACCTCTCCGACCGCTGGGGTAGAAAGCCCGTCCTCGCCCTCAGCCTTCTGGGAAGCGCTACAGGCTTTCTGCTCTGGGGCTACGTCACCGACATCTCCCGGCTTCTCCAACCGTACACCTCCCTCTCGATCCCCTCGTTGGCGATGGGTCTTCTCTTTTTTGGGCGAACTCTGGACGGTCTCTCCGGAGGCAACCTCCCGCTGGCCCAAGCGGTGATCACCGACGTGACCGACCACTCCTCGCGAGGAAAAGGTTTGGCCCTCATCAGCGCCTGTCTCGGGATGGGGTTCATCATCGGCCCGCCCCTTGGCGGCCGGCTAAGTGAGGGTGGGCAGTACGAATCCCCCTGTCGGTTGGCCGCCCTTTTCGCACTGGTGAACTGTCTGGCCGTGCTGGCCTTTCTCAGAGAAACTCGTTCCGACGCGAATCGGCTTGAAAGAAAACGGACCTTTCAGGGTATCTCTAAACTCCGCCCTTCCCTCCAACACATCCTGGTCGCCTCGATCGGATACTTCTACGTGTACTCGATCTTTACCGGTACCTTCACTCTCTACACTCTCAATCAGCTCGAGATGACCTCAAAAGAGACCGGAAACCTGCTCGGAGGTTTGGCTGCCGTGGCAGCCACAGGTCAGATTTTTTTCGTCGGTAGATTGATCAGAAAATTTGGAGAGCCGTCTCTCTTGAGAATCGGCCTTCCCTGCGTAGCCGTTTGCCTGCTGGCATGGGGTGTGGTCCAGCGACGATGGGAGTTTTATCTCGTCGTCCTGGGGATGGCGGTTCTGGCCTCCGTGCTCAACGTGAGCCTTCGCAGTCGCCTTACCAAGCTGACCGACCCGAACGAGACGGGCAGACTGCTGGGCTACCAAACCTCGATTGAAAGCGCGGCTAGAGTTCTGGGGCCCTTGACCGGGGCGGCGCTCATGGAATGGGGCACACCGGAAATGCCCGGTCTCGTCGCCGGGAGCCTGCTCCTTCTTTCGCTGCCGTTGCTGGCCCGGTCCTGGCGGTCAGACCCTGAGCCGTGAAGATCTACAGGCTGAAAGTCCCTCCAGGGTTCTGTCTAAGACGGTCGGGGGGAAAATTGGCTCGAAGGATCTCGCCCAGAACGTTGAGATCTTGAATCAGTTGGTCGCCTCCGGCCATTCTTGAATCGCCGGCCAAAAATCTGGCTCTCGCTCCCATCACCGACCGGACGCTGTCCGTATTGACGTTCCCGTCCGCCAGGTCTTCTCGCAGGCGGGTGAGGTTGTCGCGAAGGAAGAGAAGGTCGGCTGAATTGTTCGCACTCAAAGCGTTGGTGGCTGACTGTTCGGTCTGGGTCACCCAATTAGTGAGACCGCCGGCCGTTACGCGCTCGGTGGAAAGCAGTCGAGACTGAGAAGCGGCAGCCGGAGCATAACCTACCCCGTGCAGGTCCAAAGCCCGACCGTTGGCAGCAGCCAGGGCCACCATCTGGCCTTCGAGCGACCTCATGGATTGAGAGAGGTTCGGACTGGATGGCCGGTTCCAAAACATAACTCTTGTGTCGCTAAAGAAATAGAGAAGCTCTTCGGACGGCGACTTGTTTCCAAGCTCACCAAGCTCGTAGGCCAGGATCTGAAATCGCAGCCCGACGTTGGTCGGAAGCTCCTGAGACTGAGCGATCTGCTGGGCAAGCTGAGAAGCGTTGGAGCTCGATTGCGCCCACACAGGCACCAGGAGCAACAACCAGACGAGCGTTAGAATCTTGAATCTCATCTTTAGTAGCCTCCCTGCAGCAGAACCACGGCTTCGACTTGATTATTGCCCGCGTCCACGACGGCCGCTCCGAAAGCTTGGCCAATCTGTTGAAGTTCTGGTCGCGATAGGAGAGCGTTCTCCAGTCCGGACAGCCCTTGAGAGCGGTCCGCAGTCACCCGAACGACCCTGGCGTTGCCGGGACCTCGGCGTCCCAGCGCGACATCTTCCGCCGCGCTCTGCAGAGAGTCCCGATGTCGTTGTCCGAATAAGGAAAGTGTGTACTCCAGGGCGTCTGTGGCATCCTGAAAAAGCCGTTCGTCTCCTCCATCACCCTGGTTCACGGGCGGCATCACTTCGGGCTTGAAAGGGATCGAGACGATCAGTTCGGAGCCTTGAGCGATCCGCTCCTTGGGAAGGGGATGCGAACCGAGCAAAGTGTTCAGAAAACCGGGAGTCCCGCCACCGGATTGGGAGGCGAGCTTCTGAAAAGCCGAAAGTGCGAAAGCGGGGTCGTATCCGACTTTGGCCATCTGTCGCATCCCGTAGCGGTCCGATTCTGCTTCGTCCCCTTTGCTATGCTGGCTGCCGATCACGGCGTCGGTCAGTTGGACCAGAGTGGCTGTGCTGCGGTCGATGTTGCCGCCGCCGGCGCCCAAAGCGATGGCGATGAGCCCGAGGCGTCGCATCTGAGCACTCTCCAGCTGCTTGATGGAGTGACGGTAGTCGACGTGGCCTATCTCGTGCCCGATGACGAAGGCCAACTCCTCGTCGTTCATCCCGTCCATCAGTCCGCGAGTCGCATAGATGAAACCACCGGGGAACGCAGCTGCGTTGTAGGCGTCGATATTGATCACCTTAAACCGCCAGGGAAGGTCTTTCCGTTCCGCATTCACCAAAAGCTGTTGACCTATCCGGTTCAAACGACCTACATAGTTTGGATCGTTCACCACTCCGTACTGTTGCTCGAAACGCGCGGCCGCCTCGGCCCCTAATCGAATCTCGTCTTCGGTTGATATTGCCTGAGCGCCAATCGTCAGGAATAGCATTATCAGGAGCGTCAGGCATCTCCGGGCCAAATTCTTCATTGTCTCACTTACCTCTTGTCGGTCGCTTTGTCGTTTTCAGGAACGACCCCTCTCACATGGTAGCGACCGGACAATCTTTCGGCATCGCCGCTCGGATAGGCTCCCCCCCTACCAATGGGATGCTTCCGTTCAGGCCGAGGGTTGAGACACGTCTGGCCGATGGTAGACCCCGGCCAGACTCCGGCAAACGCACTCCACCGAATGACTGAGTTCCGCCTCCACCAGTGGACGAAGGGCTTCGGCTAGCGACTCCTGAACCGCATACGCCGCCCTGACCAGGTTCAGCAACTCCGCCGGGGCCAGGCTGACGACGGGCACCTCTCGACTGTAGAAACTACTCCACTCGGCTTCTCTGGCATAGTAGATGTGAAGCTCGTCGTCCTGAAAGGCGACTTCGTACCAGGGGTGGCCGACCCATAAGTCACGTTTCTTGGACTCTCGATATCGGGCCGCCTCCCACCATCCATACACATCTGAAAGGTCGGCACAGCATTCAGGCTCGAGAATCACTTCGTTGTCTCGCTTCAGCACGAGACCTCCGCAGAAAGCGGTTACGGGTGGAGCGAAGTCTTCAGACCGAGCGAAATCGAAAATATCGTAACCGGAATCATGATGTACGAGCAGCCTCGACAGTAGATCAGGGTTAGCCAGAAGGGCCGTTACTTCGGCGTGCGCGCGGTCGCCGAAGCCTGACCTTATCAGCGTGGCCTTATCCAACTCCACGGCCGGAATTAATTCAAAACGGGATATAGCTCCTCTAGGCGTCACCTCGCCAGGTTCGAGAGACCGTCTCCTTTACCCGCTCTTCGCGGGCTCTGCTTGAGCAACGTAGTGACTTTCATGGTGGTATCCTCCTGAACTCAATACTCTCAGCTGGAGACACTCATTCGAAGCGTTTTGATTCGAGAAATGAAAAAGAGAGGCGGACGACCGCCTCTCTTTTCTTGCTCAAAGCCTCTTCGAACTAGTTCTTCAGACGCTCGGTCAACTTCGGGGTCGCCTCGAAGAGGTCGGCCACGATTCCGTAGTCGGCGACTTTGAAAATCGGTGCCCCGGGATCGTTGTTGATAGCCACGATACAACCGGAGTTCTGCATACCCACCAGGTGTTGAATGGCACCCGAGATACCGACCGCGATGTAAAGGCTCGGAGTGACGACCTTACCGGTCTGTCCGACCTGATAGTGGAAGTCTTTCCATCCCGCATCAACAACCATCCGAGTGGCACCGATAGCCGCCTTGAGGGGCGCTGCCAACTCTTCGATGATCTTGAAGTTCTCGGGCTCCTTGAGACCACGTCCACCGGCCACCACGACGGAAGCTTCGGACAGGTCCACTTCGCCGCCGGCCGCGTCGGAGTTCGAGCCGGTCAGGACGACCCCATCGGTCGACCCGGCCAGAGCCAGGTCGGAAACGGCGGCATCCGCTCCATCGTCGGTCACCGCTACGGTGTTCTGGCGAAGGGTGGCTAACGTTGTGGCACCGTTGAGCTTGCAATGAGCCAGCACCTTGCCGGAATACATAGGTCTGACAGCGCGAGGCTGGCCGTCGTCGCCGAAACGCACTTCCGTGCATTCACTGGCGAAACCGGCTTGCAAACGCGCAGCCAAAACTCCGGCCAACTCTTTGCCGTAGGTGTTGGCCGACATCAAGACCAGTCCGGGATTGCTTTCCTTTATGACTCCTTCCACGGTGGCTGCACGCTGAGCCAGACTGTAAGAGCCTTCCTCAACATACTTGACCGAGCCCGCTCCGGCTTTCCCCGCAGCCGCAGCCGCGTCTTTGGCACTACTACCAAAGAGGATCGCTTCCACCGAATCGGCACCGCTTCTCTTGGCTTCCGAGATACACTCCAGAGTGGCTTTGACCACGCCGTCGGAAGCGACTTCTCCCACTACAAGAACAGATTTACTCATCTTACAGTACCTTCGCTTCCTCTTTGAGTAGTCTCACCAGTTCATCCAATTTGGCATCCAGGGAGTCGCCGTCGATAATACGTCCGGGAGGTCGCTCTGGCGGATATTCGAGGGTCTCGATCTCCACCTTGTTCAGAGCGGCGTCCACGCCGAGTGAAGCGAAGTCCACGGTTTCAATCTTCTTCTTCTTGGCCTTCATGATCTGCATCAAGGAAGGGTATCGCGCTTGACCGCGGACACCTTGCTCCAGACAGAGGACGGCAGGAGTGCTCACCGTGAAAGACTCCACGATTCCACCCTCTACCTGGCGTTTACATTCAAACTTGCCGTCGGCCACCTGAATTTCACTGACCAGGCCGAGGTAAGGCAGTCCGAGCAGCTCAGCCAGCATCGGACTGACCGCGCCTCGATCTGAGTCGGATCCCTTGGTAGAGGTGAAAACGACATCCACCTGGCCCATCTTCTTGACCTGGGCGGCCAGGGCAGAGGCGACAACCAGGGCGTCGTCGATCTCCTCATCTCCGGTGGAAATGTGAACCGCGCTGTCGGCGCCTCGGGCAAGACAGGCTCGCAAGGTCTCGGGCACCCGATTCGGTCCCATGGAAAGCACGGTGACCTCACCTTTCGCCTCATCTTTGATCTGAACGGCGGCTTCCAAAGAATACTCGTCGTAAGGCCCGATAATGTATTTGATGTCATCGGTCTTGATGGACGTCTTGTTGTCGGCAATCTTCACGATGGTTTCCGTGTCAGGGGTTTGCCTGACGCAGGCTACAATCTTCATCGCAGGGTCTCCTCATCTATTAAATCTTCGGCGTCGCCGTTCGCTATCACCCGGGCAGGGCCTGCAGAAAAATCCAACTAGTTCACAACGAAACCAAATCAACTTCGGGTAAATAAAAACAGCTCCGTCACGTGAGACGGAGCTGTTGCGATTCCGGTTTCGCTAGCAAAACGTGGTAGTCTACGACTCCCTTACAATCCCCTATACCTGGTAGATTGTGAACTCCGGAATCATTTTTTTCTGATAGACGACCTGGAGCGGCTCACCGCTCAGGTCCACTTCGATAAATCCTTCACGGCGCACGGCGTCCAGCTTCTGTTCGGACTTCAGGTTTCGGTCCACGATGTAGACGCAGCCCCAAACGACCGCGTTCGCGGCCCAGAGAATAGTCCTGATAGCTTGTGTGTTTCCCATTGATGAGACTCCTTACCCAATTCCAGAGCGCCTTTGATGACAGCCTAGCAATCCTATACTATTATGCAGGTCACTCGTCTATTACACAATAGTCAAATTGTTCCCGGTTCGATGTGACACTGCCCACATTGTGAATCATGACACAATCCGAGCCATTTCACCAGAAAAATGCCCACCCAATCTCGAAGGAAGTTTCCTTAAGAGAAATCAAGAGAGCATCTATGTCTTCCAATGATAGTCTCTTGCCCGGTTTTTTCTGCTGGGTGGACGCCGCCGTCACCGATCCGGCCGCGAGCCACAAATACTTCTCCGAACTGTTCGGCTGGGGTCGTCGGGTGCGCCCTACCGACCAGGCCCAGGCCTACAACATCATGACCCTGCACGGCGAACACGTGGCCGGCATCTGCCGTGTCGAGCCCGAAGGCCCAAGCCAGTGGATGTCTTACCTTTTGGTGGAAAATCTGGAAAAAGCCACCAAACGCGCTCAAGAGTTGGGTGCCGAGGTACTCCGAGCCGACGACGAAATCAAGAGATTCGGCCGCATGAGTGTGCTACAAGACCCGACCGGTGCCATTCTGGCTCTGTGGGAGTCGGAGAAGGGCGAACCGGGGATCCCTTTTGGTCCGGGCTCCATCGGGTGGACCGAGTTGATCACGCCGGAATTGGAGAAAGCCACCAAGTTTTATTCCGAGTTGACGGGGTGGAAGTATCACGACACCAAGTTTGGCGACCTGGAGTATCGCATCTTCTCTTTGCACGGCCAGGAGGTTTGCGGGATGAAAGCCGGTGAGGGGCGCTCTCGCTGGATGGTCCACTTCTCCGTGGACGACTGTGACGAGACGTTTCGACGAGGCATCGAGTTGGGCGGTACCGAATTGCTGGCACCTTTCGACCTGAAAGACATCGGCAGATGTGCGGTACTGGCCGATCCCAGCGGTGGGTCTTTCGGCATCGTTCAGTACCCTAAGAACGTTCCTTACTGATGTTTCAGGGTCTGTCACTATTCAGCATTTAACATTTTTGGAACGACCCCGGACCGATTTGCCCCTACTCTGAGCGAGTGAAGATCCGCTCAACCAACCACGCCTTCGCCGTTTCGAAGGTAGCCGCAGGTTCCGCTGCCGCTGTCGGGGTGTCCCGTTTGGCCGCGACAGCCTCGGATACGGTCCTGCTGGGAGCTGGAAGTCTGCTTCCCGATACGGCCCCGGCGGTGTCCGCTCCGGGATTGCTCCCCCTTCAGAGGCTCGCTCAAGGTCCCGGACTCGGTTTGGCGGCCGGGGGGATTGCCGGGCTCGGGATAGCCGCCGGTGCCGTCTACGGTGAAAAGCCGATAGACCTTTCCCAGTCCTATCTTTGGAAGCGCATACTCCTCAAACCCGCCGCCGACGCTTACAACTCAGGTATCAAATTTCGTCAAGACGTGCAGAACGCCCGGGCCGAGAAAGAAATTGGGCCCGCCTTCAGTAAAGGCGCTAAAGCGGGATGGAACATCGGGTCCCGTCTGGGCAAGACGACGGGAAGTGTGCAAGGCGGTGTTTCCGGGGCTCTACTGGGACTCGAATTCTCTGGGGAAGCTCTCTCTTTACTCCAATCCGCTTTGAAGTCCACTCCGTTGCCTCCCCTTATTCAGCAGAGCCTTCCCTTGTTAGTCGGCGGCGCTTGCCTCTTCGCCGGTCAGGCAGTAGGTTCAGCGGTCGGTGGTGCGGTTGGATCGGTCGTGGGGGGCGGAGTTGTCGGACTCGGAGTCGGTACTTACGCGGCGGTCGCTCGAAACGGCGGGTAGAGACG
>Ga0208701_100078_pt1 | contig 48517 bp, 49 predicted proteins | sample DeeseametaMP1482_FD_184188 | JGI IMG/M metagenome (GOLD analysis project Ga0208701, IMG submission 184188) | Marine microbial communities from the Deep Pacific Ocean - MP1482 (SPAdes) | ecosystem: Environmental > Aquatic > Marine > Oceanic | place: South of Fiji, South Pacific Ocean | collected... | reverse complement strand
TGATGGGTGATGGTTATCTCCCCCGAGCCGCGTTCACAAAGCCAGTAAGCCAAACGCTTGTGGACGGACTGAGTGCCCACTCGTAGCAATTTCTCGGTTAGCGCTCTGAGCCTCTGATTTTGTTTGATGATCAACTGTTTCAGTTGCTCGGGGTGGCGGCTGAGCTGGTCGTTGAGTTCCCCGGCGGTAAAGACCCGGGCCGTGGAGTCGGTGAGCGCTTTGACCGTGGCCGAATGAGGCTGACCGTCCAAGCACGACATCTCGCCCAGCAGCGCTCCCGGCTGAAGCTCGGTGAAGACCACTCGGTCGCCGTCCAAGCTGACCTTCTCCACACCGAGAATACCCTCAACCAGGAAGGCTCCGTACCCCGCCTGGTCGCCCTGGGTCCACAAGATTTCGCCGGCTGGAAGCCGTCGCACCCGACCCAAATGAGACCATTCTTGCATGGTTTGAGTTTCGATAATTGAGACCGCCGACCCCTTGTCGATTTGGAATTTTGCGTGATACTCTGTTCTAAGGGGCACCACCATCTATGCAAGTCGGCAACAACCAGAATAGCGGTCTTCAATCCGTTCCGCGACTGAACAAACACTCCGGGGGCAAGGTCCCGACGGCGGCTACTCCGGCCGAGACGCTCCAAGCCGGTGAGGTTCAGATAAAAAAGTCCGAGTCCGCCATGCTGCGCCAAGCTGCCATCAAGGGCGGCAAGTTGATGGATATCAACGGCGAGAAGCGGATCCAGGTGGGCAACGACTGGTATCGTCCCTACGTGGACCGCAACGGCTACGATGAGAATTTCCTGGGTGAGAGACTCGATCTACCAACCTTGGACCCATCTATCAAGAGTAAAGCGGCTCCCCGGGTCGACGATCCCAGCCGCAACGAGCTGGAGTACACTAATTTCTCCATTGTCATGAACAAAGAGCGTCGCATGCCTTTCTTTACTGCTGTGAACATAGACGGTAAGACCGTCAAAGAGGTGGAGAGAGGCGACAAGTGGCTCTTCGATCCTCGTATCGAACGGGAGCATCAACTTGGCAACGAGGCTTACAAGAACAACGATATCGACCGTGGACATATGGTCCGCCGTCGCGATGCCGTCTGGGGCGACAATGCCGAGCAGGGCAGCACCGACACCTTCGTTTATACGAATGCGGCTCCTCAACACAAAGATCTGAACCAACACGAATGGTTGGATCTGGAGAACAGAGTTTTTGACAAGGCCCAGGCCGAGGGTAAGAAGATGACGGTCTTGACAGGACCCGTCTTTCGGGACGACGACCCTTCCTTCGACAACAACGGTCGTATGCAGACCCCCACCAAAATACCTCAGGACTTTTGGAAGGTCGTGGTCTGGAAAGATCCGGAGAAGGGATTGCAGTCGGAAGCTTTCGTGATGTCGCAGAAGCACGACCTGGCCGGAAACAGTGGCCCCGAACTCGACCTGACTCAGGAGTCTCAGTTCAACACTTTCCGAGTCCCGCTGGATCAGTTGCAAGAGATGACCAAGCTTAATTTCGGCAAACTCAATAACGACTGTACGTCGGCTCAGTTGATGGATCGAAGTCGACCCCTTCACGAGCAACTCGTTTAGAGGGTCTATCGTCAAAAAGTTTCCTCAATGTGAAATCGATTACAGGCAGATGTCCGTGGTCTTGTTACTCTTAACCTATGACGAGACTAACTGGAAAAGCTGAATTCCTGATTTTAGTGAGCGTCGCCTCGGTTATCACAAACCTGGCGAACTACTTCTTATAGAAATCAGGTATCAGAAGCACCAACACGGTGTAGACTTCAAGCCGGCCTAGTATCATACAGCCGGAGAGGATGAATTTTGCCAAATCGGGCAAGAAGAAGAAGTTTTCCGTCGGTCCCACTTTCCCCAAACCCGGTCCAATATTGAAGATGCAGGCGATCACGGCCGTGCAAGCTGTGAGTATGTCCACTCCCATAGCCGTTAGAGCCGCCGAAGAGAACAAGAAGAGTATGGATATGCACGTGATGAAGCCGAGAACCGAAGCGACCGCCGAGTCGGGGATAGCTCGTCGACCGATACGGACGGGGATGATAGCGGAGGGATGCAAGATCCTTTTCAGTTCGCGATATCCCGCTTTGAAAACGATCTGGACTCGCAGACACTTGGAACCACCCGCCGTACTTCCCGCCGAGCCGCCCATGACCATAAGCACCACCAGGAGGAATTTGGCGAATTCGGTCCAGTTCTCGAAGTCGGCGGTGCCGAAGCCGGTGGTCGTCGATATCGAGATGACCGTGAAAACCGTGTCTCGGACGGCTCTTAAAAAGTCTCCGGGGTAGAGGTGAGCCACGTCGGAGAGGACCAGGATGATGGCGACTCCGATGACTCCGGCGTAAAACTTGAATTCGCTGTCTTTGAAATAAGCTTTCGGTTTTCCGTGTAGAGTCTGGTAGTGCAAGAAGAAGTTGACCCCGGCCAGAAACATGAAGAGACTGATGGTGTAGTCGATGAAGGCCGAGTCGAAAGCGGCGATGGAGGCGTTTTTGGTGGAAAATCCCCCTGTGGCCACGGTGGCAAAGGCGTGGGCCGTAGCGTCATAGAGAGACATTTCTCCGATCAGAAGAAGGACCACTTCGGCGAAGGTGAGGATGATGTAGACCCACCACATGGAGCGAGCGGTCTCGGCGATACGAGGGGCCAGTTTGTCGGGCAGAATGCCTCCCGGGGCCTCGGCTTTGAAAAGGTTCATCCCTCCGCCGCCTAGCAGCGGCAGAATAGCGATCGACAGAACCACGATACCCATGCCGCCCAGCCAGTGGGTGGTAGCTCGCCAGAACAGCAGACCTCGTGGGACGGCTTCGATGTCGGTGAGAATAGTCGACCCGGTGGTGGAGAAGCCGGAGACCGATTCAAAAAAGCAATCCGCGAATCGGGGAAAATATTTGGCAATTTCCGGAACCATTTCGGCGGCCAGGAAGTAGGGGAGAGCACCCAAAGCTCCGGCCAGAAACCAGGCCAGGGTGACCACTTTGAAGGCGTCCCGCAGGCCGAGATTTCCGCGGTGGTTGCGGGTCAGTCCGGCCGTGGCGGCGCCGCCTAAGATGCAGAGGGTCGCGGCCATGGCCAACCCGGACGAGTCGGGCGCCTGGTCGTAGAGAGAAATGGCCAGCGACGGCAGCATGAAAGTACCGAGCGATAGAGATAGAAATCCCAGGATGTGAACGATAAGGGTCAAGGGCTAGATACGTCCTAGAGTCTTTCCGTGCCGACTAGAAGCTTTTCCAGTTTGCTTCGCACCGCCGTTTGCACGAAAAAGACGATTCGGTCTCCGGCGTTGATCACGGTCTCGCCGTTGGGTATGACCATCTGCTCGTGACTCATGATCGCTCCGACGATGACCCCTCGCGGCAGTTTGAGTTGGTTGAGCGGTGTGTCGATGAGCTTGGAGCCTTCCAGGGCCACGACCTCCATGGCCTCCGCTTCGTCGTCGCCGAAGGTAGCCAGCGAGACCACTTTGCCGCGGCGAATGAACTGTACGATCTGCGATACCGCGATCAGTTTGGGGCAGAGGGCGACGTGCTCTCCTACCGCCTGTACCAGGCTCACGTATCGGACTTGATTCACCATGGTGATCACACGACGTGCGCCCAGCCCTTTGGCCAAGAGACTTATCAACACGTTCGTGTCGTCCTCGGCCCCACAGGCGATGAAAGCGTCGCAGCAGTCGATGTTTTCTTCTTTCAGGACGTCTTCGTTGTGAGGGTCGGCGCAGAGGACGAGGGTGCGGTCCAGTCGCTCGGCCAGCACGGTGCATTTGGCTCGGTCGGGATCGATGAGTTTCACCGTCAGACTGGGATCTTTCTGTAGTCGCTCGGCCAGGTCCACGCCGATGCGAGTGGCGCCCGAGATCATGACCAACTTGACGGGAGTCGGCTGAAGGCCGAGGACGGGATAGATCTCTTCCAGACGACTGGAAGGGTGAACTACGAAGGCGATGTCTCCGCTTCGCAAGGAGAGACTGCCGTCCGGTACGATGGTCTTTTGATCTCGCTCGATGGCAGCTAACAGAAGCTTGTTTTTGGTGGTCCCCTTGGTCCAGAGTTCACTGAGGGTCGGGCCTATGATGGGCGACTCCTCGGGGATTCGAAAGCCGACGACCGAAACCTTAGAGCGACAAAAATTAGCAATATCGGTGGAGCCTGGAATTTCTAGCAATCGTTCTATCTCGGCGACGACTTCTTCATCGGGATTGATGGAGTAATCCACGTTGAGGAAGTCATGACCGAAGACGCGAGAGTGGTTCAGTAGCTGAGAGTTTCTGATACGAGCGATTTTTCGCGGTGTCTTGGCCTGGGCGGCCGCAATAAGGCAAGCCACCATGTTCACTTCGTCGGAGTCGGTGACCGCTACCAGAAAGTCGGCGTCTTCCACTCCGGCGTATTTGAGAACGTCAGGGCTGGAGCCGCTGCCTGTCACCACCTGCACGTCTAAGTGCTCCAACAGATAACGGGAGCGAGACTCGTCTTTTTCGATGATGGTGACATCGTTTTGCTCTCGGGCGAGCTTCTCAGCTGTGTGGTATCCAAGCTGGCCCGCGCCGATGATAAGAATTTTCACAGATCGCGATTTCTCGAAGGTAGTAGTTAAACCTCTAGTAGAAGGACTGGTACAATCTACTTGCCGGAGCGCTTGGAGATTCCTAGAAAAACCGGCACCTTCGCTCTTCCCGGTAGAGATTTCTTGGTGGATCCGCTCTGTAAGTAAAATTGGGTAGAGGAGCCGCCGTCGAGGTTCAGGGCCCGGACGGACGCCATTCCGCCTTGTGCGACGGGTTTGAGGAGAAGAGCCGGAAGCTCGGAGAGAGTTGTGTGAGCCAGCCCTCCTATCACCACGATTCCCAGTCGACCCTCCTCGTCGACGCTCAGTATGGTCCGGTTCGCCAACGCTTCACTGTCGAGCCCTCCGATCGCTTCACCGTCCCACACCAGTCTCGGACCGGCCTGGAAAAGTACCGGGACTCCAGAGGGGAGAGATTCACCCCGTCGCTTGAAGCCGGCTCGGCCTCCGTCCCAGTAGAAAAAAGCGGAGAAGATACCCTCGGGTATGTCGGAATTGAGGACTTCGCCATACCGCTCCGTGTATCCCAAAATTTCCATTTTGTGACCGAAGTAGGAGCTGTTGATGACGGCGACCTGCCCGAGCTCGCGGGCCACTCGGCCGGCGGTCGTGGAGTTTGGCTTGCCTTTGAGGTCGGTGGAAAGCAAAAGATTGACGCTGATTTCGCGGGGGTCGCATCTGAGCTGAATCATGGTCAGCGGGCGAGGGCTGTCAAGCTTGACTTCGCGATACTCGAGGCCCTTTTCGAGGGTGAGGAATTCCGCTGTGTCAGCCAGGGCCGGCAGCAAGAGGAGGATGAGAAGGATGGAAACGATTTTCATGTTCAAATTTGCTTTCTGGCTCGAGAGCGAGCAGCCTGCGGACTGGTTGGAGTCGTTTCTCGGGCGTGCGGCTTGGGCATGCATGGGCATGCCGGATGGGATGGCATGCTGCTCAGAAATAGCGGGCATGCGGGCCCGGGTGGCATGGGCATGCGGGCCCGGGTGGCATGAGCATGCTGGGTGGTATGGCATGCTGCTCGGTATGAGCGGGCATGCGGGCCCGGGTGGCATGGGCATGCCGGGAGGTGTGGCATGCTGCTCGGTATGAGCGGGCATGCGGGCCCCGGTGGCATGGGCATGCCGGATGGGATGGCATGCTGCTCAGAAATAGCGGGCATGCGGGCCCGGGTGGCATGGGCATGCCGGGAGGTGTGGCATGCTTCTCGGTATGAGCGGGCATGCGGGCCCAGGTGGCATGGGCATGCCGGATGGGATGGCATGCTGCTCAGAAATAGCGGGCATGCGGCCCCGGCTGGCATGGGCATGCCGGGTAGTGTGGCATGCTGCTCGGTCTGGGCGGGCATGCGGGCCCGGGTGGCATGAGCATGCCGGGTAGTGTGGCATGCTGCTCGGTCTGGGCGGGCATGGGGGCCCGGGTGGCATGGGCATGCCGGGAGGTGTGGCATGCTGCTCGGTATGGGCGGGCATGCGGGCCCGGGTGGCATGGGCATGCCGGGAGGTGTGGCATGCTGCTCGGTCTGGGCGGGCATGCGGGCCCGGGTGGCATGAGCATGCCTAGTGACGAGGCATGCACCCCGCCACATCTCGCGTAGGGCCCAAGCCACTCAGGTTCGAAGACCTCGGCCTGTTGGCAAAATCAAAAGTAAAGATCATAAGATGTCCGGTGCACGGCGATATGGAGTTTCCGGTGGAACTCATGCAGTTGATCGACACGCCGGAGTTTCAGAGACTTCGAGGTATCCACCAACTCGGGACGGCTTATTTCGTCTATCCTGGAGCAGTTCATACCCGGTTTGAGCACTCTCTCGGTACTTGCTGGCTGACCTCGCAACTGCTCGATCGGATTCAAGTCGATATCGATTTTCAGCAACGACTTGCCGTGTTGGCGGCGGCTCTCGTCCACGACGTGACGCATATCCCCTACGGGCACACTCTGGAAGACGAGCGGAGGCTGTTTGAAAGGCACGACACACCGGACAGAGTTCGCAAGTTTTTGCCCAGGGGCGAGCTGGGCAAGGCTCTCGACCGGCTGGGTCTGACGGAGCAGGTCCTTTCCTATCTCCTCGACGAGACTCTATGGCAGAATCAGATTTTTGCCGGCGCAGTGGCCTCCGATCTCCTCGACTATCTAGCTCGGGACGCCTATTTCTGCGGGCTCTCCCAGCGATACGACAGCCGCATTCTGCAGCTTTTTCGAGTCTCATCCGGCAAGCTCTATCTCGATGCCCAGAAGGAAGGCGTGATCCGCCAGGACGCTCTATCCGAGATCATCCACATGCTCCGGATTCGCTACTTTCTCTCCGAGCGCGTCTACTTCCATCACACCAAGACGGTCTCCGGCGCCATGGTGAGCCGGGCGGTGGAGGCGGCGGTGCGCGAGGGTTTGACTCTTGACGATATCGCCGGACGCACCGATGAAGGGCTCCTCAGTCTGCTGGAGTATAGGTATAGCGAGATACCGGTAGTTCGTCATCTGCTGGCCGGGCTCCGAGGCCGCAAGCTGTACAAGAGGGTCTATCTCCTGACCGCCGACCTCACGGTGGAACGACGCCAGGAGTTTGTCCGCCGGTATCACCATTCGGCCGAAGACAGAGCCGAGGCGGAAGCCGCCATCGCCGGCAGTGTCGGGCTTGCCCCAGAAGACCTTATTTTGTATTGCCCTGCCTTAAAGATGCAGCTCAAGCAGGCCCACCTGCCGGTCAAGATCGACGACGGACCGTGCCGGATGCTGGATGAACTGCCGGTGGACGAAATCGGTGTTTTGCAAGAGCGACATCGACGGCTCTGGCGGTTTTACGTGTTTCTCAATCCCGCCAAAATGAAGCATGCGGAGAAGGTGGCGGCTGCTTGCGAGGCTTACTTTGGGGAATCCAACCATCTGACTAAGTTTCAGAGTGGGCAGTTGTACTTGGGGCTCTAAAGCTCAACGCCATCGTAGATCTCTTCCAACGGAAGCTCCACACCGATTTCAGGCAAAGCCAGAATCGAGTCTTTGCCTTTTATAACCTCTCGCTGGAAGCCGTTCTCCTGTCGCCGATGGACGGTGACAAGGGGTATCTCCGGCTCGATCATAAGGTAGACCTCTAGCGAGGGAAGGGTGAGGTAAGCCTCCGCCTTCTCTCATGTCGACTCGACGGGTCGATTCTGAAAGAACCTCGACGACGAGTGCCGGTTGATCCTGGTAGAGGTCGTTCGGATGGTTTGGTGTACAAACAACCGAAACATCCGGGTAGTAGAACCGGGTGTGGTCGGAGTGTCGAATCCGAATCTTCGTGTCCGAATTGTAAGCTTTGCAGGGGCTGCCTCGCAGTCTGCTCCAGAGTGACGCCGTGGTATTAGTGGCTACCAGATTGTGGACGTTTCTGCCCCCGCTTATAGCGTAGAGCACGCCCCCGATATACTCGTGTCGCTCGGAAGAGGTCTGCTCGGCCCGAAGGTAATCCTCGATGGAGACGAGGTCGTCTTGCTCGGCTGTGCTCACAGAATCCAGTTTACGATGAGCGAGTCAAGTCGGCAAGTGACACGCCCTGGAAGACTGACCGTTTCAGCCTTCTAGCCTTCCGACCCCTCCGAAAAGTCCACCTTACAAGACCCCCCGTACGGCACTCCACGATTCTGCGCTACCAAAGCGTAAAGCTTCTCCGCGATCTGCTCACTTTTCGGCAGCAGTCTGAAGAGAAATACAAGAGGAGCGGTGAGCGGCAAAAGTGAGGCCAGCTTCAAAATCCCCTGGCCCCGGGAGTAGACCCGGCTGTTCGGGTCTACCAAATGGGAGCTTGCCATGCGCTCGTCCATGGTGAGGTGACCGAGGTCGACGTCGGCGGCCTCATCTAATAGGGAAAGAAAGGTGACTTTGTTCGACCAGTCGAGGGCCACTCCGAGGCGCTTGAGAGCGTTGCAGAGTTTGCAGTGGTCGTCCCAGTAGAAGCGGTGTCCGACGGGGAGTCGGCTACTCACTTGGAGGTACGTAGCCTTCCGGGGGTCGGGCTGTGTCCTGAAACAGAAACTGATCGATCTGATCGAAGAAAATCTGGTTGGTGGAGTCGTCCATCAGGTCGAGTCGCAATTCATTCGTGACCATGATGAAGTGCTCTTCGAACAGGCGCCACGCTTCGGCCGAGACCTGCTCGTGGATCTTTTTGCCCAGGTCTCCGGGGATGGGCGGCTCTTCCAGAGCCGGTAGCTCCTTTTTCAGCTTCACGCATTGAACAGTCTTTTCACTCATTGAATTACCTCTGTCCGGGCCGTTCTGCGGGAAAGATCAAGGCTCCTGTACCCAAATCCCGCGCTTATGCATTTCCCGTCGCACTTTCTTTTCTCGAAACCGCTTGCCGACCACGATGGTGGTCCAGTGGTCGGGAGACATCGGCTCGAGCCAGATGGTGTACATGCCCATTCGATTGCCGCCCAGGATATCGCTGAAGATCTGGTCACCCACCATCACCGTCTCCTCGGCCTCGGCTTTCATCAGCTTGAGCGCCGTCTTGAAGGGTGTGTTCTTGGGCTTACGATTCCAGAAGAAGCCGGGAACGACATGCCTGATTCCAAACCGCTCCGCCAGATGATGGAGTCGCCACAACCTCTTGCCTGGCACGATGACGTTGCTGATCAAGCACATATCCTGGACCTGGCCGGATGCTCGCAGGCTGCTCAGGATCTCCATGACAGACGGATTCACGCGCTCGCCGGTTTGGGGGAGCAGAGTGTTGTCCAGGTCTAAGCATAAGAATTTGCGCTTTTCGTTGAAAACCTGGCTGAAATCGATCTCTTCAAACCGCCTGGCGGCGAGATCCGGAAGGTATAGCTCAGACATGATCCGGGTTGAACTCGGCGGGTGCCGTTCTTTTCGTCACTCTTTTCTGGTCGCTTCGACCTATTCGCGTCACGGTCTCGACCGTGTCACCCACGGCGCTTTCCAGAGTCGTCTCCCGCATCCCTACAGTGAGGATTTGATGGCAGGCTTTGTCGTTCCAAACGTAGACTCGCTCGTGGCCCTGGAGGCTCAGCACGAACCATCGATTGAGGCGCTCGGCGGAGCCGCCCAGCCTGGGGTCGTCGAGAGTGACGATCGGCTCGCCCAGTCCGGCGTTCTTCAGTCCGTTGACGATCTCCGGACTCACCGCCTCCACCGTGGCTTCTTGCTTGCCTCCCACTGCCCCGGAGCGCTGCTTGGACTGGCTTTCCGTCATTTGGCCCAGGGGAAGGTGGCCGGGGATGCCGGGCAGGATGGAGAGTCCCATCAACGGTTGGTGGCTGGGAGAGCTGGAGCCGCGCCGCTCCGCTTCCAGTTGGGCGTGTTCTTCCCGGTGCTTCTCCAACTCTTTAGTCTGATCCGGTTCGGACTCTTTCTGGGCCTTATCGGCTTTGCGGACCATCGACTCCATGGCTTCATCGAAGGAATCGACGTCGTCCCTATCCTTGTTTTCGCGAGTCCCGCTACCAACGGCAAAGGAATCGGCCCTTTGCATGAGCCGCTTCCTGTCACCGTCCGGGGTGTCGTTTATGCCGCCGGGAGTCAAAGCCACGTTTCATGAAGTTCCCGGGACGTCGGTTTGTTTCCTATGGCTTAGTAGTAGTACCCGGGAGGCGGTCCTCCGGTACCGGCGTCGAGAGGTCCGCGTCTTTGGCCACCTCCCGGAGCTCCGGGAGGAGGAGGTGGTGGGGGAAAGTTTCCCGCGCGACTGCCGGGCGGCGGACCGGGCCGCTCCCCACCCGGATGGGGGGGAGGAGGGGGGAGGCGACCGTCGCTATCCTGGCTAGGAGGGGGAGGGAAAGCTGGTGGTCGCCTCTCGCCCTCCGAGCTGACAGGAGGCGGAGGAGGGGGAAGGTCGGATTTATTCTTGGCTCTGGGATAGCGACGGGGATACGCCTTCAACTCGCCTTTAGCCCTGGGATAGTCGGCAGTTGGAATGGTGAGTTTAGGCTCTATTTTTGCACTCGATGAGCGCGTGGGTTTGATATATCGAGTCTCTTCTTCCCGCTCGGCAGAGCTAGAGGGCGAGGCCGCTCCATCTTTCTCTCGCAGTTTTAAACGAGGGCGAAGACCGTCTTCGCCGTCTCTGTTTCGGCTGAGAAGAGAGACCGCTTGGGCGAACAGACGATGCGACTCCTCAGGCACCTCTTGCTGGGTGGAGTGACAAACAGACCACAGAGTCGTGATGCGATTGATGGTCTCGATCGGTCTGTTTCGGGAAAGCAAGATTCTGGACTCCAGGAGAAGGGAGTCCACCCTGTCTGTTCTGGACTCTGTCACGGGCACCGGCGTTCTTTGTTCCACCGGCCTGGGCGGATCGTGGACTACGATCGGCCTGCTTGTGTCGTCCAGATACAGAAAAGAGACGAAGACGGCCAGTGCCCAGCCGGATACCGTCAGCAGAATGTCGTAACGGTATCTCTTATCTTGCATAACCTTTGTTTTCATTGGCCCGTTCTCCTCAATTACAAGGTAGGGCATAAATGTGGAGCAACGATGGAGCGCTGAGAAGGGCGTCGCTAGTTCGAGTAGTTAAACCGAAGACGGGCCAGCCAGAAGAAAATAGCGGCCAGCACCAGATAGACACCGGCGACGCTGATCAGGTCGGTGAGTGAATCCAAAACCATCCAAGTCGGCAAGTCCCAGGGTCTCAAGGAAAATTTGTCCGGGTAGAACTCGGTGATCATTCGAGTGGGGTGCAGCTTACTGACGTTGAGGCCCATCGGTTGCAGGAGGTTGACCAGGGCGAGGCCCGCGGTCACGACGGCGGAAGTGGCAATGAAGATCCCGCGGTTGGGGGCTCGGCGAGAATAGATGAGTAGCCACAGCGAGAGCCCCAGGAGAGGGAGAAACCAGGAGGACGACATCTGCTTAAGGATGGGGATGAAGAAGAGCAGAAAGAAGGTCAGCAGCCTGGCGTTTCTGATCGCCTGCGCGGGTTGGGATGAAAGGGAACCTATGGCCAGGCCGATACAGCCGGCCGCCAGACTCAGACAGAAGAGGAAGGGTGTGAGCGAAAAGACCAGCAGCATCGGCAAAGACAGATAGACGCTAAAAAAGAGGATAGAAATCGGCAGGAACAACAGAAGCTCCATCCACAGCGGAGCCAGGCTGGCACAGAGCTTGGCTAGCAGCGTCATGGTTCGAGAGACCGGCGTGATTCTCACCACCGTCACACTCTGGTTTTGGAGATCGCGGGAAAAGGACAGAGCGCAATAGACCGTCGAGCGAAGCCAGATAAGGATGCACTGTCCTAAAGCCAAGAGGGTGTAGTTGTCGATTGCGGAGCGGGACTGCTCGGGCGAGAGCCGGCTGGAGTTAAACTCCAACAGTAGGACGGCCACGCACAGTAGAGCGAACCAACTCACTCCGGGATAGACCCCACGGGAATAGGAGCGCCGACCGTCGAGTTGCAACAAAAACTCCCGGCGCAGATGAAATCGAAATCTTTTCCAGCTAGCTGAGGTCACGGTTTCCTTATTTGAGTTTCCATTATAACAGGGTGAGAACCTTGCAGCCTACCCCATGAAATTTTTTTTTGACTGGGAATGAGGTCGAATCACTCCGAGTCTTCTTCATACAGGCCGGGCAATCTGTACTATCGAAGCAACCGGCGAGACCATGAAGTCGGTCTATTTAAAACTGCTCCGTACCGAAATGTCGCGCCTCGAGAAGAGGGGCGGTTTTGCTATGTCTGAAAAACTCTTGCGTTCGCTTGAGTCTTCCTTCACCAAGCCTGACTATCGAATCGTCCTCTTGCTTGAGAAAGCGCGCCTAGCTTATTTGGTCGGACGCTGGGACATCTGCCTCTCCATATTAGACAAGTTGGAATCGCAGGAAGCCCTTTTCGAGCCTGATGATAGGGCTTATTTCTACATTCTCAACGGTCTCATGCATCAGGGCTATGGGGATCTCAACCAGGCTCTGACCTTCCTGGAAATAGCTCTGGAAGAGGCTCTGTCAGGCTCGGGCAGGCGAGCCGCCGAAGCTGCGCTAGAGATGGCCTCACTTTTCAATAGGATCGGTGAACAGGAGAGAGGACTCGACTTTCTAGCTCAGGTCGAGGAGCAGTTGAGGAAAACTCCTGACCGCAAATTAAGCGCTCAACTCGCGCTTGAAAGAGGCCTGGTTCGTCTTAGAGAGGAGGACCTGGCCGGTGCGGAGGAGTGCTTTCGCGAGTGTCTGGAGGGCCTTGAGGACAAGAGCCCCTCGATACTGCGCGGGGAGGGTTTGCGCTATTTGGGAATCGTGGCATGCATGGATAGCCGCCCTCAAGAAGCACTCCTTCCTCAAAGGGAGTCTCTCAAATGCTTTCTTGTCTTGCCCTACGCTCTGGGGACAGCCAAAGCGTACAGTTCACTCGGTCAGACTTGTCTCCAGTTGGGTCGCTATCCTGAAGCGCGGTTTTTTCTGGAGAAGGCGGTCGAGGTGTGCCGAAAGTTGGGCGCCGAGGCCGAGATGGCCAAATTTTTAGGGAAACTCGGCCTGGTCTATTCCAAGCTCGGGGAGTACCAGAAAGCCATAGAGTATCAGAAGCAGGACCTCGACATCTCTTCCCGCTTCGGCAACTACCGGGCCCTTGCGTTTTCTCTGCGGAATTTAGGTCTGTCTCACAAGGATCAGGGCGATCTGGAGCAAGCAGTCAAGTATCTTCGGGACAGTCGAGACCGTTTTGCCGAGTTGGAAGACGAAGCCCTTCAAGTCAAGGCCGATCTTGACCTGGCAGCCGCTCTGTTGGCCCACGACCGGGTGATGGAGGCGTTTGGATATCTTGAAGACGCGACGGCGCTTCTGGAGAAGCGAATCGAGGTGACTCCCGATCACGTTCACGCGAAATATTATTCCGGGTTGGTAGCCCTCAAATCCGGGAATCTTCACCGTGCCGAGGCATCGTTGTGGCAGGCGCTGGAGATGTGCCAGTCCTTTTCCATGCAGGTGCGACAGGCCGAGGTCCACTTTCAGCTGGCCAAGCTTTACATGGCCAAAGACGACAAAGGAGCGGCCAAGGAAGAGCTGTTGCTGACGTATCGTCTCGCCCGGGCCTATTCTCGCACGTCTTTGCTCAGCGAAGTGGTGGAGATGCTCCATGAAATAGAGCCTGACGCTTTGTTTCAGGCTCTACTTCATTCGAGATATTAGGGGGCCCGCAGGCCGGTTACCAGTTGGCCGAGTAGGCCAGATAGTCGGGCTGGTTGATATAAACAGTGTCGGGAGTGTAAGTGTCCACGGTCTTATCCAGGGTACGGTTGGAACCGTTGTCCCAGACGACTCTCACGCGGTAGCGCTCGCCTTGCTTGAGGTTGTTGACGTAGACGGGGAATGTGTTCCAGGCGCCGCGGTTTTCAAAAGTCTCACAGGTGTAGGTGCCCATCCGGAACGTTTCCACCTCCACTCTGGTCACGCGCAAGTAGCGGGAGGCGTAGGAATCGTAATACTGAGAAGCAGAAAACTCGATGTTCTGGGTGGGGACGGGCCGTTGGACGGGGGTCGGGGCGCGCAGCTCTTCGATCGGTCCCATCATGGCGACCTTGCCCTTCTCGGGCATTTCAGGTGCAAGTTCGACTTCCGGCTGGGGGGTCGATCTGTCGACGTGGGTGGAGACATCCTCCCAGTTGAGGGTATACGCTTTCTCTTTGGCTGTACTCCCCTCGTTGATCTGATCCCAACCGAGTTGATACTCCTGGGCCAGTCCCGCCGTAGCGGTGGCGAGAGTCAAGATTATAGCGAAAAGTCTTCGTTTTGCGTTCATGGTTACACGTCTCCTAGTTATCACTCTGCCAGGTCGCCCTGAAAAAAAGCTGATGAACGCTTTTCAGATTTTGTTAAGGACGAGAGGTGTGAATCGGCCCCTTGAATGGAAAGAAGGAAAGTAAAGGGAGGCCACCCGGTTCAGCGAACGGCTGTTCAGGCGAACCGGGTTGGCCCCCGGTGCAACTTTCAGGAGTTGAAAGTTTGATCAAGTACTGTATAATATTTGTACAGGTTTAGTTAAGGGTTATTGAAATGAATCTCGCAACTGCTGCGCAGTCATCTATCGGTCGCAAGCTCATCAACGGATTCACGGGTCTTTTGCTGGTGGGATTCGTGATAGGCCATCTCACGGGAAATTTTCTTCTGCTGGCCGGTCCGGAAGCGTTCAACGACTACGCTTATTTTCTGGAGCACCTCTTCCACGGAGTCGGTCTTATCATCGCGGAAGTCGGACTCGTCGTCCTCTTTCTCAGTCACGCCTGGAGTGGATACAGCGTTTGGAGACGCAAATGGGAGGCTCGCAAGAGCGGCTATCAACTGCCCGGTGACGCCGGAGGTGTGAGCAAGAAGTCGATCTCCTCCACCACGATGCTCTGGACAGGCTGCCTGCTGCTCTTGTTTGTGGCGATTCACGTGGCTCAGTTCAAGTTTGGAGTCGGTGATGAAGTCAACCGTATGGTGACGGTCGACGGTGTGTACATGAGAGACCTCTACGGGCTGGTGGTTGACTCCTTCGGCTACGCACCCATCACCATTTTCTACCTGCTGGTCATGTCGGCTCTGGGGTTTCACCTCTGGCACGGCGCGTGGAGCGCCTTCCAAAGCTTAGGTCTGGCCAACGGAGAGTACCTGCCGGTTATCACGAAAGCCGCCCACGCGGTGGCGGCGCTTCTGGCGGCCGGCTTCTTGTTCTTACCGGCTTACATAATGATTGCCAACGACAGTTTCAAAATGAAAGATCAAGAATACATGATGAAGTACCAGTCGCCGGACAACAACGCGTCAGGAAGGGAATTGCGCTAAATGTCTTTCAAGATCGAAATGGGGGACACCGTACTCGACTCGAAGGTGCCCGACGGACCTATCGACGAAAAGTGGACCCTCTACAAGCAAAACGCCAAGCTGGTCTTGCCGGCCAACAAACGCAAATACACCATCATCATCGTGGGGACCGGACTGGCCGGCTCCTCCGCTGCGGCGACCCTGGGTGAGCTCGGCTACAAAGTCAAGTCGTTTTGCATCCACGACTCCGCTCGTCGAGCCCACTCGGTGGCTGCCCAAGGCGGTATCAACGCCGCCAAAAACTATCAGAACGACGGCGATAGTGTATGGCGATTGTTCTACGATACCGTGAAAGGGGGAGACTTCCGGGCCCGTGAGGCCAACGTGCATCGCCTTTCCGAGGTGAGTGTCAACATCATCGACCAGTGCGCCGCTCAGGGTGTACCGTTCGCGCGAGAGTACGGCGGTACGCTAGCCAACCGTTCCTTCGGTGGGGCTCAAGTATCGCGTACCTTCTACGCTCGAGGACAGACCGGACAACAGCTTCTTTACGGAGCTTACGGTTCATTCTCTCGGCAGGTGCACGAGGGCAACGTGGAGTTCTACAACCACCGTGAAATGCTGGACCTGGTTGTACAGGACGGCAAGGCTCGGGGCATCATCACCCGCAACCTTGTCACAGGTGAGATAGAGCGTCACGCCGGACACGCCGTGCTGCTCTGCACCGGGGGCTACGGAACCGTGTTTTATCTTTCCACCAACGCCGTGAACTGCAATGTGACGGCTGCCTGGAGATGTCACAAGCGGGGAGCTTTCTTCGCCAACCCCTGTTACACCCAGATCCACCCGACTTGCATTCCTCAGGCCGGTGACTTCCAGTCCAAGCTGACTCTGATGAGTGAGTCGCTTCGAAACGACGGACGCGTTTGGGTGCCTAAGGAGAAGGGCGACAATCGTCATCCCAACGATATCCCCGCTGAAGAGCGGGATTACTATCTGGAGAGGCGCTATCCGGCCTTCGGAAACCTGGTTCCTCGGGACATCGCTTCCCGGGCAGCCAAGAAAGCTTGCGACGATGGTTATGGAGTCGGTCCCACGAAGTTGGCGGTCTACCTGGACTTTAAAACAGCCATCGAAAGGCTGGGCGAGGATGCGGTCCGAGAGCGCTACGGCAACCTCTTCGACATGTACGAGGAGATTACCGGGGAAGACCCCTACAAGGTGCCGATGCGCATCTATCCGGCCTCTCACTACACCATGGGCGGTCTCTGGGTGGATTACAACCTGATGACCACCATACCCGGATTGCACGCTCTCGGAGAATGCAACTTCTCCGACCACGGCGCCAACCGCCTTGGTGCGAGCGCTCTGATGCAAGGACTCTCGGACGGTTACTTCGTGATACCTTACACGCTGGGCAACTATCTGGCCTCTCATCAGAAAGCCGATGAACTGACCACCGAAACCGATGCCTTCGTCGAAGCTGAGAAATCGGTGAAAGAAGGCATCGAAAAGCTGATGAGTATCGGTGGCAACCAGACGCCGAACCACTACCACAAAGAGCTGGGCAAAATCGTCTGGAACCACGTGGGTATGGCCAGAAACGAAGAGGGACTGAGAAAGGCCGCCGACGAGATTCAGGCCTTGCGCAAGGACTTCTGGGAGAACCTGAGAGTGACCGGCAAAGAGGAAGAGTTCAACAAGAACCTCGAGTTTGCCGGCCGGGTCGCCGACTTCCTGGAGCTTGGCGAGTTGATGGCCATCGACGCCTACGACCGCAAAGAGTCGTGCGGTGGTCACTTCCGCGAAGAGTACCAGACCGAGGCCGGTGAGGCTCTGCGCGACGACGAGGACTACTGCTACGCTGCCGCGTGGGAGTGGAGCGGCGACGCCAGCAAGCCGAAGCTCAACAAAGAGCATCTCACCTTCGAGAACGTGAAGCTCGCTCAGAGAAGCTACAAATAAGGAACCTGTCGATGAGTAGTAAAACAATGAAATTCAATCTGAAAATCTGGCGTCAGGCGGGTCCCAACGCTTCCGGTAAGCTGGTGGACTACGTGGTGGAAGACGTCATTCCCGAGATGTCTTTTCTGGAGATGCTGGATGTGCTCAATGAGCAGCTAGCGGCCAAAGGACAAGATCCGGTCGCTTTCGACTCCGACTGTCGTGAGGGTATCTGCGGTACCTGCGGTCTGGTAATCGACGGAGTGGCTCACGGGCCGCTCAGTGGAACGACCACCTGCGGTATCCGGATGCGTCACTTCAACGCCGGAGAGACCATTACCATCGAACCGTGGCGAGCGTCCTCGTTTCCGATCGTCAAAGACCTGGTTGTGGACCGCACCGCCTTCGATCGGATTATCCAATCCGGGGGCTACGTCTCCTTCAACACGGGTTCGGCGCCGGACGCCAATGCAGTGCCGGTAGGGAAGGAAGCGGCTCACGACTCGATGGACGCAGCGACCTGTATTGGTTGCGGTGCGTGCGTGGCCGCCTGCCCGAACGCCAGCGCCCACCTTTTCACCGCGGCCAAGGTCTATCAGTTTGCCCGTATCCCGCAAGGTCAGCCCGAGCGAGATCAACGGGTTCTCAACATGGTCACAACCCACGACAAAGAGGGGTTCGGCGACTGCTCCAACCATGGAGAGTGCGAAGCCGTTTGCCCTAAGCGGATCTCGATCAAGACGATCGCTCAAATGCGGCGAGACTACCTGGTAGCTTCGCTTCGTTCCTGAGACTGCTTAACAGAAAAAGCCCGCGACACCGCGGGCTTTTTTGATCTCTGAAGACCAGATCCTGAGACCTGTCAGTCTCCGGAAACGGCTCCCACCACCGTGTCCCAGCCTGTCCGCACCCCGGCCACCGTACCCACAATGGCGTTTTGAACGAGGTCCCGGCGGGCGTTGGTCTCCTCGTCACCCATGTCGGTGTCGTTCTTGCCCGCTCGCTCCAGACTTTCGCCGACCTCGGTCACGAACTCGTCGTTGAAAGCTGAGCTGACCAATCCCGTGACGGCTCCCACCCCTGCTCCGATGGCTGCTCCCAGCGGCCCCCCGAGCAGTCCGGCGGCTCCGCCCACGACCGCACCGCTCGCGACGGTGGTCAAGATCTGACGGTCTCGACTCTGGCGAGTGGTGGGGCCTTGCCGTTGGGTGAGTCCTTGAATCAGCCCTGCGGGGGCCGATAGTAGACCGTTGATTCCGGCACCGGCCGAAGCCGCTATTTTCGTCAGTGGACCACCGGTGGGCTTGGTAGCCTCCTTAATCTCGTCGTCGATTTCAGAAAACCCTTCGATCAGTCCGGAAGTGGTACCACGTCCCTCTCGAAACCCGATGATGGCACCTCCGGCTGCCGCGCTCGTACCGCCCGCGAAAGCGCCCTTGGCGGTCCCTTTGAGCGCTCCCTCGCCGCCTTCCACCCGCCGGTCGATACTGGCCGCCATCCGGCGACTCATGCTCCCGGGCTTGCCAAACTTCTTGTAGACAGCCACTTTAGCACCGGTCCAAGCAACGTCCTTCGCCACGCTTGCCGCAGCCGCTCCGGGGCCGCCGACGACCAGAGCGCCGACGGCTCCCACGGCGGTCGATTGAATAGCATTCCCCACGTACATCTGCAGCGCCAACTCCTTGATCGGAGTGGTCACTTCGGCATCCAAGCCTCTTTTGCGACCGTGATACCCGCCCAGGGCGGTGCCTGAGATCAGAGAGCGCGGAACGCGCAGGGCAGCGCTCACCACTCCTCCGGTTTTCTCCACGGTGTCCCTGAGGAAACCGGGATCGTGCTGTGGACGATCGGGCTCGGAGGGGTTGGGTCTCGGTTCGGCCTTGGGTGGCTCGGGCTTGACCTGAGATGCGGTCTTCAGACCGGGTGCGATGTTCATAAGGACTCCTTTTCGGAGTTCGCACGTGAGTCGATCTGCTAGCCTATCTTAGGTCGGCCCGGAGCCGAATGTGTTGCGGAAATGTAACGGCTAGTCGAACGGGTTGAGCCAACTCCCGAACTCGCGCGCGCTTTGGGCCGCATTGAGACCGAAGATGGCGGTCTTCACGGCCGCCCGTCCGGCTTGCCTGCGCCCTTCCTGATAGATGTTGTTGGCCGCTCGAGTGCCGCGCTCCATGGTCTGTCCCACGGTTTGCTCGACTCGATTGGAGATCTGGTTGGCGGTGTTGTTGAACTGCTGTTCGGCGATGTTGTAGCCAAGGGCGGCGGTATCCACGAACCGGTCGGCCGTGTCGACCGCGTTGGTAAACGCGCCATGGGCGTTGCGGGTCCCGGCGATTCCGGCGTCGGCCAGAAAGTTGCCGGTGGGTACCCGACCCATCTCGTTTAAGAAGTCCTGGCGAGAGTGAGCGGCCTGTCGGGTCGATTCGGTGAGGGCCCCGGCTACCTGAGCTCCGTCTCCCAGGGCTCCGGTGACCGCCGAGCCCGCGCGCAGGGGCGCTACCGAAGCTTCGGCGATGTCTTTGTCGGCGACCGTCACCTGGCCGCCCAGGTGTCCACCCACCACGGCCAGGCTGCCGCTTGAGCCGAGCCCGATCGAAGTTTGGCCGGGGCGACGGGCGAAGTTTCCGTTGATGCCCAGTCCCACCGAGCCGGTGTTGGCTCCGCCGTTGAGCTTGAAGCTGCTACCGTTGGCGGTCTCGCCCTCGATGGTTCCTTCGGCGGCCAATTGGGTGGCCGCACTCGCTCCCACGTCTCCTCCGAAAGCGAGAGTGTCCTGAGTACTCTCGAAATGTCCCTTGGCGTGGGCTTCGGCAAAGGCGCTGGCTTCGACGCGGCCTTCAGTGGAGACGCTTCCAGCATCGGTGGACAGAGTGTTGCGAATCTTGGCATCGGCCGTGGCTTCGGCTTTGGCTTCACCGCCTCCCGAGGCCGCGATCCCGTTTTCGTCGGCTCTAAACTGACCTTGCACCTCGGCGTGGGCCCCGGTCCGGGCGGCCACGGCGCCTTCCTGACGAGATTTCACCCCGAAGGCCTCCGATTCCACAGCGCCATCCGCGCCCGCTTCGACCTGAACCCCTAGAGCGGCCCGTCCTTCGGCATTGACTCGTCCGTTCTTGAGATCAACTTCGGCACTACCGCGTACTCCGGCTTCCGCTTTCACGTCGGCGTGCGCTCCGGCTTCCCCGCGAACGGTCAGAGGTCCGGCACTTGCTTCCCCACTAACACGACTGGCCTTTTCAACCTCCGCGATGGCTCCAGCCTCAGCCTCGGCCTTGAAACGACCTTCGGACAAATTCCCTGAGACGCCGGCGCCCGCTCGCGCCTCTTTGACTTCCCGATCGGTGATTTCCCGATTGCCTTCGGTCCGACTCTTATCCTCGACGCTCCGGGAATGGGCCTCGGCACCGGCGGAGAATTCTCCGGTCTTGGCATCGTGCTCGGAATGAACGGAGCTTCCTTTTCCCACCTCGTCGGAGGGTTCATTGAACATTCGGGACGGGTCGGGAGTGGTAGAGCGAACGGGAGCCTCGGTTTTGCTGCTGAGAGTCACCTTGTCTTTGGGCTGGCTACTCGCCGTCCTCGGTTTGCTGGTGGGTGCTGTCCGGGGTTTCGCTTTGACCCCGGTGGTACGGGGGCGGCTCACTTTGGGAGCGGAGCGAGACACTGACGGTTTTGATCCTGTTTTCATGATAAGCACATCCTGTAGTCTTTTTTTCCAGAATGGGCTATGAAATGGAAGGTGAGTTTGAAAATAGGAAATGGAATATTGAAAAGTTGTGTCCTGTAGGTAATTTTTCAGGACTTTTTAAGGGTGTTAATCTGGGTTCCAGTCGGGATACGACGAGCCTCCGCCGCCTCCCGACCCCCCGCCATCCATGGACGCCTCGATCGATTCGGGGTCTTCTCCGGCCTCCAAGCGGCCTACCACCTCTTCGAATTCGCCGCCCAACTCTTCCCCCATCTCGTCTCCCATTTCGCTCTCCATCCGTCTCATCAGACGGGCCAGTTCCTTGGGGTCACCAGACTCAAGAGCCGCGAGATTGCCGGGGTCGGCCAGGCTCTCCAACCGGCTCTCCTCGGACCTGACTGTGCTCACTTTGGACATCAATCGCTTGAGGTTGTGGCTCTTGCAATTGGGGCACTCCGGCTCCTGGGTTTGGGCTCGGGACAGAGTTCGAAAGAAGACGCTGACTCGCTTGCGACAATCGTAGCATCCGTACTCGTAAATCGGCATCGTTGATCTACTCCGGAAAGGTCGGGGTCACGCCCATGTTTTGCCAGACAAAGGCATAGACGTCCGCCCAGTAGTCGATGACTTGCTCGGTGGAGACCGAGCCGTGACCGGCCTTGGTTTCGATGCGAATCAGCACCGGATTCTCGCCTTTATGATATTCCTGAAGTCTGGCCGCGAACTTGAACGAGTGAGCGGGCACAACCCGGTCGTCGTGATCGGCGGTGGTCACCAGGGTAGCGGGATACTCCGTGCCCGGCTTCAGGTTGTGATAGGGAGAATAGCCCTTCAGATATTGGAACATTTCCGGAGAGTCGTCGGCTGTTCCGTAGTCGGCGGCCCATCCGGCACCGGCGGTGAAGGTGTGGTATCGCAGCATGTCGAGAACGCCCACACCGGGCAGGGCGACTTGAGAGATATCAGGCTTCTGAGTCATCGTCGCACCTACCAGAAGACCTCCGTTGGAGCGACCGGAAATGGCCAGGTAAGGTGTCGAAGTGTAGTTGTTTTTCTTGAGATATTCGGCCGCGGCGGCAAAGTCGTCGAACACATTTTGTTTGTTCAACTGGGTCCCGGCCAGGTGCCACTTTTCTCCGTACTCACCGCCTCCGCGGATGTTCGGCATAGCGAAGATGCCTCCGGCTTCCAGCCAGGCGATGCGGACGGATGAGAAGCTCGGCTTGAGGCTGATGTTGAACCCTCCGTAGGAATAGAGGTCGGTGGGATTTTTGCCGTTCTTCTCCATGCCTTTCTTGTAGACGATGAACATGGGGATTCGGGTGCCGTCTTTGCTATTGAAAAAGACCTGCTCGGTCACGTAGTCGTCGGGATTGAAATCGACCTTCGGACGACGGTGGAGCGTGGTCTTGCCGGAATCGATGTCGTATTTGTAGATGGTCGAAGGATCGGTGAAAGAGGTAAACGAGAAGTAAAGCTCTTCGTCGTACTCCTTGGCCGAAAATCCTGAGGCGGTGCCGATGCCGGGGAGGTCCACTTGACGCTCCAGCTTGCCTTCCGTATCGAACTGTTTGACCTCGGTCTTGGCGTCCACCAGGTAAGTACCGAAGAGCTTTCCGCCTCCGGAGGCTGCGCTCAGCACGTTGGAGGTCTCGGGAATGATGTCTTCCCAGCCTGCTTGAGCTGGGTCGCTGAGCTCGAAGCTGACCACCCGGTAGTTCGGTGCGTCGATGTTGGTCAGCATGAAAAACTTCGAGCGTTCGTTGTGAATGATCTCGGCGGTGGCCATGTAGTCGTCCTGAATCTGGATGAAATCGCCGTTAGGAAGATTCAGGTCTTTGATGAAAAGTTGGCTGCCGCTGGTGTTCTGAGCGGCTGTGACCACCAGGAAGCGCTGGTCTTCGGTGACGTGGCCTCCTACGTAGCGTGTGGGGCGATCGGACCCACCGAAGACGAGTTTGTCCTCACTCTGAGGAGTCCCCAGGACGTGGTACATCAGCTTGTGCTCGTGAGTCTTGCTGGAGAGTTGGCTACCGTCGGCTTTGTCGGGGTTGTCGTAGCTTGAATAGTAGAACCCGTGGTTTCCTCTCCAGGCCAGACCGCTGAATTTGACGTCTTCCAGGGGCGTTTCTAGCTGCTTTTTAGTGGCGGTGTCGATGACGATAGCCTTTCGCCAATCGGAGCCGCCTTCGGTGATGAGGTAGGCGGCAAGCGTGCCGTCTTCGGAGAATTCGATGTCGGTCAGCCCGGTGGTGCCGTCGGCGGAGAAGGTGTTGGGGTCGAGGAAGACCTCCGGCTCGGCGTCAGGCTTGGAGACCGGTACGCGATACAAGACGGAGTGGTTTTGCAATCCGTCGTTCTTGAAAAAGTACTGATAGTCGCCGTGCTTGGAGGGAGCCGAGACTCGTTCGTAGTTCATCAATTCCTTGATGCGCTTCTTTAAGGCCGGACGAAAGGCGATCTTGTCCAGATAGGCGTCGGTGACTTCGTTTTCCGCCTTGACCCAGGCCTCTGTTTCTTTGCTGCGATCGTCCTCTAGCCAGAAATACGGGTCGGGGACTTCCTCGCCGTGGTAGGTGTGGGTTTTGTCGATCTTCTTCGTGTCGGGGTAGGTCAGGGTGTCCTGGGCAACTGCCGGTGCAACCAAGAGCGACGATAGTAGAACGGAAATCACGGTCTTTTTCATGGGGGCGCCTTCGGGTTTGGGGTTTCAGGTTCCCTCATGGTTTGCGCGGAGCGGATTGACGAACTGCTCTGGCTGGAACCTCACTACTCGTAGCATCGAAAAAAAATGACGTCAAAGCATCACTTGTGGGCAAACAGAGACGATATGGCGGCTTTGCTCGCTTCAATGTCTTTGTCCTCGATATCGATATGAGCGACGGCGCGAACCCATTCTCCCACGTTGCTCATCAGCACGCCGTTTTTCTCCAGGTGAGCCATGAACTCGGGTATCGGAACACCTGGGTTGAAGAAGATGAGATTGGTGTCGACAGGCTTCACGGTGACCCCGGGAAGGCCACGCAAAAAGGAAGCCAGATCGGCCGCCCGCCGGTGGTCGTCGGCCAGGCGTTCCACGTGATGCTCCAGGGCGTAGAGACATCCGGCCGCCATCATGCCCGCTTGGCGGAGGGCGCCACCGAACATATGTTTATAGCGACGAGCCTCTTCGATGAAGTCTTTCTCTCCGCAGAGTACGGCCCCTAGCGGCGCTCCCAAACCCTTGGTGAAATCGACCCAAACGCTGTCGGCTTGGGCGGCGTGCTCTTGAGCCGGGTGCCCCGAAGCCACGGCGGCGTTAAAGAGCCTCGCACCGTCCATGTGCACCTTCAGGCCACGCTCCGCCGCCAGGGCTTTGATCTCTCGGAGATCCTTCAGAGGCCAGATCGCCCCGCCGGCAAAGTTGTGCGACTGCTCCACGCAGACCAGGCTGGGCCGGGGAGTGTAAGGGTTGCAGGAGTAGAGAGCCTCGGACAGTTGCGCGGCCGTGAAGCAGCCGTTCTCGCTCCGAATCGCCTCCAGCACCACTCCCGAGACGGCGCTGGCGGCGCCCGTCTCGCTTCTCAATATATGGCAGTTGTGGCCCACGAAGCAGGCGTCTCCCATGCGGGTGTGAGTCTTGACCGCGATCAGATTGCACATGGTGCCGCTGGGCAGAAAGAGGCCCGCCGGCTTGCCGAGTTTGTGGCAGACCGCTTCGATGAGTTTCAGGACGTTGGGGTCATGGTGGCGCTGCTCGTCACCCACTTCGGCTTTGGCGATGGCCTCGCGCATGGCCTGAGTGGGCCGAGTGGTGGTGTCGCTGAAGAGGTCGATCACTTTTCTCGAACGACTTTTTTCGGATTGAAAAGAAGGCTCAGACCCATGGCCACGGTTTTTGCGACGGAGCCGATCGGCCCCTTGTCGAAATGGCCCTTCTTGATCTGTTTGACCGTTTCACATTTGCCTTTGAGCTTGCCTTTCTGATGCAGCTCAATCAAACGGCCGATCTCTCCCGAGTCCAGCCAGATACCCTTGCAGTGCTCGCACTCGTCTACAATCACATCTCCCACCTTGATCTCCTTGAGGGCGACCGAGTTGGGGCAACGAGGACAGAGTCGCTGTTTGGGTTCCTCTTTGATCTTGAGCTTGAAGTTGTGTTGGGGGAGCCGAAACTTGTTGAAGAGCTTCGGGGCACTGAAAAAATTGCGAAGCTCGTTGTAATCGAACCAGATGCCGTGGCAATAGAAACAGGTGTCTATTTCCAGTCTGGTGAGGTCGTCGACGTTACGGCTGAGTTCTTTGGTGCAGGCTGGGCAAGTAAGAGACATGTACTAGCCTTTCGTCAGTCGAGCACAAAGGCCCTGGAAGCGGATTTTGCCTTTCCGCTGCGAATTCAGACGGATGAACGACTTGAATGCGTATCTCAATTCGGACGAACGTGCGGCCCTGGCCGAGACAAAAGCCTGGATGGGGCAAGAAGAGTCTCGTTTTAAGAAGGTCCTGGGAGTGACCCGCAAGCCGATCGAGTACGTTTACAAGAAGGTCCCGGAGTCGGTCCGCGAATCGATCGCTTCGGCCATTCTGAATGTGCTCACCAGTGTGCGTGACGGCACCGCCAATCTGACGTCGGTCAACGACGTGCGCTTGAAAGTGGCCTCGGTGCACGGACCTCTGGAGGCCGAACACCCCTTTGCCAGAGTGCCGATAGGACAGTTGGACTCGGTCGCACTCAAGCTGATAAAAAGCAGCAAGAACGCCTGCACCGCGGAGGGAGCAGCCACCGGAGTGGCCGGGCTTCCCGGCATCGTGGTGGATGTACCGGCCCTCTACGCTCTCTTGTTTCGAATGATTTCCCAGCTTTCGGTGGTCTACGGCTTCGACTTTCAGCTCGAAGAAGAGAGAACCCACATGCTCAAGCTGATGGAGATTGGCCATCAAGTGGATGCGGAAGCTAAGAGGGCCGGCATGAAAGAAGTTCAGGAGTTGCAGGATATGATCCGTCGCAACATTCCGGTGGTGGAAGTCCAGCGTTTCGCGGTTCAGAAGGGCCTGCAGACCCTGGCCCGTCATCTGGGCCTGGCCTTGACTCAGCGAAAGTTGGCGCAAACGGTGGTCCTCGTCGGCGGGGTGATCGGTGCCGGAGTTAATCGCCAGTTAGCCGGAGAAGTGGGCGAGGTCGCCTTTCACGCCTATCGTAGGAGGCAGTTGATCGATCGCGCTCTGCTGCGAAAGGAAGGCGTCTTGCCCTGGGCGGCCACTCCGACGAGCGCCAAGAAGTCTTTCTTACCGAAGCCCCCGAGCTACGACTAATCGAAAACCTGGTAGCTCCCTTTCAGCACTCCGCGCTCCACTTCGGTCAGTGCCTTGATGAAGTAGGCCAGCCTGGACATGGTCGGCTTGGGAGTGTCCACGAACTGGACACCTACTTCCCAGTGGGCCTCCACCTGACGGCACCAACGAACCTGGGCGGTGAAATCGAGACGGTTCATGGTATGGTCGTCGAATTCGATCTGGCACTCGAAGTAGGAATCGGGCTCCATCGGTCCTTCGGTTTTTAGCTTCATACCGGTAAGGGAGAGGTCGGCCGTGACGGCCTGGAAGTGCGGTATGTGAGCCGAGCATACTCGAACGATTCGGTCGATGCGCGGAGCACTTCGTTTATCCTCATTGCTGTCGGGTCGAGGGAGCAGGATAGAGAGAGGCTCCAGGGCCGTGTCGGGTGCCAAGAACTCTCCGTAATGGAGGTTCGCCTGCACCGACTGAACTCTCACCTTGCATTTCAAAGAGTGGTCGGCCACCTGGGCTTGCACCTGATGGTCACCTTCCGAGAGCGTCGTCTCGGCAGTGAAGAGAATGGCTCGATCGGAGGGGTCGAAAGTGACAATCTCGATCCTGGTCTTACCGAAAATTTTGCCTAGTAGTCCCATCTTTGCTAGATTCGCCGCGACGCAGGCTTGTTCCGCCCGAATTCCGCCGGAGAAAAAAAGGAGTTCCTTTTTTCATAAAAGGGATGTCAAACGAGAACGAGAACCTGCCTGGATGAAAAAACTCATTGTTGCACTAGTTCTGTCCTTCGCTCTCATCGGTTGTTCCGGTGGTGGCGGAGGTGATGCCACTTCGACCCCCGCCATGGATAAGACTCCCGTGGCGACCCCTGCTGGGGATGCTACGCCTGACGCGGAGGCTACTCCGATGGAAGCGGCTACTCCGGAAGCCGAAGCCACCGAAACCCCTTCCGAAGGCTAAAAAAAGAGTTCGCCCTGTAAGAGGGCGTCTGACATAGATTTCATAAAGGCTCTGCGTTTTGTTGAGCCTGGCTATGCAGTTAGGTGCATGGCTGCAGAGAAAGCGGTACGGCTCACTCAAGGTGAGTTCGACCGCTTTTTTTTTTGAGGTTTAAGCGTTTTTAACATGCAGAGCGAGGGAGTCCGCCGTCATTCCACTTCGATATGGTCTGATAGCCTTACCATGCAGATAACCCGGACCAACCTCGGCCACACCAAACCCAGGCAACCATTCAGCTCGGAGGGACTGTCCGCCGACCAGAATAGCGGCGACGCCTTCCAAGGCTCCGTGCCCGCCCCTCTTCAGACCAGGCCGCCGCTTGCGAAGCCTGTCGCCGGGGGCAAGCTGCGCGGTGCCTTTGAAGGCCTGAAGACAAGCTCCCATATCTCCGATCTGAGACTCTTGAGCGAAAACGCCGAATCGTGGACCGCGCGCTGGGAGTTGCTGGCGTCGGCCACCGAAAGCATCAACGCCCAGTACTACGCTTGGGACAACGACGTTTTTGGAATGGCCATGCTGGGTCACATCTATCACAAGGCTTCTCAGGGTATCGAGACCAAAGTCATGGTGGATGCGGTCGGAGACACCTTCGGAAAACGGGGGTTCAAGTCGCATCGAGGAGGGCGCGACTATCTTCAGGAGTTGGTGGCGCTTCCCGGCGCTCAGGCCCGCGTGTATCATCCCAACCACCAAAAGCTGCTGACCGCTACCACTCACCCTCTCGGGGGCGAAGGTATCGCCGCCAACCATGACAAGATTTTGGAAGTCGACGGTCGAGGAGTGGTGGCCGGCGGGCGAAATATCAGCCATCACTACTACATGCATCCGGATGACAAAGCCGATGCCTGGAGAGACACCGATCTCATGCTGGCCGGTGAGGGAGCCGCTCATGAGTTTCGAGATGCTTTCCGTGTCGAATTTGAGAACGACTGGATTACCGAGAAGGTCGGTATAGACAAGCTTGGCAATTGGAGCAAGAAGTCTGGTGAACTTCTCGGAGCCTACTTGATGATGGACAGTTGGTTGAAGGCTCCCGCTTTCACTCAGGCCGAGAAAGAAGAGCTTCGCGGAAACGGGGAGGCACGGAAGGAGCTAGCCGATAGGATCGCCTTAGAGGCCGGAAGGGCTGTGCCGGACGTCAGTCCTTCGGCTCGTTTCAACGGCAAGTCGAAGCAGCGCCTTCAGGCAATGGCATCGGAGCTGGTCGAGCACCTGGAGCTTCGGGGCGCCTCCCATGCCAGGCCGAGTGCCGAATTCAAGCAGACGGAAGTAAAGGTGATCGACACCACCTCGGCTGTTGGAAAGCCGCTGGATGAGATGAACGGAGCCTTCCTGAGTTTGATCGATTCGGCCCAGGAGCGGATCGATATTCAGAGCCCGTATTTCGTGCTGACCGACGGGGCCGTCGACGCCCTTCAGAGAGCGGGTCGACGAGGAGTGGAGGTCTCCATCGCCACCAACACTCCCTCCAGCACCGACAGCGCGCACACCCAGGTGTTTTTTCTCAACGACTGGAAAAAGGCGCTCGCCGAGATTCCCAACCTCTCGATTCACGGCGCCACCGGTGAGCGCAAGATGCACGGGAAGATGGCCATCTTCGATGATTCGTTGACTGTGGTTTCGAGCTACAATCTCGATCTGGTCAGCAAAGAGATAAACGGCGAAGTGGGCGCGGTCGTTTGGGGTCCTGAATTTGCTGCCCAGGCACGCGCTGCGATGGAGCAGGATTTCGATGATCCAACCGTCGGATACGAGGAGTACCAAATCGCAAGAGATATCTCCGGTGGAGCCCTGAAGGGGGACGGTGGACTCATTTCCACTTTTGGTCCGGAAGACCACGTTGAGCCCGCTGCTCTGGCCAAGTATAGCAAGAAGATTCAACGTTGGAACTGGATGAGGCGACATCTGCCTCAGCTCGAGGAAGTTCGAAAATTCGCCCTGGAATAGCCCCAGATTGTGATCCAGCTCACAAATCGAACTGAAGACCCGGTGCTACCATTGATTTATGGCTCTCTCAACTTCAGGAAACTCAGCACCCCGCATCGGAGAGTGGACGGCAGTCGAGGAAGCGACCGATGAACAATCCCGGAGGCTTTTGCCCCGACTTCAGGAGCCGCTCCTTCCCTCTATTCCCGCCCCGCCCACTCGCTCGGTTGGCCTCCCGGCCGCCAGCCCCGCCATCGCCACCCCCGGCAAACAGCCGTGGGACTCCGGAACCACCTGTTCCAGCTCTCTCTCTCGCCTCAAACGATTGAAGAATCGATTTCAGAAGGACCAGAAGAAGCTGCTGGAGGCGACTCGGCTCATCACCAGCATCCGCGAACCGCGCCGACTGTTCGACGCCCTGGTTAGCGCAGCCGCGGACCTCACCGGGGCCGACCGTGGTTTTCTCCTGCTCTGCTCCTCTCCCGAAGAGGCGGCCCACGGCAAGCTGGAATTGATGTCGGCCTATCGCATGCCTCCGTCTCTCTTAGGCGAAGCCGATTTTAGCCCCTCACGTTCAGCCATTTCAGAGGCCCTGCGAACGGGAGCGACTGTGCTCAGGGAGTCGGAAACTTCCGAACTCGATGCCAGTCACAGCATGCAAAGACTGGGAATCCGCTCCGTGCTCGCGGAACCGATTCGGCTCCATGACAAGGTACTCGGTGTGCTGTACTTAGACAGCGAAAAGAACGGCCGGTTCCGTCGGAATCACGTGGAAATGCTGCCGTCCTTTGCGGCCCAAGCAGCGATCTGCCTCGAGAACATGCGGCTCAACACCGAACGAGAGATGGCTCTGCGCAACCACTACAGCGAGCAGTCCAGGTCCATGAAGCTGCAGGTCTATCGAGACACGATGAGCACCTTCATGCAGATCGCGTCTCACGATCTCAAAGGGCCCCTCACCGTACTGCGTACCGGTTTCGCGGTCATGAAGCGAAAGAAAGGCAGCAACTACGACGAGCAGATGCTCCAGGACATGGAAGAAGCGCTGGGGCGCGCCCATCGGGTTGTCTCCGACTATCTGGATATGAGCGTCCTCAAAGAGCGAACCTCGAAGTGGAGCAAACTGGCCTGAGCCGACGACTCTGCTTCCAGGAGAATTGCACACATACTAAAACTGTTCTCCCATGAAGTGCGAAAGTTGTGGGAAAGAAGCCTCTCTAGAGGATCGGTTTTGTCAGAAGTGTGGTGGTCGTTTGACCCCCAGCCACCCGGTGGTGGTGGCCGATGCACGGTCATCGATTTCTGACGGGACGGCCAAGATTCAGCTGGATTCCAATACCGTCAATATCCTGTTGAAAGAGTTCGCGGGTAAAGACGGAGCGCAGCTCTCTTACCAGAACAGTCAGCTCGTCGTGGAGCAGTCGGGCATGAAGCTGACGGTCACCGAGCTTCCATTGAAAGATACCAAGATCAAGCTGGACGGCAAGTTTGGGACGGTGAGGCTGGAGTTAGCCGACTTCAGACTTCAGGACGAGGAGATCTCGCTGAATATTAACGTGGGGCTGGATTAGTGGGGGAGTTCAAGTTTCAGGGGGACGCGAAGCTGGTGAATAGCCTACTGAGGCGCGTCCCAAACCAGAAGTTGGAGTATCGTCACGGCTGTATCATAGGGGAGGTTAAGCTGCCCTTAGGTGCCGTCAACGCCGTTGTGATCCCGAGCTTCAGTGGTTCTCACGTGGTGCTAGCCATTCCGTTTAACGAGATCAAGGGCGATATCACCGGGAAGTTTTTCCTATCCAAACTGATCAGCGCCTTCTGGGGGACGATCTCTAAGCAAGTGGAGAAAGCGGCCTTTCCGGTTCTTCAGAAGTATGGAATGGATCGGGACTCCCTGGTGATTGAGAAGGTCAAAGACAGCGGCGGAGATGTGGGGAAGATCAAGATATCGGTCAGGGCGATCAATCGTTGGCTGGAAGCCCAGCACCCCAGACTGTCGCCGAATCTGACCGACCTCACCTTTTCCATCGAAGGGGTCGAAGTGAAAGGCAACCTGCGCGCTATCGCGGCAGCCTAGAGCATTCGTTCTTTTGGAGATTCTTCAATCTGCCCGAACCTCCAGGACGAAACGTCTTCCCGCAGAATATATGGAGTGGAGGAATTTATGCGAACTTTTCAGTCACTGTGTTTGATGGTTATTTTTTTGGCCCTGGCCGGCAACGGTATGGCGGACGACACAGCCTATCGGACCATCAACGCGGACACCGCGGGCGAGAGAGTGGAAATCGCCCCCCATCTGGTAGAAGGAAAGCTGAACATCGTCGATTTCTACAGCTTCTACTGTCCCCCGTGCAAAGCTATTGCTCCCGACCTGGAGAAACTGGCCGCTCAAGATGGAAATATCGTGGTCTCCACCATCGACATCAACCGCCCCGGGACCCGAGGTATCGACTGGAACTCTCCTGTAGCCCGCCAGTTTCAGTTGCGCAGCATTCCCCACTTCAAGATTTACGACGAGCAGGGAGAGTTGGTGGCCGAAGGCCAGGAAGCCAAGGAACTGGTGGTCAAAATGATGCAGGAGCACGGCATCGAGTAATCTCTGTCACCTGGGTTTAAACGTTTTTTCAGGACGCTCGGATACCATCGATTCAAAGACTACTAAAAAATCGATGGAGCCTATCCGACATGCAATCAATAACCAGTTATTCTCCGGCCCAAGCCGCTAAATGCCCCTACTTGAAAATGATGGGGCAGTCAGCACCCCAGGCTCCCCAAGCCGAAACGCCGCAAAGCCAGGCCGCTAGCGACTCAGTTTCGATTTCGCCCTTTGAACCGGCTGACTCCGGACCGTTGACCAAGACCTGCGTTCGCTCCGGCGCTCAAGCGACCATGGCCGCACTGCCGGGATTCGCTAAAGCCGGATGCCCCCACGCGGGATAACCGCACAGCCCAAAAGTGCTAAGAGAGGACCTGTAAGCCGGGTTCTGTCCAGGAGCACGAGGCTCCCTGGGTGGCCATCTATCTCGAACATCCATCGCTGGATGTCTGAAGCGACCATTCGGGGGACTTCCGACGGACCATCGGTGTCTTGACTGACTGTCCCCATCTGTCTTGCTCCAAGCGGGGTTTACCTAGCCGGAACATTGCTGAACCGCTGGTGGGCTCTTACCCCACCGTTGCACCCTTACCCGAAAACGGGCGGTCTTCATTTCTGTGGCACTAGCCTGAGGATTGCTCCTACCAGACGTTATCTGGCGCCCTGTCCTGTGGAGCCCGGACTTTCCTCGACACCATAAGGCGTCGCGGCCACCCGGTCCTCTCTTAGCAATTTGAAAATTTGGGGGTGAGGGGCCCGATCCCTTTACTGGTTCGTCTGCCCTTTGATCTGCAGCGACTCATCCCGATTGTCGGCCAGCAGATTTCCGATGATTTGATAACGCCCGGGCTTCACCGCTTCGTCGTCCCGGTTGGTCTGGTCCCAGGTACCTTTGAAGGTCAGGGTTTTACCGGCATCCACTCGAAGAACGTGGCTGTCTTTGTAGACCATCTGCTTTTCAGAGAGTCGCCAAACTGTCTTGGGGACCTGAGCGAAGAGCAAGTCCACCTCTTTGCGCACGGTCAGATCAAACTCAAGATTCTTCTGGAAATTCAAGACGATCGGACTGGAAGTGACGTTGGTGACCGACAACTGGACGCTGATAGGCTCCCCGATGTCGTACTCGGTTTTCTCCATCTTGAGCTGATAGTAGAGACCTTTATTGGTAAGGTCTGAACTGTTGACAAGCTTGGAGTCTTTTCGGGCCACTCCCAGCCGAACACCCACGATGAAGCCGACCACGGCCAGCACCAGAAGGAGCACGAAAACGACGATCCCTTTGCGGGTCACCGGCTCTTCTTGTTGACTTCTCTTCTTTAGTTTGACTTTTCTTGTTTTCACGGACTTGCCTGAACGGGTGGTCTGAACGATAATAGGCCTCAAGGAGCAGAGAACTTGAGAACCCCTAATATAAAATTATCCTTACTTGCCGTGTTCTTCCTCTTTTCTTTCGGAACAGGTTTTTCAGCGGCGGATAGTCTGAGAGCGGTTGTGCTGGAAGCGCAGGGCGACCGGATCGTGATCAACAGAGGCTCGGCTGACGGCGTGCAGGTCGGGCAGACGTGGCTTTTGGGCCCTTCCGACCCCACCGGGGTCGTGGTGATCGAGCAGATCCGTGAGCATTCCGCCTCGGGAAGACTTCGGGGCAAGGCGGATATCGGAAGTCTGGCCGTCCTTGGGGACAACAGCGAAGTTGCTCAGTTTGTGAATGAGCAGCAAGCGGAAGAGCTGATGAATACCCGCGGTCAGATGGACGAACGCAGCCTCGACAGGCTGCAGAAAGACTACCGCAGAGAGATTTCCAGACATACCGAGAGCCGAGGCTTCGTGACTCCTGTCGGAGGGGCGGGCGTCAACGGTATGCAAACCGCCGAGATGATGAGTCTCGGTGTGGAGGCCTATAACGCCTATCGCCTCTATGACATGACGAACAGTCTCGGTTTGGATCCCACTGGCTTCTACAGCCCCTGGTGGCTGGCCGCTTCAGCTGTAAACGTGGCCGGCAATCAGATCGCTCGAAAGAAAATGTACGAAGGTCAGCGAGTCCGCGTGGATGTGGAAGTCACGCACTGGGATTCCGACCTGGTGGATCTTCAGACGGAAGTGGCGGCGGCCGAAAAGGGGCTTTCGGTGACGGAGACCCTGGCTCAAAAGGTTCAGATGCAGCAGCAGCGTGGTGTGGATAAATACACGGTGTTCGAAGTGACTCTCAAAAACGTGGGCAAACTGCCCGCCGATATGGGTAATTTCAAGTACCGGATGTTCATGCTGAGCAACGAAGATCGCCCGATTTCCGCCTCGCGGGTAGACTCGGTGCTGGATAGCAAGCTCCAGCCCGGTGACGAAGTTCGTGGTATGGTCTACTTCCCGAAGATTGTGGCGGCCGGTCAGGAGAACTTGAAAGTCGTCTTTGAGAATATGTTCGGCGACCGCGGGGACCTGGAGTTCCCCAGTCACTAGCGCTTTTTCTTCCCCGCTTTACCTTCCAGATACTCGCGCACCAGGTTGAGAACAGCTTTGGCAACGTCTTTAGGCTCACCGGGCAGAAGGGACTCCAGAGCCCTGGACGTGGTGCCCTCCAACTCTTCTCGTACCTCGGCCAGCTTTTCCACGGCAAAGACGGTGCGAGACTTCCATTGGTTGTCTCGCAAGTCCCAGAAGGCGTCCTCCGGATCGTAGTAGTAGGGCGCTTGCAGCGTGGCCAATTTCTCCTTGAGCGCGGGCACGGTGTAGCCCTGGTCTACCACCAGTGTCTTGATAAACCGCATCTCCACCAGGTCGAAATTAGTGTACTTGCGGCTTCGCCCTTCCACCGGCAACTCAGGATTTAAAAGCCCCTGCTGCTCCCAGTACTGGATCATTCGAGTGGTGATACCAAACAGCCGGGCCGCGTCGGACTGAGTGACGTAAAGAACGGCCCCCTCGAACAAGTCGAGTTGGCGCTTTTGCGGTAAACGGCGAAGCACGACTGCTCCATTTCTCAATTTGTTATCGAACACCTGTGCTCTTTCGAGCAATCGAGGTGCCGACTTATCCACTTTTCCACTCGTTATCCACAATAATTGTGCGAATATATGCCAAATGTGTTGACTCAGCACATGTCTTGGGCTTATGATGGGCCGGTAAGAAATGGTTGGCCGGGTTTTTTACACGCGAGAGTCCTCTGTTTACGCAAGTGAACAATCCTTACCGGCCAAAAGTGGTTCCTCCACGACCGTTCGTAAAGCCCCCACTTCGGTGGGGGTTTTTTTATGCGCGAAACGGTCGCCTTAGCGAGGTGTTGCCAGTCCCGTTGCGGGGAGACGGGTGAAGAAAACGACAATCCTGTTAGGTCAGCTCAAAGAGCGACCAGGGATGCTCGGACGGTGGGTTGACGGTCAGGTCGAAATCTTCCCCGGAAAGTTGAAACTGCAGACGGTGCGCCCAGAGAGCGATGCCGGGATAGGCAAGTGGGCGTGCTTTCTTTCCGTACTTAAGATCGCCCACGATCGGGAGGTCGACGGCTCGGAGTTGAGCCCTGATCTGATGACGCCGGCCCGTTTGGGGCAAGACCTCGAGCAGAGTCAGGCCTTCCTTTTGTTGCGATACTCTGGCTTTCAGTTTGGCCGGTTTGGTGCGTCTCACCGGATTGTCGTAGGCGCGCACGAAGTTTTTGCCGGGAAGGCGACCGATGTGGTGATGGAGTTCTTTCTCTTCGAAGTCGGGAGTCCCGTCGGTGACGGCGAGATAGGTCTTTTGAACGTCCCGGGAGGCGAAAAGCGCGGAGAGTTCGCGGGTGCCGTGAGCGGTTTTCCCGATCAGAATGAGGCCCCCGGTGGGGCGGTCTAGACGGTGCAGTAGCTTAGCCTCTCGCCCGAGGTAGTCGCCGGCCCAGGTGACCACCGACAGATCGCCGGAGGGATCGTTTTGGCTGGGCATGCCGAACGGCTTGGAGAGAGCCAGGAAGTGCTTGTTTTCGTGGACGATTTCCGGATGCATCGGCCGCTATCGGCGCGGAGGTTCGCCGTACTCGGCTCCGCAGCGCGGGCAGAGGTCTCTTCGCTTGCCGGGTGCGTCTAGATAGCAAGAGTTGCAACGAGGAGCGTAGGCTGCCTCCCATTGGGAGCGCAGCTTGCGCTCCGCCTCGTCACGTAGGAGGGCCAGCGTCGTTTCGTCGTCCATCATCGTCATATCTGGATGGGAGTTGAGAAATCGCTCTTTTTGGTAGGTGAGATCGAAAGTGGGTGGTCCCACCGCCATGGCCAGATAGCAGGTTTCCGCATTGGCAGTTTTGAGGTCGGAACGAAACCTCTCGAAATAGGTGTCCCGATAGAGGTCATACTGCTCGTGGGCGATTCGCTCGATCTCACTCCAATTCTCCGACCTCACCAACTCCTGAGGCTGGTTGATCGACGGCGGAGCGGGCCGGAGAAAGTAGAAGGCTTGCTGTTTGGCTCTAGAGAGTTCCTCGGCGGTAAGGCTGAACTTCTGAATGACCGGAGTGAGAAAGGGGACTTCCTCGGGGTCGAAGGAGCCGTCGCAATAAGCTATGACCAACATCGCTCTGAGGAGTCTAAGGGCGTTCTCTCTCTGGGAGAGCGTGTTCAGGGTCGGTTGGGCTTGAAACGGTTCGGGAAGAGCGGCGATGAGTTCATCGGCCTGAAATTGGGTGGCTCCGAAATCTCTGAGAAGATGTCGGAGCAGATCTTTTTCGCGGCCGTCGATGGGAGCATCGGAAGCGGCCACGGCGCCCAAATAAAGGACGACCTCGTCGAGTTCCATGATAGTTGGGTGCTTCGCATCAAGACGGTCTCTCCCTGGTCCGTGCCTCCTTAGGGCCCACAAAAAAATAACCTTTAGTCCAAGACGCCCCAGAACTGCGATCGCGGCGTTGCCCGAAGCTCAAGTATTCCCGATCACCCAAAGGGTACCCGGCGCTTCGAGCGTCTTGCGCTAGCACCCCTGGAACGCCCTGGCTCTAAAGGTTATTCCTTTGCGGGCCCTTAGTTTCGCTCCAAAGTATGGCAAGTCTATGGATAATTTCCGCCGCCATGTTGTGGTAGAATTCTTCAGTGAGAAGATCGCGTGGCAATATCATCCTGACAGCGCTTTTCGTCTCCATCTTCCTCTTCTTCTTGTCGGTGGCGCTCATCTGGACAAATCGCCAGGACATCGCTCTCTCGCTTTCCATGGAGCATAAGCTGAAAGCTCAGTCGGCCGCCCGGACGGCCGCTTACGAAGCGTACTATCGGCTCCGCAAAGAAGGGACCCTGGCCGGCTTCCAGAGCGGGACGCTCGACAGCGGCGCCTCCTACGAGTTAGAACTCGTGACTCGGGAGCCGTACGGCAAACGGGGGGAGGTCTTGCTGGTGAAGGCTCGGGGTAAGTCGGGCCCGGTCACGAGCTATCTGACCCTGCATCTCTTGGAAACCAAGATCGCCGGCGAGTCCAACGAGAACGACCCGCGAGTTCTGTTCTTTCCATCAAGTGTTATCGAAGCCGAAGATGAGGAGAGCGCTCTAGAGACCGAGATCATGCCTGACCCGGCGGATGAGGCCGAGGAGAAAGCCAACGCTTTGTTCGGTGAATTTACCCTGGAAGTCGGTGGTCCCGGCGTGGTCGCGAGTATGCAGGCTAATGAAGGTCCGGCTTTCGTGTCAGAGGGGACGTCGCTTGAGCCTCCGTCCTTCGAAGACACAATCCCGGTGCACGGAGGTCCGAACCTGAAGGGTTGGGGTCCCGTGGAAGTGGTGGCGCCTGAGTATCCCGGGACTGCCGAAGGTCGGCCGACGGCATTACGCCTTTTGAAGTACAACGGCAAGGAGTTCGACTGGGAAGAGATCGATCATCCCACCGAATTGGGAGACCCCGGACCCCAGGGCATGACGGGACTACTCGAGATGAGCGCTCCGGACAACTGGACGATGAGCAGCGTCATGGGCTTCACGGTGGCGAACGAGGAGGGGGCTCCGGTCCCCAAGGCTTTCAACTTTTCCTGGACCGAAGAGAAGCCTCCGACGTTGAACGCTGAGGATGTGGACAGAGTGACGACGAGCGAGGGGGTGGCCATCGACCCTATCGTGGAGTGGAAAAAGTCTCAGGTGCAGCAGAAGTTCCAGAGTCGAGGCGCTATTTTTCCGGTGGGTGAGTCGGTCTACTCCCACGGTTGGCACTATGTCTATCGACCCCACGACGGCTCGACCCCCGAGGAGCCCACTATTCTCCACGGCTCGATTCTCACCCGGTGGCCCTGTGTTTTGAAGTATTCGGACGGGGGAGGCTGGGAGAAGGTCTGGAGCGGGCTGAAGGAAAGCGGAGTGGTCATTTCCGAGATTCAGCCGGACCCGAACGTCCTGCTGGTCACCAGCAACGGCAAACTGTACTCCACGACTCCGAACTCGAAGGAAGAGGAGAGATATCTCATTTCTCTCGACTCCAACGGGGTCAAAAAATTGGGTGACCCGATCTCGGATGGCCCGATCATCATGTATCGAGATGAGCCTTATTTGTTGGTTTCGAACTCCTACATGATGGCCTTCAGGAACCTTCTCCGAGAAGGCGAGAACATCGATTTTTCAACCCTTCCGACCTATCTTCCCGAGTTGAGCGGAGAAGTGGTCGACGTCACCGGAACGGAAATGCTGATTCTGGGTATGGACGGCGGCTATCAGGGTGAGCCGCTCGATAGTACCAAGAGATTGACCTACACCGCTCGCCCACAAACCGACATTGTCTATTCGCTAGATGGAAAAGGCAAAGTGGCTGTAGATGGTCCTGACCTGTGGGCTATCCTCAACGTCATTGTGGATGTTTCCGAGCCGACTTTCGAGAAAGGGTATGTCTCGCCGCCGTATCCGGACGGGATACGCCAGACTTTGGCTCGCTACGACGGGCAACGTTGGCACATTCTGCCAAATGGAATTCGGGCTTGCCTGAGGAATGATGATTTGAGGGCTCCGAGTTTGAACGTGGTGGCCGCTCTCTACCCGGGGATGCCGGTTCAAAAGAGTCGATACACCATTATAGCTGAGGACACCAATCCGTTTTGAGGAAGAGATTGAAGATAAAGTCGAGCGGTTGGTCGCGAAGGTCTCGCGAGAGTTCGGCCTATTCGCTGGTGGAGATCATGATCGCCATCGTCTTCATTTCCATCGGATTCTTCGGCTATGTCGCTCTTCACTCTCGTATCCTTCACAGCGGCCAGCGCCTGGAAGAGCGGGAAGTCATCCGGGCGGGCACGGACTATTTCGAAGCGCTCGAGGTCGGTCGGGTGATGCTAGGGTTCTCCACCTCCATGACGACCGAGTCTTTCCAAGAGCGATCGGGAATGGAGGGCCTCTACTCCGTACGAACGGACCTGGAGGGCCGAGACCGAGGGTTCATTCAGAACATTCCACCGGTGTTCGTCCCCGGTCTTGAAGAGACGATGGAGACCTCCCCGGTGATGATGTCCAAACCTTATGAATACAAGTGGACCAAACGATGAAGCGGCGCGGAGTAACCCTGGTCGAAGTTTTGATATCGGCCGCTATTCTCGGATTGGTCATGACGGCCGTTCTGAGCTTCTATATCGAGGCCGTGGCCGTGACCGCCAAGCGAGACGAGCAATCGGCTAGACTGCGGCGTTTTCATATCGGTCTGGACAAGATTGAGCAGACCTTGAGAGAAGCGCGGATCATCGATCTGAGATACCGCTCTATTCTATTTCTCAAGCTTTCCGATCAGTCGGAGCAAGACGGGTTTCCCCTTTACGAGCCGGCGCCCGGGCAGTTCGCCTCTACTGAAAAGGGCGTGATTTTGCTACAGGACGGAGTGGAGAAGATGATCCTGCCGACCGAGGAAGGGGAACACGTCATCTTTGATTGGCTTCAAGAAAATCCGCCCGAGGCGGCTCAACGGACGTCTATCAACATAGCCCTCTATCACTCGGGACTCGGTAAGCGAAGCGATCTTTTCTTCCATCGTTCTCTCAACGTCCAGCTCTACTAGACAGGACGTTTTGCCCGAGAAGACAACTTAGGAGCTAGATTCAGGCATGGAGGAAAACACTTGAATAACGTCATTATCATCGGTTCGGGCCTGGGAGGCCTGACGGCTGCCTGCACTCTGGCTGCTCGCGGCTATAAAGTGAAGGTATTTGAAAAGAACGATTGGACAGGTGGCAAGGCCTGTGTTCTTGAGGAAAAGGGCTTCCGTTTCGATATGGGCCCCACCATTCTCACCATCCCCTCCGTGTTGAAGAGAGTCTTCGAGGAAGCGGGGGAGAAGATGGAAGACCATCTGGACCTGGTGCGCCTGGACCCGCAGTGGCGCTCGTTCTTTTCCGATCGCTCCGTTTTGGACCTCACTGAAGACCTGGGCAAGATGAAGGAAAACCTTCGCGAGTTCACCCGAGTAGCCGAAGACGTCCAAAACTACGAGCGCTTCCTGGTGGAAGCCCAGCGGCTCCACGACATCACCAAAGACTATTTCTTCTGGAAGCCGGTGGGCGACGTGTTCGACATCATGGACGCCAAGGCCATGCTGAACCTCAGCTCGCTCAAGAGTTTCCTGGCTATGCGGCCTCACCAGTCGGTGTTCAGCTGCGTCCGCTCCTTCGTCAAGGATGAGCGCACAGCACAGATGCTGGACCACTTTGTGCAGTACGTCGGCTCCTCACCGGAGCAAAGTCCGGCGGTACTCTGTGGAATCGCCCACATGCAGACCCAGGAGGGCGTGTGGTATCCGATGGGTGGGACTCGGGCCGTTCCGGTCGAGTTGCGCAAGCTTGCCGAAAGAATGGGCGTGGAGTTCATCACCGGCACGCGGATCGTCTCGATTCGTCGGGACGACGACGGAGTGACCGGTGTCCAGGACGAGCACGGCTCCGACCACTGGGCGCACGCGGTCATCTCCAACATGGATTCGGTACGAACCCACCGAGAGCTGCTCAAGGGACGGCCGCTGGCGAACTTTGAAGCTCGCCGAGAGTACGAGCCGGCTTGCTCGGGCGTAGTCTTTTACCTGGGCCTCAATCGCCGATACGATCAGCTGGCCCACCACGACTTCGTGTTCTCCCGCGATCCCGAAGAAGAATTCCACTACATCTACGAAAAGGGCGAACCGGCTCCCGATCCGTCCGCCTACATCGCCGCTCCCGCCATCACCGAGCCCGGAGTGGCACCGGAGGGTGGAGAGGCGCTGTACGTTTTGGTGCACACCCCGTACCTGCGACCCCACCACGACTGGAAGAAGATGCTGCCTGAATATCGCAAGGTCATTTTCAAGAAGCTGGCTGATGCGGCGGGGATGGACGATCTGGAAGAGCGTATCGAGTTCGAACACGTCTTGACACCCCAAGATATTCACGACCGCTACGCCGTCCTCAACGGAGCTATCTACGGTCTGGCATCTCACGGCAAAGTGACCGGCGCTTTCAAACCCACCAACCGTTCACCCGACGTGGCCGGTCTGTATCTAGCCGGTGGAGCGGCTCACCCTGGACCTGGTATGCCCATGGCCATGATGAGCGGTTGGATCGCAGCCGACGCTCTTGATCAGGACGGTCGAGTAGAGAAAGGCCGTGCTGCTGCCGTCGCATCGGCGTGATCGAACGCTATCTCAAAGTCTGCTGGAGGAGCCCGCAGGGTCTGATCGCTTTCGTATCGATCCTGACGGTGCTCCTTTGTTTTTTTTCCTTCGGAAGACTCGGCTTCGACTCCAATCGCGAGTCGCTTTTTAAGGCCACCCAGTCGGAAATCGAAAAGAAGACCGACTTCGAGCGCCGGTTTGGTAGTTGGCGCGACCTCGTTTTAGTCTTAGACGGCGGCACCGCGGCCGAGCGCGAAACGGCCGTCCAACAGCTCTCCGCTCAACTCGAGAACCGCCCTGAAGTCTCCGATGTGAGAGCCAGGGTGGACCTCCCTGGAATGGAAACGATCGGGCTCTATTTCTTGAGCGTTTCCGAACTCCAAGAGGTCGATCAGGCGCTGTCCGTCTACGGACCGCTGCTGGAAAAGATGTCCGACGACGGATGGTACGGCTTCTTGGAGTACGTGAAAAGCCATCAACAAGAGCCGGCGTCCCGTTCGAAGAGTCGGGAGCGATTCGCCGAGGTCTGGAAGCAAGCGGTGGAGAGTCGAGGGGCCGGAGAGCTCACCAGTCTCTTCCCTCACCTGAACCTGCCGGATACAGCTTATTTTCAAGACGGACCGGATCGCCATCTCATTTATCTGCACTCCGAGGACCCACTGGTCGTCAAAGCTTGGGTCGACGAACACTCTCGCAAGCTGGATTTCGGCGGGCGCGTGGTGGTGACCGGCCAACCGCTGTTGCAAGCGGAGGAGAAGAGAGCCACCATCCGGGACGCGATCGCCAGTACGGTCCTGGCGATCGTGGTGGTGCAGATGATCCTCATTCGGGGCTTTCGGGAGACGGTTCGGCCTCGATTGGCCTTTCTCAGTCTGGTCTTTGGTTTGCTCTGGTCGGTGGCCTGGGCCGCCGTGGTGGTGGGGACTCTCAATATCATCACCATCAACTTCCTGGCCATCACGGTGGGACTGGGTGTCGATTTCTCCATCCACATCCTGGCTCGTTACACCGAGGAGTGCGTGGAAATAGAAGACCCTGTTGTCGCCATGGCCCAAACGATGCGGACGACCGGTTTGGAGAATATGGTGGGAGCGCTCGCTACGTCGCTGGCTTTCTGGGCGCTGGTGATGACGGATTTTCTGGCTGTTCAGCAACTCGGTCTCATTACCGGAGTGGCCGTTCCGCTGTGCTTTGTCTCGGTGGTGACTCTCTTACCTCCCCTGCTCTTCTGGAGAGAGAAGAAGCGGGGCAGGGAGCAGGTGGAGCCTTTCCAGGGGACGGGCGGCTACCTGGAGCGAGTGGAGAAGGCGCTTCGTGTGCGACCGCGCTTTTGGTTGGGCTGGGTGGCTCTGGTGGTCCTGGTCATGCTGATTTTCGGTACACGGGTCGAATTCGACTACAACTTGCTGAATATGCAGTCGGGGCAGTCGGAAGCTGTGTTGTTCGAACGAGAAGGCGGTTTCAATTCCTTGGCCGCTTTCGTGGTGGCCGACTCGCCCGCTGAAGCGCGCGAACTGAAAGAGAAACTCCAAGCTTTGGAGGCGGTGGCCGAAGTGCAGACCGCGGCCGAACTCTTACCCGAGCGAGTTGGAGAGAAACGAGAATTGGTAGGGTCTATCGTTGCTCGAATAGGCGCCATCGAGTCTCCTCGATTCGATCCCGCGCTGGAGCCCGACTGGCAACGTATGAGGGACCTGGCGGAGAGTCTGAAAGGCGATGACGAAAAGGCCGATTGGGTCCGTCAACTGCAAAGCTCGGGTCCGGGTCCGGTGGAGGACGTCTGGAAGCAGATGCAGCGGCACCTCAAGGAAGAGTTGAGCTACATCGTGGAGCGGTTGGGTCAACAGGACGTGGATTTGGATTTGGAGCGCTGGAAAGCCGCCCATCCGGATTTGCAGCGCCTTTCCAATTCGGATGGGACGACGCTGCTAAGAATTCGCGCTAAGGGTTCGCTCTGGGACCGAGAGGTGCTGGTGGATTTCTTAGACCAGATAAAGACCGTGACAGACAAAGGGGTGGGTCCGCCGTTTTTGATCCGGAACTATCTGGAGCAGCTGCGCCAGTCGTACTTCGATGCCGTCAGATATGCCGTCCTCGCCATCGTTATTTTACTCGCGTTGCACTTCCGCTCCTTAGTGCCTACTCTCATTGCTCTGGTTCCTAAAGTGGTCGGGGCCATCGGCATGTTCTTTGCTATGGCGCTCGGCGGTATCGAACTCAATCCGGCCAACTGCATGGCTCTTCCTTTGACTCTCGGAATCGGTCTGGTCTTTGGAATCCACGCGGTTCACCGCTGTCTGGAGGCTCCCGACGCGCTGCTCGTCAGGGGTGGCACAGGCAAGGCCATCGCTCTCTCGGCGCTCACCACGATAGCGAGTTTCGGGACTCTCATGGCGGCCAGCCATCCGGGGATTTTTTCCCTGGGATACGTCATGGCCACGGGTGTGGCGGCCAATATGCTGGCGACCTTCTTGTTGGTGCCGCCTCTGGTCGTGGTTTTCAGGAAATGGCTGGTTTGAGCTAGGAAGGTCTGACCGGCTCAAGGTTCCGGAGGTATGCCGGCCCGTTATCCCTCTCACCGATGTGCCACGCGCTATAGTCTGCGAGGCTGGCGGGAGATCAATGTCTGTGAGGATACTTCCATGAAATTTTTGAACTGTCTAGCTACCGCCCTTATACTGCTCGTCTCTTCTGGGTTTGCACTGGGAGAAGAGAGCGCCAGTGTCGAGCCCGGACGGAGCTATGAACTGCAAAACGCCATCTACGTCACCGGCACCGTCCGTCAAGTGAGAACCTCCGAAGACCTGGTAGATCTGAAGACACCCGAGGGCTTGGAACTAACGGTACCGATCAAGGCTCTACCGACTTTTGAGAACCGTGACGGCGGTTATCAGAAACTCGAGCCCGGCTTGTCTGTGAAGGCCCGAGCCGCTGAAGGCTTCCTGGGACTGGAGCCGGCCGAAAACGGGAAGTTCTGGGTGACCGTGGATAGTAAGAAATTTGTCTCGCTGCACCCAAACGATATTGACGATGACGTCTTCGATGACGACACGCAGACTGTTCGTCTCGATGACGGGCGAGAGGTTGAGATCTCCCTTGAGGACTACATGCGGCAAAACATTCCACTACTAGATATCCGAAACTGACCCGACAGGATCCGAGCGGGATAAGTCGGATCTTCCACCATCGGCTTGGCTATGATGGGCGGGAAAGATCAACTATGAACCCCTTGAGAGACTTCAATAAGGCGCTCGACTTCCTGGAAGAGGGACTCGAACACGAAATAGACTACGGCCAACTGGCCGCGTTGGCACTCTGTGGCGAGCAAGATTTCAGGAGGACGTTCTCCTACCTGGCCGGGATGTCGGTGGCGGAGTATATTCGACTGCGCCGTCTGAGCCTTGCCGCGTTGGAGCTGCAAACCGGTTCGAGCCGAGTCCTCGATCTCGCGATCAAGTACGGCTACGGTTCGGCCGACGCTTTCAGTAGAGCGTTCCAGGCCGTACACGGCGTCTCGCCTTCCCAGGCTCGGTCCTCAAAAATGGCTCTCAAAGTGTTTCCTCGTTTGTCGTTCCGACTTACCCTCAAAGGAGCCACACCCATGAAAGTGCGAATTGTCGAGAAGCCGTCGTTTCAGATAGTGGGCCTGAAGAAGAAGGTCTCGCTTGTCCACCAAGGGGTGAATCCCGAGATCGCGGAGATGTGGGAGTCGCTCACGCCCGAAGATATCTCTCGGCTGAAAGAGGCCTCGGACGTCGAGCCGCAAGGACTCATCAGCGCAACCATTCATCTCAGTGATGGATACGAAGAAGGTTCACCGCTCGAACACTATATCGGCGCGGCTACCGCAAAGAAAAGTTTGGGAGACTATGCCGTTCTCTCCGTGAAAGCCTGTAGTTGGTCGGTTTTTGAGTCGGTAGGCCCGTTTCCTGATACTCTTCAGGAGATTTGGGGACGGATCTATTCCGAGTGGTTTCCGTCGGCTCCCTTCGAGCAGGCATCCGGCCCGAGCCTCTTGTGGAACGAGCATAAAGATACGTCGTCTCCCACGTTTCGAAGTGAGATCTGGATACCGGTGAGAGCACGATAGCCAACCGCTGGACTCGGGGCGTTATCGCGCTTATCATTCGGAAGAATGAACGCTGTGAACCCCGACGGGCACTTTCGCTTTGGAAAGTTCGAAGAGCCTTTCACCCAACTCGATTTCCATCTTGCCGATCTCAGCGATGTTTCCGCCTGGTGGGGTCGCCCGCAAACGGGATGGCTGGGAAGAACGGTGCGAAGAATGAGACTGAAGAAATGGCACTACGTCAGCGTCACTCATCCGGAGTTCTATCTCTGCGCCGCCATCGCCGACGTGGGATATATGGGAAATACGTTTTGCTATCTGGTGGATAGGCGCAGCGGACGGAAGTATGAGAGGGAGAGTCTGAGACCGTTCGGGTGGGGAGTTCAGGTGGGGCGAACCTCCCAGGAAGAAAGTCTCGCCCCGGGCATGCGCATCGGCTTCTCCGAGGGTCGCTGGGTTTGCCGGCTCGAACTCAACCTGCAAGGCAAGCCTTTGAAAGCCGAACTGAGCTTCCAGGCCGGAACGCCCTTGTGCTTGCTCTACCCGCTTCACCAGAATCGAGGTGCCTACACCCACAAAGAGATTGGGGAGCCCTGCTCTGGTTGGGTGAAGTGGGACAACGAACCTTTTGCTCTGGACGAGGCTCGCGGAGCGCTCGATTACACCCACAGCTACGCCGATCGCCGCACAAACTGGAAGTGGCTCTTCTTGACGGGCCGGCTGGTGGATGGCCGGTGCTTCGGTCTGAACCTGAGTGAGTTGCTCTATGGAGAGGCGGAGAACTGCCTTTGGCTGGACGGACAAACTCACGCCCTGGGTGAGGTCCACTTCGAGAGTCCGAGAGAGGGCGACTGGAGCATCGCCGGTGAGCGGGTACAGCTTCAGTTCCAACCGCTCGGGAAAAGGCAGCAGGATGTGAACTTGTTTCTAGTACGCTCGGCCTTTGTCCAGCCCTATGGGGAGGCAGTCGGGACTCTTCGGTGTGAGGAGGAGACTCTTGACGTCGCTTCCGCTTTCGGAGTGGCCGAAGATCATCAAGCGGTTTGGTGAGAACGCTACTCACTCGAAGCGATATGTGACGAACTCCTGATCTGTTTCAAACCACGGATTTTCCCAGTACTGACCGGAAGGAACAAAAAGAGCCGATCGCGCGTCCGACACTTTCACCTTCAGGATGGCGCCCTGATCCGACAGCTCGTATTTCACCAGAGCGAAGAACTCGGAGTCGTCGGTCATGGCAATGCCGGTCTTTTGAATCTCATCCAGCTGGGAGGGGAGTCGGCCTTCGCGGGCCCGGAAGGCCGCTATCCCGTAGGCGGTCGCCGCGGCCAGGGCGGAGTTTCGGTACAAGCGGATCTGCTCGCCGGCTCGCTGGAAGTTGGGGGTCATCGACTGGAAAAGGAATCCGGCCTTACCCGAGAGCCAATCGTAGACCGTGGGCTTCTGATTAGAAGGCGAAATCCTCCCGCCCGCATTGGGACTCGAAGCCTGCTTCAGAAGCCCGGTCATCGTATTGACGTAAATCCTCTCTTCACGGCCGGTCATTCCGGGAAAGTATTTTAGCTGCTCGAAATCGGGGGCGTCGTACTTTCCCTGACGGTAAAGTTTCATCGTATTGTGGGCCGCGGTCCTCGATATGCTTGCCGAGGAGCAGCGTGGTGAGCAACGCGTCGGCCGCCTCTTCGAAGTTGCCCTGTTCAACTCGGGCTTCCGCAAGTCCCGAGAGGGCGTGAGAGGTGGCCCTCAGAGAAATGAAATTGACGGTCGTAAACTTGAAGTCGAGGGCGGCGTCCGGAGGGATAAGGAGCGGCTTCTCCGAGGCGTGCCGAATCTGACGTGCGAGATGGCTCATCTTCTCAAGAGCCTTCTGATAGTCTGGGTCCTTTTGAAGCGCCTGATGGTCGACCGAACTGCCGAGGGAGGCGCTACAGTGGTGAGACCATCCACTCACCGTCTTTTCAGCGTCGGAGTGTTCCTGATACTCGATTCCATGACGCCCCCAGTAGGGTAGCAACTCCGGGTCGAGATAACCGTTTTTGGCGGGATCTCCGGCTCCTACGAGGGACTCGTCGAGGCGCTTTTCGGCGGCCAGGTAGGCCGATTCGGCCATTTCGGGCTCGTTGAGTTTGGGAAACTGAAGCCAGACAACGTAAAATCCGAGAGCGAGGAGGAGGACGCCGAGCAAGCCTGTGAGGAGTTTCTTCATGCAGAGTTTTGATCTTGGCTCCTTTGTTCAACTGACCTTTTCAGGCTGTGTTCGGCTGAGCCTCAACTCATGGAGGGCCTCCGTCTCGATGAGGGAAATAGGCCGTGTGAGCTTAACCCCTCTGGACACCCGACGTTCTCTCGCCAAGCTGGTTTATATTCTTGTTGCTCTGCTCTTGGCGGTCGTGGTTGTGGGCTGCGCGCCCCGCGCGGACAAAGACAAAGTGGTCTTATGGACAGCTTTTGAGGGAGCGGAGCTCGAGACTCTGAGAGAACGGATTGACGCTTACCAGAAGGAGTCCGGGCACGAGGTTACTCTGCTCAAGGTGCCTTTCCCCTCGTTGCAACGGAAAGTCTTGGTGGCGGGTCCGGCTCTTCAGGGTCCGGACGTGCTGGTGGGGCCCCACGACTGGATCGGAATATTGCAAACCGCCGATTTGCTGGCTTCGATTCCGGAAGATATCGTGAAACCGGGCGATGAGCGGTTTTATTCGGTAGCGGTGAATGCCGTACAGTATGACGGCGCCGTTTACTCAGCTCCTATGATGATGGAGTGCGTGGTGCTGGTGAGGAATACCGATCTGGTGCCTCAGCGGCCTGAGGATCTTGATGAGTTGGTGAGGATGGCAAAGGAGTGCCAGCGGGGGGAGACCCTGGGCTTTGCCTATCGCCCCGACGACTTCTACTTCACCTGGGCTTTCATGGCCGGTTTTGGTGCCGATTTTCTAGCTCCGTTCAAGACCAAGGACCTGGACCTGGATAAGATCAACTTCAACACCCCTGAAGCCGTCGAGGGAGCTGACTGGGTGGCAGCCCTGCAGCAGAAGTACAAGCTCATTCCCCCCGGTATGGAAAATCAGACGGCGGTCGATCTGTTCCTGAACAAGCGACTGGGAATGATGTTATGCGGGCCTTGGAACTTGGGGGCAATTCGCAAGGCGGGGATCCCCTATG
>Ga0208701_100077_pt1 | contig 48878 bp, 45 predicted proteins | sample DeeseametaMP1482_FD_184188 | JGI IMG/M metagenome (GOLD analysis project Ga0208701, IMG submission 184188) | Marine microbial communities from the Deep Pacific Ocean - MP1482 (SPAdes) | ecosystem: Environmental > Aquatic > Marine > Oceanic | place: South of Fiji, South Pacific Ocean | collected... | reverse complement strand
CTCTTCAAAGAGCTACTGAAAAATGGTACTGAGAAACGCTCTCGACTAGTCGATGTGCTTCCAGGCGCGAAGATATTGATACCCGGTACACCGGAGCGTTTTATAGATCAAATTCGAGGTGCTGAGGGCGGCGCGCTCTATGTACGGCTTGGCTTCCCCTTGCTGGGACCCAGCTTTCTCATGAGCGAAAGCGGACGAGGAATGTCGCTCACAGAGAATACACAATGGTATGAGGTAGCTCAGGAAAAGCTCGTGCCAGCTGGCAATGTTCCTTGGGAGAGCCGCAAGTTGCCCAATCATCGACAACAGGATGGAACTGTGCGAGACAAAAAGAGGAGTCGCGCGCGTTTCTCCGGAGAGCCTGGACCTCTATGACTCTGTTGGCAAGAAGACAGTTCTGGCGAACGGCATTTTCGCACATCCCATTGCTTCCGAGGACGGCGAATGGCTGATCTGTTCGCGGGCAACTGGGGCTGACTGGTCTTCACCCCACGATATAGTTCTAGTTGAAGTCGGAACCGGGCGAGTCGTGACTTCCAGCTTGAATCCAGACGTCAATATGAAGCCGGTCGCCTATCTACCATCGCGAATCGGGTTTCTGGTAGTCCGCCAACTTTCGGGTCTAAAATTGGAGGCTTTCCTGGTCACACCTGATGGGAATGCCAGTACACTCGACGGTGAAGTCGGCCCATTCCTGGATGCACTCCGAAGACCCCTTCAGGTTCGTCACGGAGGAGGATACTGGGCGGCCCTTCCTTCGAGTGAAGGTGGTACCGACCTTTGCGTTTTCGAACCAGAGACACTTCGGTTTCAACTGTGGATGAAGCTGCCCGGAGTGGCAATCTCTTCTGATAAGGTCTGGGTCCAGGAGGAGAAAAAAGTAGTCGACATTATTCTTGACGGAGACCTCATTGAGGTTCCTCTCGGAGAGAAGCCGCCGGATTGGATTTAAGATCCTGTAGAGATAGCCGGTACTGTTCAAGTAAAGGAAGCTCAAACGTTCTGATGAGGGCGAAAAATCCACACCCGAGTCGTTCTGCGGCTCTTTCGCTTGAGGATGAGGGCGAAGCAAGTTGAGTTCAGTACCCAAGAAAACAAAACGGAAACAGCTTCCTGATACTTACTCTCTCGAAGAGATAATCGACTTGTTTTCTGAGCCTCACGTATTTTTGCGGGAACTCATCCAGAACGCCGTGGATGCGCAGGTCGAAGCGGGTTCGAGGGAACCTGTCGAGGTGTCCACCGAGTTCACGCCACATAAAGCGGAGGCTGAACTGCCTAATGGCTTAGGCTGCGGGGTATTCACGACGCAGGTGGTTGATCATGGAACGGGCATGAACCGGAAAGATATCGATTCGAAGCTTGTACATCTCTGGAACGCCTGGAAAGATGATAGGCCGGAATTGGTCGGTTCTTATGGTGTCGGGTTCTTATCCGTGTTTGCATTTGAGCCGAACGCGATTATCGTTGAGACAGGGCGCGCTGGTGAAAGCCTGAAGCTCATCTTCAAGGAGAATCGTAGGTTTGACAGGATCCCGCTTGAGCACGAGTTCACGGGGACGCTCGTGAAGGTTGTCAAGAAAGTCAGAACCCGTGATGTAGAACCGCTCCAGCTTGCGTTGCGCTCAACCTTAAAGCGCTGGTGTCGGATGGCCGAGATAGAGATTCGGTTCGAAGGCGAGACGATCAACGAAGTGTTTCCATACACAGAGGAACTGGCGTGGTCACTAGGTCCGGCTGACGCATACAAGCGACTCTCGGTAAGGCCCAGGACAGAGGACGATTTGTATTACGAATTCTATTGCAACGGTTTCCTTGTCGAACAAGGTCGCCATGAAGAACTCTCCTTACCAGGGGTAACCTTCAGAGTTGACTCGTCATCAATCAGGTATCTTCCCACGCGAGACAAGGTCGAGAGGGATGATAGTTTGGCTATGATTTTGCGTGAAATGCGCCAAGCAGTCGAGACTGGCTACGTCTCTCACTTGATTGGTCTGTTGGTTATTTCACCGAACGATAAGGCTTTTGGCGTTATCGCCTGCTACCTGCCCAGCGTTTCGAGAAAGGACGCGGAGGAGCCTATCATTCCCTGCAGCGATGGGAGCCGGCTGAGCCTTCTTCAGGTGGCGCGGCAAGCCCGAGGGTACAAACTTGCTTGGTCTTCGAGAGAAGGGAAAGATCGTATTGTGCTTTGGGATGGTAAGAGCCCAGGGCTTCGCCGGTTACTTACGAGTATCGGCCACATTCAAGGGTCATTTCTGCGTCGAATATCGAACCGTTTGTACCCTCCCAGGGTTATAGAGTTGGTGGAACAGCCTTGAAGGCACTTTTTTCGCAAGGCAATGATAGCGCTCGTCGAATCTGGGACGTAAATGCCCTGACGAGGTCGTCCAGCTTTTCGGAGCAACTGCGGTGGTGTCCGGTACTCCGCTTCTCAGCCAGGGTCTGCCAGGGGAGTTGCCGGCACCAGAACGTCTTGATTTGGGAACTCGCCTTGCATCTGTAGGCGAAAGCCCTCCTTCTTGTTGTCGATAAGTTGTCTGATGTTCTGCTCAGTCGGAATCGCGTCCCCGAGCTTGTATCGCGACCTCGCCCAATTGCCGCCCGGGTGTTTGCCGGATTGGCAGAAAAGCCGATGATCGAAGGCCTCGACCTTTGGGACGGTACCGTCGTGTACGTGCACTGTTGGGAAGAACAGCTGACGCTGGTAGCGAGTTCGGAAACGAAGCGCCATAGGATGAAGTCTTTTTTCACCAGGTTTGAGTTTGAATATGGCAAATCCATGGTCAACATACTGGGGTAGTTGCCGCCATATCGAAATGTCCAAACCAAACCGGGGGTCCAGCCTCTCGAAGTCAGCGATAGAGGGCACATAGGAGGCCTCAAAAGACTCCACCTCGACCACCTCTATGGTGTCCTTTCCAAATAGTCGGGCGAAGCTGAAACCTGGTCTCGGTTGAAACGAGCCTTCGAGATAGGCAAAGAACGTGGGGCAATCACTCAAGTCGAGAAACTCAACAGGGCCTTGGCTCTTAGGCTCGGATAATTCCACGGGTAAGGGTAGAATCATGGCCATCTCCTGATCCAAAGCGGCCGACATTTCGTAGGCCAGATATTGAAAGCCAGAGTGATTCAATCGGGCGAAAATGCAGGTGTCAGTGATTCGCTCCACTTTGAGAGTAAAAATGCACACTTCAGTTGGAAATTCCCGAATGGACAAGATGTCCCTTTCCTCTAACAGAGCGGTTGCGACGGGTCTCCGGATATCCTGTAGATTCTCAGGCTACAACGAGAGTGCTTCCTTGAGATACCGCACTGTGTACTCGTTTTCGAAGCGTGCGTGAGCCACGGCCGTATCTAACGCCTGCTCGAACCTTTTACAGCCTGGCCAGTTGGTGAGGCAACTTTCATGCATTTGCAGGTAATTAAACTCCGCAAGCGGCCCTACTTCGGAAAGGTATCCGGTCACGAAGTAGTCGTCAGGACTCGTGATCTGATTGTGGCAGACTGAGCAAACGCGATTCTTGGAATTCTCGTTAAGCCGCTTGTCAATTGCCGTCGCGCGAGCTGCTAACGGGTGTCGGTCGAAGCAGGCTCGATGGAAAGCTGCGTCATTAAACAGGTAGAGCGGGTCGAGCCGGTTGGCGATGAACGCTGAAAATGCACCGATTTCTTCGTTGTCCTTTAGAATCTCGTCGCAGATCGCACATCGAGTATGGCCAGTAATCACGATGGCCATTCTAGCTCCGTCGCCGACCTTGGCCCGACTTCTGGGCCTTTCCGTGACGCTTTGAGGAAAACTTTCTCTCCCGCGGAACGTGCTCTCTAGCTGCGAGCAACTCCTTGACAGCGCTCCACGCTACATCCCACTCAGGCGTTCCCTTCAGCAAGATTCGCCCCTCAACTTGAGCCACTTCCTCAGGAGAAAAATCGCGGTCGTCAAGCCACTCCATACAGCTTCGAAGCGCTTCTAATCGGCGGAGCAATCGTCTAGTATTCCAGGTCTCCAACTCCGATTTTGAGATCACTTCGACGCTCCTTTTTTCGAGAAACTTGACTATGTATGTTTTCGGCTCCATCCGCCAATTTTATCACAGGCCGGTCCGCGTAAGCGAATCAATCCGTTCGATCAGGGGGGAGCGACGGCTACTTCCGATATTCGTTAGATTCCAGGGCGACACGTTTCGGTCGGGAATCATAGAACGATGTACCTGAAAAGGTTGATAGTTGGTGCGGGAATAGGGGCTTGCGCCGTGCTATGGCTCGCTAGAAGGATGCGATGGAAGAGGCACGTGCGCCGATTGGAGTTGATCGAGCAGAAGAGAAAGCGAAAGCCTCCCACTGAGGCCACAGTGACGATCACGGCTGAGCGACTAGATAGCCTGAAGGACCTCGAGGTAACGGTTGAATGCAGGTCTGAGTCTCAGTTAGAACTAGGGATGAATGACGGACGTCCTGTAGCTTTCTTCACGCTTCAACGGCTGGCAGGATTTGAAGCTATCGCGATTGGTACTCGTCCTGGTGATAAAATGTTAACGGTCTCTGAATCCACCCGAGCAAAGGAAACGCGGTTTACCCTTAATCGTGGTGATTTTGTTCCCCGGGGGGGTCAGGGCGAGGATCTGCTAAGGAACTCAGATCCATCGAAGGTCACGCTCAGGTTGTACGTCTGGCTCGATGGCGAATGGCGGATGTACCAGACTCGCCTCAAGCCAAGCGCCGAGGATGAACCCTGTGTTAGTTCTCGCCCTATCCACTCCTTTTTGGCGCTGGACCACTTGTATGAAAAACAGAGGGGAGCTAGGGCAGATGGTTTACTAAGCTGGCTGACTCGTTAGCTATTGTTCCAGTTGGCCGACTCGGTTTTCCAGTTCTTGGACGTTAGTCGAATTGGTGGCTTGGCGGAAATCGAGAGCCGAATGGGCAGCCACGTCACGCCGCAGTGCGAAAAAATGGTCCCCAATGGGTCCCCAATCAGTGGGGACCAGCACGAGCCACTGAACGTCACTACCAGAGGAAGCCCTTAACTACAACGTTTGCTGGAGCTAATCGCCCCGACCATGCACCCCAGACTCTTTCCTGGCGAATGTGAAATCGTTTGTACTTTTGGTACCAGGGAGTGGTGGGGAGTACGGTTTTATGGGGTTTTGCTACCAGAGTGTACTGGGCTTTCATGTCGCTTGGCGGCGTGTTGGTCGCCAATGGGTCGCCCGCTCAGGACTGTAGTTTTGTCGGCCCCGCAAGTCTTCCAGCATCGACAATTTCTCGCCATTCAGGGGAGCACTCGCTCAGAGGTACTACACTTCTCGAAAGAGAGCTAGATGGTGCTCGACGACCTCGCTCCGCATCAAACATCAAGTTCGCTGCACTGGTATGCCGACATCTACCCGGACGCCACTTGGAGCCTCCCAGGATCTCCGCAAACCAAGCGGCGTGAACGTCATCTCCGATTTCGTAGACCATCAAGCTTCCTCGAGAGTTTCGCTTTGTCCCGCCACTAAACCAGACGAACAATTTTGTACCGTCCGCGAAGCCTGAAGCCGTCCGACGCCGGTTGTCCTCGCTGTATTGAAAGACGTGCAGCGGCTTGGTGAACTCACGGATGTAACCATCGCTCTTGTCGTTGAGTTGGAAGTGCTGTTCCTTCATTACGCGATTCGGGTGAAATGGCGGAATCCTAAGGTCCCCACTGTTCCAGACGGCGATTTGGCCGACTCTCTTGCTTTCAAAACTGAGCCACTTCAAATCAAACCAATTATCGATTTTGACGAGAAATACTCTCGTTGGCCTCAAGGCAAGGCAACGACCCGAAACTATCTCGCTGACAAGTTTCAAGAATTCCGGTGAGTCTTGGTCATCGGGTTCGAACACCTGTTGAGTATAAGAGAGACGGACGCTTACCGCAAAGTAGCGCCCACTCTGAACCCCATTCGTTCTCTTAGAATCAAATTTGGTCTAGTGCGAAGGGTCCAGAGCAACAACAACGTAGATTTAAAGGCGTTGCGCTCGGTCGTGGGACGGGAACAGCGTTCCATTGTTTTATGAAACCGTCATCAGTGAACGATAATCAACTTCAAGAAATCCCGACCTGGCTTGCGCAGCCTCCCAACACGACTGTGCCTCCCCCCGCAGTGACGAGACTTCAGAAGCTTCCCTTGGGTGCGCTTACTTGGGAGAACTTCGAGAGACTCTGCCTACGGCTAGCTAGACTGGATTCAATGGTCGAGTGCTGTCAGCTTTATGGTACACGGGGTCAGGATCAACAGGGCATTGATATTTTCGCAAGGGCGAATGCCTCGTACTTTGTCTATCAGTGCAAGCGCGTGGAGAAATTTTCGGCCAGCGACGTAGTCAAAGCGGTTGACAGATTTAGAAATGGAGTTTGGTTCTCGCGGGCTTCGAAGTTATTCCTGTGCCTAAAGGTTGACGCCACCCCGACCGGCTTGGCGGAGGAGATTGAAAAACAGGATACTGGGCTGAAGAAGGACGACAAAGAACTCGTTTCTTGGGATGCCGAGAGAATTTGCGAGATCCTAAAAGGTCATCCAACCATCGTTGATGATTTCTTCGGGAGGTCCTGGGTTGCTGAATTCTGTGGTCCCGACGCTGCTCAGAAATTGGCTACAAGATTGACCGTCGACGAAAGTATCGACTATCGGGCTCGACTGGGAGAGTTTTATTCAGGACTGTTTAGAAAGCACGACCCGGGTATTCCAGAGTTACCTGGTGACGCGTCGAAGGTGCTGAGTCTCTCGGAACGATTTGTTCCGCTAGATGTTCAAATTTCATCCAAGGTGCATCCCGACCGATGGCGAGATTACCAAGACCCAACAGAGGCGGTTCAGAAGAGGGGGCTTGCGTTAGGCAACACCCATAACAGCTTCGCTAACGAGAAGCGCGATACCGACCACGCCACAATGGAGACTGGGGTAGTCGAAACGCGGTTGCCGGTAGATACTTACTTGGCAACTAAAGAGCGTATAGTTGTCGTCGGTGAGCCTGGCAGTGGTAAGAGTACTCTCCTGCGAGCGGTAACTTTGTCCATTCTGGGGCAACTCGATGGGACTGTTCTACAACAAACGAGTGTCCGATGGGCTAATTTGCTTCCGGTTTGGGTTCCCTTCCCGTTCTGGACGAAGATGATCGAATCTGGTGCGAAAAGCTCATTGGTAGACTGTCTGCAGAGGTGGTTTCAGGAATATGGACAGTCAGAGCTTTGGCACTTGGTGGCGTCCGCTCTCCGGGACGAACGTCTGCTTCTTGTCGTCGACGGGCTCGATGAGTGGACGACCGAGGGTGCAGCAAGAATTGGCCTAGAGCGACTGCAGGTTTTTGTGGAGCAAGTTGGAGCCCCGGTTTTGTTGGCTTCTAGATATTATGGCATTCGGCGGCTTAGTCCGCAGCGGCACGGTTGGGCAGTCGCGAAATTAGCAAGCCTTACTGACGAACAACGGCAAATTGTTTGTCAGAAGTTCTATCTCGGGAAGAATGGCGACAGCGGAGCAAACCGAGAAACCGAGACTTTTCTACAAGAAGTACAGAGTAGACCAGACTTGGACCATCTATCACGAACACCGCTGTTTCTTCTCCTTCTACTCAGTCTAAACTTTAGAGGTGCGAAGCTACCCACTGAGCGTTTCAGCGCCCTAGAACAGATAATTGAACATATCGCTAACGAACATCCCGCGAGCAGGCGACAGGCTGGAGGGGTCATCGGACCAGAAATGGGTCTAGAGGTTCACGAGTTCGTTTCCTCGCTGGAGTCTCTGGCATACGAGATGCACATTGGCGGTTCCGATGCAGGGGTTTCTGAGACGGAGCTTCGTAAGACGGTTATGGAATTCTTGATGGATTCGAAGCTGGGGCTTGGGTTAGAGCGTAGTGAGGCTCGACGAATCGGAACAAGATTTCTAGAGTATTCGCATACTCAAGTGGGGCTTCTTATTGCTGATGCATCCGGGACAGTAAGATTCATGCATAGAGTCGTTCAAGAGTTCTTGGCCGGAAGGCATCTCAGCAAGAGGACTACTTCAGACCAGATTCGATTGTTTCGCGAGAAGTGCCTCGATCGCCGGTGGATGGAGATATTCTTAAGCCTAGCCTGGCATCGAAGCGATCACAATACTCTTAAACAATGTCTTGGGATATTGGAGGAACGCCCCGCGACTGTCACGGATTCGCTCTACGCTAAAGAGTTGTCAGCGGAACTCGCTCTCGGTCCGTTCTCTGCAGACGATCCAGTGGTCAAGGAGCAATCATATAAAGCGCTTGAGTACGTGATGTCAACCGATTGGCTGCCCTCCCGACGCCGAGTTTTACGCTCGGTCCTCGACGGAATTGCTATGGGGGCCGTGACCAAAGAAGTTGAAGAAAAAGTTGTCGACTGGCGCTTCCAACGAGTGCCTTTTCAAGAGTACTTATTGAATGGACTTGAAAACTGGCCTCGATCAGAAGAGACTCTTGAACTTCTTTTCCGGGCTCTACACACCGACTCGTCCTCAGTTCAATGGAAAGCAGGCCAGCTCCTCGGGAAAATCTTCGCCGGCTCGGAAGCTGTGAGCGACCGAATCTCCCGGCTAATTCGTGAGACCATGTCCCCCCACAAACGCAGCGCTTTGCTGGGCGCGCACGTAACGGGCTGGCCCGAGGACCCTGAATTACCAGACGCTATTCGCGATGCGATCAGCACCGATTGTGCGGAGCTTGCTATAACCGGCTTTTACTGTGCTTCGGTCTTGGGTGAACCTTTCGAGCTGAAACATTCGGATTTAGACAGGATTTTGGCACTTGCGATTTCCGCAAGGATTGGAGGTGCGACCAGTTCCTTATGGGCTAACCTCTTGTCAACAGCAATAGCAACCAGTCATCCCTCGTCTCAACAGTTCAAGGAAAGGTGTCTTCAAGCGGTCAAGCGAGACAATCATAGAGAACGCGACCCGAGCGGTCTAAATGGTGACATTGCGCTTCGTATCCTCCTGAAGGCATATTCTGGCGACCCAGATGTTGCACATTGGTGTGCGGAGCAACTTAGAGAAAGACATCCCTTCACCGGCTTCTTATCCAGTGACCGATTCGACATCTATCACTTGATAGCGAGCAGTTTCAGGGAAGAGCCCATAATTGTTGACGCAATAGAGAAATGGGAAGCTAGCCCGGCTAGATGGCCGGAGCTATCAATACTTGCCCGTGCGGCGAAAACTCCCGTAGTCAAGAAGAAGCTCTTGGCAGGATTGGGTGAGCGGCTGTCCCATTGGCAGGCAAACGCACTCGTAGAGCTCTGGGGGGTTGATGACAATGAAGTGCGTTCGAGTCTCACGGAGTTTTTCAGCGGTCCCCTCGAGAAGGCTTCTGACCTCGCCTACTTGATCCCAGACGTATTTGAGCCTGACGCCGCAAAGGCACTGCTGCTGGAGATATTAAGAAAGAATGCCAGTTTTCGGCCGAGTCTCGTGATCGATGGACTAGCAAAATGTTGTGGCCCGCAAGATGAAAGCGTCGTCGCACTTGTCCTTGAAGTTACAAACGCTACCCAGGGCTTTTTTGCGCAACAGGCTAAGGTGTCTTTGATTCGCGGTTTTCATCGGCACCCTAGCGTTCGCGATTTTGCGCGCCGAGCGCTACAAGAGCCAGACCCACCAAGTGGTACGATAGCAGCAGCGTACAGTTCTGACGACGTTGTTCGAGCAGAAGTAGCAAAGCTCTTTAACCCTTTACCGACAAGTCTGCGAGTTCAAATTTGCCAGGCGCTGGCCCGGCAAAGACCGGAGATACTCTCGGATTTCCGGACGGAGTACAACGAGGAGGTCCGTGTAATCGCAGCTTCTGAGTATTACAGAAGTAGGAAAGGAATGGATTCTCCTGCAGATGTTGAGGCCTTAACACAGGACCTGCTGGACCGAGGGCCGTGGATTGAGGGAAACGGCAGAACGGCTTTGATTGGGCTTCTAGCACTGAGAAGCCTTGAGGTATTCAGAGATCTGAAAGACCCTGACGATGAGAACAAAGAGCTGTGTATTGACTTTCCACACGGTAATCGCGTACCTACATATTTTCGAATCATTGGTCAGAATTGGGATTACTTGCGCGAAGTCTTAGGTTCTAATCCTGCGGCGCGCTTGGTATCCTTCGGGAAGCCGGAGGAGTTGTGGGCAGAATTGACGCCCTATGCTACTTCCAGTTCACATTTGCGACTGTCCTTGAATGACTACGTCGCGCGCTCTTCGAGGGAGCCATACTTTAAGAGGGCAGACAAGCTTCGTTTCCATCTCTCGACAGGGACAAACAAACAGTGCATCCAGGTGTTGATTGAGCTTGCCGGGCCTGCAAGCATGATGGGCGAGATCGATGATCAGCATAAACTCGCAAGGATTGCTGCACGGAGTTTCTATGGAAATCCTGATCTACGGGATAGACTGGCGGACGAGATCTCTGAACATGAAAGTAGTTTCTGGTTTCAGAGGGAAGACGGCAGGCTATTGATACTCTGTTCAACGTGGCCAAAATGTGACGAGGTAACTAGAGTTTACAAAGACCTTATCTCTGAATTTGCAAAACCACGAGACCAGCGCTCTCGAATGTCCCAAGGCGCTGTTTGGGCCTTGGAGTATTCGCAGGCTCCGGCCCCTCAATTGCCGGACCTGTTCGCTCGAGGTGTTGTCTACGGAGAAAGAGGATTCCCTGGGGATCTGATTCTTCGACATCTCGGGTTCTGGGCGACGTCGCGTGTGAATCGGGATACCGAAGCATTACAAATCTTTCGTAATGAGCTTGTGTCAGGAAAACTAGGAGCTACAGGAAAAATCTGTGTGGCGCGACTTCTTCATCGAGCAGGTGACAGGTCTGAAGTATTCCTCAACTGGTGCCTGGCCCGACTGAACGATGAGGCTAGAGCACGGTCAATGTGCTTTGGCTATGATGTGTTCGATCGCGATATCAGGTCTCTTGCAACAACGTTGCTGGGCATTCTCGACTCACAAGAATAGGCGCGAGAGAACTTGGTTGGCCAGTCTCATTCAACCTTGCGAATCAACAGAATATTATGTTTCTTGTGGCTCGTCTCTCGAGCCCGGCAGAGACTGCGCCAACTTCTGCAATGCTTGAAGTCTCTTGCCTCTGGGGGATTGTTCACCAGATTCCCATCGAGCGATGGTCACTTGATGGCAACCCAGTGTGTCGGCCAGCTCCTGCTGGGTCAGGCCCAGCTCCCCCCGCACATACAGAACATAGGTAGCCAGGTCGGGGTGCCCTTTGGGCATGGTTCGAGCCCACATCTGCCCGGCCACCCGCTTCGCAACGCTCCCCGGGTCAACTTTCCCGTGCGCATCCATCGACGACTTCACCGCGCCAGCGATCAACCGCTTCAGCTGTTCCACGTACTTATGACGAGCCTCTCCCACCCGGCGATGATAGCATAGTTCTTAAAAACGATAAATAAAACGCTATGAAAATTGCTAAACGCTATGCAAAACGATATAATAAACGCAAGGCACCGCAGGTGCGGAGACCGGCCTTTCGCCGGTTTGTCGGGTTCGAGTCCCGATGCCTTCAACAACATATTTGGAGGCAACGATGAAACGTCGTACTTTAACCGTTGCCGAGGCCGCAGAGTGTCTCGGCATTTCCCGCAATACTGCTTATGAGGCAGTCCGAAGGGGAACTGTCCCGTCCATTCGAGTTGGACGCCGTATCCTTATCCCAACCCAGGCTCTTGAGAGCTTGCTTTCGGTTGACCACGAGTCCGAAGTTTCCGGAGGTCTCAGCGCATGAGGGGCTACATCCGAAAGCGCGGTAGAGGATACCGCGTAGAAATCCATATCGGCTACGACGCCAACGGCAAGCGCCTGAGGCACATGAAGACCCTGTCCAACAAGAAGGCAGCGGAGAAGTATCTCCGTCAGAAGCTCGACGAGCTGGAGACCGAGGGAGCCGTCCGCAGCAAGAAGCTCGAGACATTGGAAGACCTGCTGAAGCGCTGGCTGCAGTCCACCGCGAAGCACCGGGTCCGCCAGAGAACCTTCGAAGCGTACGAGTGGATAGTGTCCAGATACTTCTTGGACACCACCATCGGCCGGATGCCCGCATCGACGGTAACACCGGCAGACATCCAGAAGCGATATGCCGAGATCATGGCCAACGGTACCGGGCCTCAGGGCATACGCAAGGCGCACACCGTGCTCCGACAAGCGTTTCAATCGGCGGTCAAGTGGAGGGAGATTGCCGTGAACCCGGCTCTCTCGGTCGAGCTTCCCAAAGTGGAGCGAAAGAAGGAGATGCGGATCATCGAGGCCGACCAGCTGCCGGCATTCGCTTCGGCCGCACTCCAAGAGAAACGGTTGGGTGCGCTCTGGGTTCTCGCCATTTCCACCGGAATGCGGCCGGAGGAGTACCTGGCCCTGACCTGGTCAGACCTCGGCTCGGACTACCGGAGCTTGACCGTTCACCGCGTTCTTGTCCGCGCGAGGAAAGCCGTGAAGGGTGAGAAGAATTGGCGATTCGAACCGCCCAAAACCAAGAAGAGCAGGCGTACTCTGGCGCTAGAGCCAGAGATGGCTGAGCTACTGGCACAGCATCGCGTCCAGCAGAATGAAGAGAAAGAAGCCGCGGGTTCAGCCTACGAGGACAACGGTTTTGTTTTTGCCACCTCGATCGGCACCCCGCTGCATTCCGCAAATCTGAGAAACCGTGACCTGAAGCGGATACTGAAGAGAGCCGGCCTTCGGGATGACATCACGCTTTATTCGCTAAGACATAGCGCCGCTTCGGCACTACTGAAAGACCGTGAAAGCATTCGCATAGTAGCGGACCTTTTGGGGCACAGTACCACGCGCCTTACTGCCGACCTCTACTCCCACGTCACCTACGACATGCTGGAAGAGGCCTCCGCGAAGCTAGGCAAGCGCCTCTTCGGAGGCGACCAGGCCCCAGACTAGTGGACACTCCGTCGAGACCGGGCCACCGGCCCGGTCTCATCCGGTTTTCCGCAGTTCAGCTCCAACTCCGATTCCCCGTGCCTGCCCCTCGCGCCGAAGGCCCCGGAAACCTACCCCACTTATCTATATCTAAAGACTCGCTGACCAGGCTACGACTACCTCCCAGCGGGAGGCCATAGCCCTTCTCCGCCCCTGTTTTTACCTGTTTTCAGTCCATCGAGGATACTTTCATCGAGGTCCAAACCTCTTCCAGGTTTCTTCAAGAGTAGATGACCAGAGCGAATCTTGGTCGCATCCGTCGGCGACCAAGGGGACGAGCCCCCAGGGGAATGGGAAGGCTCCCCCTCCGAAAGCATCTCTGGTGTAAGCTATCGCAAATTTGGGATTCGGAAGCTTCAGTACTACCCAGTATTCGTGGTCAGCCTTTGGGTCGTCCCTCTGATCGTAGTCCCACTCCCGGAGTTCAGAATAGGGTTCGATGAGGTGCTCCCTTATCTCTTTGACAACCGCAGGGTCATTTATCTCTGCCAACTCACTTTCAATCAAACCCAGAAGCTCATCCCTTTTGATTCCGGGTTCTTTGCTCAAGGTTAGCAGGCGGTCACCCTGGGCGATGCTTTCGATTAACCCATCGCTCGCCTGGTCGATTATGACGTCGTAGCTCGAGAAATAGAGGCGACTGCGGCCAACCTCGGGATTATTGGTCCAAAGCTCGCTTACTTCTGCCTGTCCCAGTTCAGGAGGGAGGACCTGACAAGGGCTCCCGATTCGAAGCATTTCCTCGCCGTTAAAATTCAATTGTCCACCGGTGGACCAAACGGAGTGTCCGCAGATGAATCTGATCCAGACGCTGTCGTCATACTCTAGCCAACGAACTTCCTGGGCGCTGCTTCTCGGTGTGCGTTGCATCGGAGTGCCGAGTACTCGTGTGACCTCTGCTTCAGACATGCCTAGCTCGATTCCCGAGATCGACACTTCCGCGTGACGCCAATTGAGAGGAAGCCAATCCGTTGGAACCGTGTCAGAAGCTGAACAGTAAGCCCAAAGACCGAAACGGAAAGTCTCCCTTTCCAGGAGATCAAATTCCTTGTTAAGCGCCCTGATAGCCGTGCTCAAAGACACTCCTTTCTGCTTGAGCGAGCGAGCAAGTTCAATCGGGCCTTCAAATTCATTCATGGCTGCGGCCCCCGGTTGACGGGTTTTCTCTTTGTTGAAACGTAAGACCACGCAGAGACGTTCGCTCATAGGCGTACTGGTCGGCAAACTCTTCGAGGTTTCGTCGATTGGCGCGAGTCCAGCGCCGGTTGTACCGATCAATATGGTGACCAATCTCGTGGTAGAGTAGTAACTCGACATACAGGTCCTTCAGCGCGGACTCGGTGAACTCCAGGAACCATCCTTTGTCCGTTTCCAAAAGAGCCTCCGAGTAGGGCGCAAACATCTTCAGAACGCGTTCACTCGGTTTCTTCCGTCCCATGGACAATTTGAGGTCGATTGGCCAGGGGTAGATAACGATTGCCCTAACGCCACTTCCCGCCATAAAACATGCAAGTGGGACTTCGCTTTTCTCGTATTCGGATTTCTTGAACCGTCGAAGCCAAATGTGGGTGATGTTGGCAACGTGTTCTTTCGGCAGACGCTCAAGTTCGGTGAGTATTTCCGAAGCGCTAAGAGGAAAAAAGAAGTCTCTCGAAGGGTTATCCTCGCAAACGATGGGTAGGACGTCATTCTTCCCTGGCACCGCCAGGGAATGAACTCTTCGGAAAATTCCGTCGTTGAGCTTCGGCGCAACCCGACCACCTTTAACGTCGCCAAACTTTCGGCTTTTCTTCCACGCTGTTCGCTTTCTGTCCACGTGTCGAATTATACCCTATCGAGACTATTTGCACCCCGCGGGATTCGAACCCGCAACCGACGGCTTATGAGGCACGCTGCTCTAACCAGTTGAGCTAGAGGTGCATGGTGGCGACCAGGGCGCCCCCACACGGAGGCGCTCTGATCACCGGTCTGTTTGGTGCCGCCGGGCGGAGTTGAACCACCATCGCCGGATCTTCAATCCAGCGCTCTACCGTTGAGCTACGCCGGCATGGCGGAAAGCCAGGGGTGACTCGGAAGACCTCGTAGCGCCAAGGCTTGCGAACCCTGAACACCCAAAGGTGCGACTGTTTTCAAGACAGCTTGACGTGCCAACCCTGTCCAACTTTCCATATTTAGGCCCGGCCGGAGTTGAACCGGCAACATTCGGTGCTTAAGACCGACGACTCTGCCTATTGGTCTACGAGCCTGAGATTGGTACCCAAGGAGGGATTTGAACCCATCTTGCTTCTAAGGCAAGCGCCTCTGCCTGTTGGGCTACTTGGGTATGATGGTGAGAGTCGAGGGATTCGAACCCCCTCAGCGTGGGCTACACGCAACTGGGTTACAGCCAGCTCCGGCTCTTCAACTCCGGCGGACTCTCAAGATGGGGTGAAAGGGGGGATCGAACCCTCGTCATCGGCTTCACAAGCCGCTGCTTTGCCACTAAGCTACATTCACCAGATGGAGGAAGGAGTGGGATTTGAACCCACGCGTTAGTTCGAGCTAACGGCTACGCCTTAGCAAGGCGACACAATACCGTTCTGTCACCCTTCCGAATCGATAAGAGACGGCTAAATATATAGGAACTGGAGATGATGTCCGTTCTACTGATTTCGATATGTGTCATGTCGATGCCGTCCTTTCCGAAGGGCTTTCAGATTAGTCCGCGCAAGTCGTGCCAGCGTTTGATACTACGTGCTCTACCTCTGAGCTAATTCGCCCGTGATAGGGGCGAATGTAGGATTCGAACCTACGACATCGTGCGTTTCAGGCATTGTATGTAAGCTGAGCCTGTTGGGGCGCGGTCTGTTAATACGTTTCCACATTTTATCGACGCTTGTCAAGCCCTATTTTTCAACGTTTTTCGGCTGTTCTTCCTTAAAATGGCATCACGAAACTAAGCCTGTCCAAATCCGATCTTTTTGGAAAAAATGATCGCGTTCAGCGGCGCATTTAGAGGGAACTAGAAAAGCTGTTTACAGCGATAAATGACTAAAGGACCGATAGGATGAGGAACTCGATATGAGCGATTGTTTTCCGATTGCTAGGGTTGTCATTGATTTTGGTCCTTTCAGTCTATTCCGCGCAAGTGTACGGCTTTCGTAGGGGGCGCGGTTGGGTTCAGTTTAGCATAGATGTCAAGGTGGCGGACTACTCAGAGGTCGCGATCCGCCTCTGCTAGAAGCTGAAGACTGAATGAAGGTAGAAGACTTTGAGGAACCCTTGCAAGCGATTACTGCTTTTCGCATCGATACTCTTGTTTGGACTGAGGTTTCCCGTGGCCAGGTCTGAAACGCTCGATACCTGGCGGATCGAGGTGGAAAAGACAAACCGTTTTCAGAGGTCGAGAATGTACAGGCTTGGCGGGCCGCGATCACTGACGTGGGAATACGAACCTTATGAGGACGATGGGGCTTGCCAGTGGCCCAGGAAACTGCGCGATGAGCATGCAGTGGCGCCCTGGCCGGCTGAGAGCTGGGCTAGTGAGCACGCCATTCCCCGAGGTCGCGAGAAGGCTGAGAGTTCGTATTGGAAGCTGATTCAAACTCTGTTTTTTGGTGGGCAGGTTGAGGGGTTCCATTTTCTTAGGCAGTACGTGGACCGGATGGTTGATGAAGACCGGCTACCGAAATGCGTGCGAATCGAGTACCAACAAACTGAATATAGATGTGTATGCACGGTTACCGTCTTGGAATGGGGGCGCTCGAACAAAAACGCCGAGACATCAATGAGTGGGTTTGTGGCAAGAAGCATTGGTGTGTACACGCATAGTACTGAGCTTTTTCGGGGTAACGCTGTAGACCGAGCGTTATTTTCGATCAACGGTGTCAAGCTGGATATGACCTCCGAGGAGGTGCTTGCAATTTGGCAGACGGCACCTTCCGAATCTCATGTGTTCTACGACCCAAGTGAAGGATTGGTTATTCTCGCGCAAGGTGATTCGCTACTGGTAGATGGCCGCTTATATCGGACTGGTGATGATGTCGAACCTCTACTGGAGCAGCTAGTGGCTTTGGGCTTCGAAGACTATGAGTTCCCTATCCCGAAAGAGTTTGCCGAGAAAGCAGAAGAGCTTCGCGAGCAGTTTCGAGCCGAGTGCAGGCTCTTTCTATCACGTGATGCTGTTTTGAGCTTGAAACTGGAGAATGGAACGTTCAAGGATGCGGTTTTGTCAGGCTTGGAGGGTGCCGAACTCCACGATGGCATCATCGAGCCACTGGGCGCAGGACCCCGACGCGATTTTGATTGGGTTGGTCCCGAACCTACAATTCACGGCATCTCACTCGAGGACAATGAGGAGATTGTAATTGGGAAGCTGGGACCTCCTCATGGGATTCACCAAAGCGGAGAGGTTCGGACTCTTTGTTACAACGAAGATGATTGTGAAGGAGCCGATTTGGCGGAGGTTGACGTTCACATTACATTCGAGAATGACCGCTGTCGGCAGATTCGGGGCAATCAATTCGAGCAGGCGGGCCGGCTCAAGATGGGCGCCGGATTTCCCATGCCTCCGCCCCACTCTCGCAGTGAGGTCGCACAAACCTTGTTTTCTTCTTACCATGCTCTTGCCTTCAGGCCAGCAAAAGAGACAGAAGGGCCGGTATCCGTTGTATATAACTTTGATCTTGGGATGCAGGTGTGGATCTATCCTGACGGTAGAAAACAGTTCCTGCTCCAGAGGGTCGAGTTACCGGAAACAATTGTCGACATGGAGCTTCCGTGAGGGAGAGAGCTACGCAGGCGTCGGATATACCGCCTGAAGAGAATGGTGCCTTCGAGCTTTGGCGCCAAGATGATAATGGCAACGAGTTTCTGATTTCGACCTTCAGAAGTCGAGATGAAGCGGACAAGGCAAGGCTGCGGCTAGAAGCGAAAGGTCACAAGCAGCACTACTGGGTGACCTGCCTGGAATAGGGCGAGCTCTACTGTGGCCGACTCTCGGTCTTCGAAGCGCGTCGCAAGTCAGGTGTGTATGAGACAGCGAAGTAGGCGATCGAGGCTTCTGTCCTCGGCGATTCAATTGTCATTATCGAGTAACTTTGAGAGCGCATCGTCGAGACTAGCAAACGACTGCTGACTGGCCCTAACCCAGCCCCTTTGTGCTTGGGTATCTGGTACCGGTTGTCCGCGCGACGTGGCCAGCATCTTCCACGCATTTTCCGGCGTCATACCGGCCTTGGAAAGGATGGTACATCCTAGGAGCGGTGCCCTCCCTAGTCCAGCTCTACAGTGGAATAGGCCTCGCTCACCTTTCTTTATCCGTCCAAGAAGATGTTCTGCAAGGGTTTCGAAATCTAATCGACTTTCCGGGATGGAACGGTCAACTATTGGGAATGAGTAGAAATCCATCCCATTTCTCCTGCAGGCGGACTCCTCATCAGCCAGGCCAAGTTCCTGATTTTCCTGCTCAGTCAGGAGAGACACCACGAATGTGATGCCCTCGTGGCGTAGTGCTCGGATGTCTACCTCAAGCCAATCGCTCCCCCTGGGTTTGGGGCCTACCCGAAAGTATCCAAGTTCTATTTCGATTAGTCGTCCGTTCAGCTTCATTTGTACCTCTGATATACCGGTTTCGTCTATGGCCCCTCCTCACGAAGCTTCTTCAAAAAGGCGTGCGCGGTTCGCTGGCTCCTTGTCTCTTCTGCTCTTAGAAGTTCCCCTGGTGTTCTTTGTTGCGGCAAGGCTGGCAATGTGATTGCGGTTCGGACCTGATGAGACAATCTGTCAAATTCGATCCCTGGGCCTTGGAGGTCTATCATAGCTTCAACCGACACGGTTACGGGACATCCCGCGAAAAGTCGATCAAGCATTTCGCGATTCTCACAATGAAGATCAGAGATCGCGAACTGCCACTGTTTATTTTCTTCCAGGACCTGCCTATCGACGATTCTCAGAGTCGCGAGTAAAATGGCGTCCTCTTCTTCGATTGGTTCCGGATGAAACTCCCATTCAAAACGATCAATGCTTAGAGTTAGGCTTGTGACAATTCCGTCATCGGTGTATCCGACAGACACCGGCTTGGGGGATTCGAATCGAGCTGTCACAACTAGGTCATTTAATCGTTCGGGGCGACCATTCACTTCAATTTTGAACGATGGTTCTTTGACTGCATCTACATTCATGGTGGTTCTATGCCGCTTTTTTGAAATGTTGCTTCTTCTCTAGCCCCTGGAACCCAGGCCGCAACTAGAGCAAGAACGCATACGACTTCCCATAGTCTCCGCATACAGAGCGTTTCTCTGAAAGAACCGCTGTTCCCGCGTTATGTTCAAGGACCGCTATCTTGGTCGCCAATAGGTCGCCAATACCCAAAGTTGAGCTAGGCGGACGAAGAAGGAAGACCGAATCTAAGGGCTTTGAACGACACGTTTTCCCAATTGACTCGCACCTGGCGAAGAAAAGAGTCATTCGGCTTGACGCCGCCTAGGCACGATCTTCCCAGTAAAAAGGTGCTCTTCGATGATGGGCAACGGCAAGTATTACAACGGATTGCTCTTCGACAGCGTAATACAGAGAATACCGAAACTTCCTCAGAACTAGCTTGCGAATGCCTGCGCGCACTTCCGGACTGGAAAGAGGCAATTCTTGGATGCACTTTTCGGCCAATAGTACCTCATCGAAGAGTCTCTTCCCAAGACCGGTAGCTTGATATTCAAGATACGAGATTTCATTCAATAACTCGGCCTCGGCAGCCAAGTGGTATCTAATTTCTAACGCCAAAGTTAGGAGCGATCGAAAATCTTGTTGGCCTTCTCGTGGACCAGGTCGGCCGATACCGTCCTGGCAGATCCGGATCTCAGAGAGCGAAGTCTTTTCTCTGCCTCGTCCTCCCAAATTTTATCTAATTCCCCGGGTTCGACTTGGTCAAGGCTTGCGAGGAGTTGCTCTGCAAGCGAAGCGCGGTCTTGTAAGCCCAGTGAGAGCGCCTCTCGGAGAACATCGTTGAGTTCAGCCATGACTCTATGTTCTTGGCTGAGAGTTCGAAACCTTGGCAGACCGGCAGACCGCTCACTCTGGTCGAGGAGAGTTCGCACACCATAGGCACACATTTCGAAATCTCGCTGTCGAAAAAAGGTTGAGGCTCTTTGGGATAGCATCCAGGATGGGCATGATTCTGTTCCAGTTCTTGAGTCGCAATTGAGAGTCGCGGAAGAGCGGCTTCGAGCACTCCGACAGCACCCCGGCTCGGCGGTTTGCGCTCGACAGATGCTGAAAGATGTAGCTGTCACGAGGACGTTGATGACTGGTGGCCTGATGGCAGTGGGATGAGCGACATCATTAACTCTCTGCTCGTGGGAGTGATTTGCCCGCGCGGCCAAGCGGTCACAAATTAGCTCACAGGCTTAACCATTTGGCAATAACCGCGCGTGTTTAGTCAACAACTAGACCGCGCCCAAATGAGCGGGTTCCCTCTATTCTCAATGCATGCCCATCAACTCTTCAACTTCCAAGTTGTCGGTTCGCCCAGTCTCCAACAATCGTCCCAAGCCTACGAGCAAACCTAAGACTTCGCCCTCCATGCCTCAGTCGAAGACGGACCGTTTCACCCCCAGCACCGAGCTCAAGAGTGAGCGAAACGGTAGCTCCTCGCGAGGCAACAGCCTGAGTTCATCACTTCGCCAGGCCCACCACGCCGCTCCAAGTACAAAACTGGCCGATGCGAAGCTGGCTGAGGAGGCGAAGAAACGGGTCTCCTCTCGTACCGGATTTTTCGGACTGGATGAGTCAAGGTTGGGCTCTGACCTGGCCGCCATGTCCACCACCGAACAGGGTATCAAGGCCGGCAGCGCTACTTTAGATGCAGTCAACAGGACCAACCGAGACGACGTTTCTTCTCAGGTGGTGGACAAACTCTCAAACGAACAGTTGAAGGCCCTTTCCGAACGACCGGGCGGGCGAGAATACTTGCAAAAAATGATAGGGTTCATGAACTCGGGCCACGTCTCCAAGTTCGAGGGACGGCAGATCGCCAAAGCGGGCCCCCACGCCTTCGAGAAGTTCGGACCGTTGATGAACGATGAGCTCAAACCGGAGGTGGCCGACGCGGTGCAGAATTCCGGCTCGACCCACCAGAAGCTTGCCGATGGATGGGGTCCGGTGAAATTCGACGAGCACTCGGTGACGATCGACAAGATGCCTCCCAACGTGACTCCCGAGCAGTTTCTAAAAAAGTTCGCAAAGGACCCAAACGGTACCGTGAACGACAAGGCCTTCGACCGGATCAACATGTTTGAACGGCGCAGCAGAGTAGGAGACCCCAAGCCCGGAGACATCTATGACATTGATATCCTCGGCCCCGACAACGGCGATGTCGTCTTAAAAGAAGTCGCGCCCGACCATATCGATGTCGCCACGCTCAACACCGAGCGCCATGGGGAGCATCCCGAGTACGGAACTCGACGCTTCGGATTCGATAAGAACGAGGACGGCTCGACCACCTTTTATACGCGAGGTGTGTCGCGCAACGCCCAGACTTTTTTCGACAACGGACTCGCTATCAGAATGGGCGGTGGCCTCCAAGATTATGACTGGTCAAGACTCGTTACCGGTATCGGAAATAGTATCGACGAGATGGGCGGCCGGCAGCGGCCGGACTCTGTGCGCAAGGTGATTGGCCCGCGGTAGCTACCCGGCATCTCCCCGCAGACAGGGGGGAACTCCTGCTGGGAGTAGCTTCGCGCAAGCAACACCAAAGGGACCAGGATCCCGATGTTCGAAAGATTTCTCCTTGAAGTCTACACCCTGGTACAGAGTCTACACATCGCCGGACGAACGAGAAGCCATCATTTCCGCCTTGGAAGAGGGGTCTCGACCACGCTCGACCTACTTCGTGCTTCTCGTCCTGTCTACGCTGATAGCCACCTTCGGCCTCTTAGCGAACTCCACCGCTACAGTGATTGGAGCCATGCTCATCGCTCCTCTTATGGGGCCGATTTTGGGGCTGGGATACGCCCTTGTCAAAGGTGATCCCAAGACCATCCTCACCGCGCTGTCGACCGAGATACTCGGCGTCCTGACCTGTGTGGGCACGTCGATGCTGGTGGCCTTCGCGGTTTCCTCAAACCACATAGACTATTCGGTGTCCGAAATCGTGAGTCGAACCGACCCGACCCTTTACGATCTTGCCATCGGATTGGCGGCGGGCCTGGCGGGCGGCTACACCTCCGCCAGGCCACGTATTCAGTCTTCCATCGCGGGGGTCGCCATCTCCGTGGCGCTGGTTCCTCCGCTTGCGGTTGCGGGCTTGTGTACGGTGGGATCCCTGTCGGGAGATGTCCCCTGGGGCCCCGCGATCAAAGCCGGCATCCTGTTTCTGACGAACTTTTTGACTATCGAATTTGCCGCCGCGATGGTCTTCCTTTCCGCCAATTTTCGTCCCTCAAAGCCTCGCTCATCTCGGCTTTGGGGCCCGGTGGCCGCCCAACTCGCACTGCTCTTCCTGACTTCGATCTTCTTGTATCATCAACTCAACTATCTAGTCTTGGAGAGGGGCCTTCGCAGTCGGGCCACGGCTATTCTCCAGACGGAGCTAAAGCAGGTCCCGGGGGCGGCCATAGAGCAGGTGACGGTAGACTTGACCGTCGGTCAATCCGTCGATTTCGTCGTCTCTGTGACATCGAGAGAGGACATCGAGCCCCGTCTGGTAGCGGAGTATCAGAAAACACTCCAGACCCAGCTTGAGCCGCTTTTGGACGGCGGCGAAACCATTTCTCTCGTGGTACAGACCATTCGCTCGTCGTACGCCTCGGCGACGAGTGATCTTTACCTCCCCAAGAAGGCTCCCGAGTCTGCCCATGATATCTTGTATCAAACACTTGAGAGCGCCATTCGAAAAACGCTGAAAACCTACAACAACGTCAATCTGACCGGATTCGATTTTCAAGAGGAGAAGGGAAAGATCAAACTTCTTGTCTCGGTGAACAGCCCCTACCGTTTCGATCGATTCTTGGTCTCAGATTTCCAGGAGCAACTGAAGACGACTCTTTCGGCTGAAGGTACGACGGAAGCGATCGAGCTGAGTGTGCGAACGACCATCAACGAGATCGTGAGCGCCACCGGTGTCAGCACTTACTCTCCTCCTCACTCGAGCGCTCGGGAGGCGCTCATGCTTGAACGAGAAGACACCTGCCAAAGGTTGCTGACCGAGTACGTGGGACGTCATTTCGGGTACCGGTTTGTGAGCTGTCACTTAACTCAGCCGTCGGACCGTCCGGAGAAGATCGCCGTCCGCGCCGTGGTGCAAGGCCCTCGTCTTCTCGAGCCCTCGGTGGTGAGAGGTTGGGAACGGGCTCTTGCCGAGAGTCTGTCAAAGCCCGGGGACAAGCCAGAAGTTGCGTTAGAGGTAGAATGTCAACTTGGTGGAGTTGTTTTCCCCGAGACGGATGCGGTTCCGGCGAGGATTCGACAGAAGCTGCAGGAGCTTGCCGAGGCCAAAGGCGGGCGCGTTCTCGAAGCCCGGATCCACCTTCAAGACAAGACTTACCAGGTCTCTTGTCAGGTCCTTCTACCCAGCGGCGCAGAGAGGACTATCACCACTGAGTGGGCCGCAAGCCTGGGAAGAGTGGCCAAGAGCGAGGTGGTGCTGAAGACGGAATTTTTGATGGGTCGAGTCTTTCGAAGTGAGTAGGTTTGGGGGCGATCATAAACGGAAGCAAGGAGTTAACTGTTCAAAGTCAAATTTCTTCTAGAAGAGGAGAATTTGGCATGAAGCGATCCGGTTTCTTCAAGAAGCGCCGACTAGTCGAGCTTTCGGTGGCTGTACTGATAGTGTGTGCGGTGGCAGTCTACTTCCGTCATCAAACGCCGGTAGAGCAACCGGAGCCGGAGCTTTCCGAGACCGGTGTTGCTTTCACCAAGCTGCTGATGGAGAATGCGGTGGAGGGGATGCGTCGTCCGTTTGACCCGCAGCATTTCCAAGAGTCTCAGCTGAAGGGTCAGCTCTTCGCTTGCGATCGTCTCCTCAAGGAAAAGCCGGACGATGTCAATCTCCTGTATGAGCGCGGCGGAGTGCACTATCAGATGGGCAACGTCGAGGCGGCGGTTGACGATCTGAGCCGAATTCTCGAATTGCAGCCCGACAATGTCGAGGTACGTCTCAGACGAGCCTATCTTCGCCACGAACTTGGCAGCACTTATGCGGCTGTGGCCGACCTGGATAAAATTGTCGCGGATGCTCCCGACTGTTTGCCGGAGGTTTATAACTCCCGAGCCTACTATCGGGCCAAGTTGGGCGAGTTTGAGGAGGCGCTGCCGGATATTTTGCGTGCGGTAAAGGATGAGCCGAACCCAAACAGTCTGGACACCCTCGGCTACGTTTACATGGGACTTTCGCGATACTCCGAAGCCATAGAGGCTTACTCTCGCGGCCTGGAGTTGAACCCGGATTTTCCGGACATGCTCTATGGTCGTGCGGCCGCTTATCATCACCTGGGAGAGGCGTCACTCAGCCAAGCGGACATGGATCATCTCCGGACCGTGGCTCCCGATTTTTGCCTCCATTGGAGTTCGGACCCGGATCCGGGGGACCACGTCGACGGTGACAAAAGTGTGTTTGAAGAGTTGAATTCCGAGGGCTAAGCTTTCCGCAAAAGATCACAACGTGTATGCTCAGCCCCTATCTGGCCCAGACCTCGTTGTAGCTATAGTAGACGGTGTTTCCTGCGAAGCTGTCGAGGTGACAAGGGATGGGATTGGCGCAGCTTACTTCTTCATCTTGTCGGAAAAGGAGGGCCCAACGAGAGTGAGGCTCTCACCCAGGCCCCCTTGCAGAGACTGAGATATCTCTCCACCAATCTCTGAGGGCCTCGGTCTTCGGCGTTTATTCCATTCAACGCCTCGATCAACGGTGAGTCCGCATCACCTTTCCTATGATGGGAACACAATCGAGAAACGAGGCTGATTTGATGAACACAGCGCCCACAGAGCTTGAGACCCTGGTGCGAGCACGCTACCCGATCTTGCAGATCGCATCCTACGAGGAAGACCGGGTGGAGCAGGCCCTCTCCGAAGTGGCCACCCGGCGAGGCAAGAATCTGGTCTGCTGGTCGATCACTCGCGGACTTTACGGACACGGCGAGTCGCTGACTAAGAGCAAGCGCTCATTTAGCGCCTCCACCACCGACCCGGTGACGGCCTTAGACGAAGTGATCCGCCAGGTCGATCCCATGATCTTCCTGTTCTGGGATCTTCATCCGTTTTTGAAAGACCACTCGGTAGTAAGGAAACTGCGGGAACTGGCCCATCACCTGAAGTCGAGCCCGAAGACCCTGGTGCTCGTTTCTCCGGAACCGGCTATTCCTCAGGAGCTGGAGAAAGACATCACACCGGTCGACTTTCCTTTGCCGGGTTTGGACGAGATGGGCACCCTCCTAGACGAGATCGTTTCCGACGTAAACGAGCACGGGCAGATGGGTTTGGAGATCGAGTCGGAGGACCGGGAAAAGCTGTTGAAAGCCGCCCTGGGTCTCACTCTCAAAGAGGCGGAGAACGCGTTCGCTCGAGCGGTGGTCCAGAGGGGCAAGCTGAGTTCGGGCGAGCTTCCGCTAATTCTGGCCGAGAAGAAGCGCGTCATTCAGAAGAGCGGAATACTAGAGTATTATGAGGCTTCCGAAAATCTGGAAGACGTCGGGGGCCTGGACGGGCTGAAGGAATGGATCCGTAAGCGCTCGGTGGCCTTCACCGAGGAGGCTCGCCGGTTCGGACTGGCCGCTCCTAAGGGAGTTCTGCTGCTGGGCGTTCAGGGTTGCGGAAAAAGTCTCTGCGCTCGAGCCATCTCGGCGGTCTGGAATCTGCCCCTGCTGCGCTTGGATATGGGCCGTATCTTCAGTAGCCTGGTAGGCTCTTCGGAAGAGAATATGCGCAAGGCGATCGCCACCGCGGAGTCGGTGGCACCGGCTTTGCTCTGGATAGACGAGATCGACAAGGCGTTCGCGGGAATGCAGGGGGGCAACTCCGACGGCGGGACCGGCTCTCGGGTTCTCGGTACGTTCCTCACCTGGTTGCAAGAGAAGGAGACGCCTGTCTTTGTGATCGCCACCGCCAACAACATTTCCAACCTGCCCCCCGAACTACTGAGAAAGGGTCGACTGGATGAAATCTTCTTCGTCGACCTACCGGACGAGTATGAGCGACACGAGATCTTCAAGATTCATCTGGAGAGACGACGGAGGGACCCTCAAGAGTACGACCTGGTGGAGTTGGCTGCCCGGGCCGACGGTTTCTCGGGGGCGGAGATCGAGCAGGTTGTCAATTCGGCGCTGTACGACGCCTTCGACCAGAAAGAGATGCTGCACGAAGACCACTTGCTTCACTCGATGTCGGAGTGCGTGCCGCTCTCCACCACTCGCAAAGAAGAGATTGAGCACTTGAGAAACTGGGCCGGCAAACGGACCCGCAGTGCCAGCCAGACCAGAGAGCCGGTGGCCGCCGGCCACTCCACAACCCCCTTCCGACGCTTAGAATTTTAGGAGGCATCATGTCAGGAATCGTTGTCGTATCACCTTTGCTATTAGCCGCACCCGTTGTGATGGCGGCCGCTACCGCCGCCGCCAGTTCGCTGGGGTTTACCATCTGTTCAGGGAGAGTGGATGAGCTACTGGAGACCAGTGAGGAGGACACCGTCGTGGGTTTCGACGTCACCGAAGCCTCCGGTCTGAAAGAGCTTCTGCAGCAACAGGGTCCGCTGGCCTTGAAACGCCCCGACGCCCTGGTCTTGATTCGAGAAAAGGGCAGCGGCGTGCACATGGAAGTGCGCGGTCGAGCCCCGGAGGTTGAGCTGGAGACGGTCGGGCGAGAGCTGCTTCAATCGATCAATCAACACTACGCCTACGACCGAGTGATGTCGGACCTCAAAAGCCGGGGGTTCGAGTCTCTCGAAGAGGAAGTGGAAGAGGATGGAACCATCCGGCTGAAGCTTCGGAGGTGGGACTCATGAGTCGCTTTCAAAACCTGGAGCTGGGAGAGACGGTCCAGGGGGTCGCGCTCTCACCCACGGCCAGAAACTCGGTAGAGCTCCATATGCAAGAGGCCAGTCTGGCGGAGTTGGAAGGCACCTTCGAGCCGGCTCTGAGAGGCTACTCGGCGGCGCTTCGAAAGGAGAACACTCTGGCCGAAGCCTGGTGCGGTCAGGTCCGCAGTCTGGTCCAGTTGGAAGAGTTTCCGGAAGCGATGACGTGGGGACACAAGGCGGCCGCGGTCTTACCTTCGTCGCCGCTCACTCGCAGCTGCCACGCTTACGCTCTGGCTCGTTCAGGACTGGGACGGGAAGGGTTGGAAAAGTCGGACGAGGCTTTCGAGCTTGAGAAGAGTGAACCCGACCCATACCTCTGGCTGGAAAGGGCGTCGTGCCTGCTTTCGCTGGAGCGCCAGTCGTCGGCTCTCGCTTGTTTGGACAAGGTGCGGGAGCTTCGTTGCGATGCCGATTGGGAACAACGGCAGGCCCAGGAGTTTCTCTTTTTCGACCAGCCTGAGCCCGCCCTGGAGCTGCTAAACCGGGTGGTCGCGGCCAGGCCGAATCGGGCCTATTCGTGGCTCCTGCTGGCTCAGGGATACCGGCGGATCGGAGACTCCAGCCGTCACCAGCGCGCTTTGGCCAGGGCTGCCGAGCTCCGGCCTTTTTGGGACGCCGTGCAGAAAGAACGATCGCTGGGGCTTCCCTTTCCACTTTGGATACGTCGCATTCTACACAGATTGAGAGGCAAGAAGAATGGCTAGAAAACGAGATTTAGAAATCACCATCTGTCCCCGGGGGGAAGTGACGGTAAAGATCACCGGCTTTCAGGGAAAGCAGTGTATGAAGATACGAGACTTGCTGGAAGAGAATCTGGGCGTTTTACAGTCTCAGCGTTATACGTCGGAGTATTACGAGCCCGAAGAGAAGGCCGTCGATCTGAACGTCAGGCAGCGCCGATGAGCACGCTTCGGATTTTTCGCAAGCAAGGACGCTGCAGTGTGCTCGGTCCGGGCGTTCGCGCGGTGATCTGGGTGCAGGGATGCGCCTTTCGTTGCCCGGGCTGTCTGGTCCCGGAGTCCTGGAACCCCAAGGGGGGAATCGAGGTGCCGGTGGGCGAGCTTGTCGACTGGGTCTTGCAGCAAACAGAGATCGAAGGCCTGACTCTGTCCGGAGGGGAGCCGTTCAATCAGGCTGCTGCTCTGGCGGAGTTGCTCAAACAGTTGCACCGCCGGTCTCCCGGACTCTCGGTGATGAGCTACACGGGCTATACCCACCGTTGGCTGAATCGGCACGGCTCAAAAGATCAGATCCGCCTCCTGGAGAAGTTGGACATCCTGGTGGATGGCCGATACCAGAAGGACTTGCACGCGGACCTGCTGTGGAGAGGATCTCGCAATCAGAGAATACACGTCCTCACCGATCGCTACCGTGGTCGCCTCCCTCGAGAGGACAGGAGTCAGGGCTTGGAACTGGAGTTTTCCGGTCAAGGGACCTTCACCTTTAGCGGCGTCCCTCCGTGGCCAGACTATGCCGGAAACCTGAGAAAAGAGTTTTCTCGAGTATGAGGTGTGTGGCCTGTGAGCTTGAGAATCCTCAGGTCCGGGAGCTCTGCTTTCGTTGCTCTCACCCTTTGGATTTCAGCAAGTTGATCGTCGAGCCACCACGCCAGACGAAATTCGGCCGTCTCCTCTGGAAGGCGCTGCCGCTCTCCCGACTACGATTCTACCAAGGTGTGGGTACTCGATTGGCCCGCAGTCGCTATCTCATGTGGGCTCTTTCGATCATGCCGGGGCTGGGGCACTTATGCCTGGCTCGCTACAGGTTTGCCGCCGGACTGTTCTGCATCTGGATAATGACCTCGCTTCTAGAGACCGGTGGTCTGACTCTTCGACCCGGCATGTGGGTGATGATGGTGCAGTGTTTCGCTATGTCGGACGCCTTTATCAAGGCGACGGAAATCCATATGCACTGGTCTCGACAACTTCTCGTCAATATCGCGACGGCGGCCTTCCTGGCCGTGTCGGAAATGTATTTCATTGGAGGAATTCTATCGTGAATCTACGTCTTAAAAAGTGGCTGGAAACAGCCCTGCGGCATAAAGCATCTGATCTTCATCTGGTGGTTGGGCTGCCCCCCAGTCTGCGGGTGGATGGGGAGATCGAATTCATGGCCTGTGACCCGTTGGAGTCGGAAGAGCTGGAAGAGGCCCTGCTGTCTCTGCTCACACCACTCCAGAAAGAGCATCTGGAGGCCCGACGAGATATCGAGTTTTCCTACTCCAGCCCGGAGTTGGGGAGGGTGAGAGCGAGCTACTACTACGCTTGCCAACAGATGGAAGCTTGCTTTCGTCTGGTACCGAAAGAAATTCCGAATTTTGACGACCTGGGTCTTCCTCGAGTGGTCGAAGAGTTGGCCGGTAAGACGTCCGGGTTGCTCTTGGTCACGGGAGCTACCGGCCAGGGCAAAACCACCACGATGAACGCTCTGATCGATTTTATCAATTCCGAGCGACGGGCGAGAATTATTACCATCGAGGATCCGATCGAGTACGTCCACAGCAATAAGCGTAGCGTGGTCATCCAGCGAGAGGTCCCCACCGACGCTTCTTGCTTTCCTTCGGCTCTGATATCGGCCCTTCGACAAGATCCCAACGTCATATGCGTGGGAGAGCTCCGGAACCTGGATACTATCTCCACGGCTCTGACAGCCGCGGAGACCGGCCACCTGGTGTTAGGAACGCTTCATACGAATTCAGCCACGGGTGCCATCGACCGAATGATTGACGCTTTCCCCGCTCATCAACAGAACCAGACTCGCATTCAGATCGCCGGTTCCTTGCGGGGAGTGATCTGCCAGCAGCTTCTGCCTCGACTAGCGGGAAAGGGGCGGGTGTTGGCCACGGAGATATTGGTAGCTAACAACGGAGTGAGAACCCTGGTGAGATCGGGCCGGTCGGACCAGATCCGTAACCTGATCATGATGGGTCAGGGTGAGGGCATGGTCGCGATGGACCAATCGTTGAGAGGACTCTATGAAAGAGGAGAGATCAGCTACGAGCAGGCGGTGCAGTGCTCCCACTCAGGCGAGTTGTTGAGGAATCGAGCCAGTTGAGTCGAGTCTCATTCTCGGTGCTAGACAGGAGATGTATACCGTAGCTCTCACTAGGAGTACCGATCATATCCCACGGGGTAGCGATCTATCCGTCTCGAGCGGTGAAAATAGAAGGTGGACCACATCAGCTCCAAGGGACGAAGAGTATGAATAATCGCAGAGCCGCGCAGAGAAGTTCGATCTTGTCCGGCGCACGCCTTAGAATAGGGGAGACTGAACGGGAGGCCCTCGTTCACGATATTAATGAATATGGTTGCCGGTTAACCGTTTCCTTTCGTTTGGAGCAGAACTCCTCGCTCCATATCTCCATCGGATTACCGGGATTAGACGAACCTATTGAAGTGTCGGCTGTGGTTGCTTGGGTCGAGCCGATCTCGCTCACAGGTAGCTTCCAAGCCGGTTTGAAATTCGTTGAATTTGACAAGCCGCAGCACTTTCAGCAGCTTTCCGTCACGTTGGACAAGGAGCGGATCAAACGGGATTCTTTGGAGAAGCTCCGTCCCTTGGTAGGGGGCGAACCGCTGACGGAGATGTCTTCGCTTGAAGCGAAAAGACTAGCCTTCCTGGCTGAGTTCAGTCGTCATCTGAATCATTCCCACGAGCCTGTCGAGGTTGCTCAGATAGCGGTGAACTCAGTCGCGGAGATACTGCGCGCCGAACGGGTCGCGCTTATGGTGGACCGTGGTGGACCAGACCCGGAGGTCCTAGCGTACTGGGGTATGGAACCGGAGCCAACCTCCGAAGGCACGCTATCGACCTTTCCCTACAGCCGCTTCGTCGTTAAAAAGGTCTTCAACGAGGGTCGATCTATGTTGTCGTTCGATGTTGCCGGTGACAAAAGGCTCAACACATCCTCTTTAGATTTTTTGGGGACTCGTTCCATCTTGTGTGTACCGTTGATCGCCGGTGGCAGAGTCTTCGGTGTCGTCTACATGGATAACAATCTTGAAACGGCGGCGTTTTCCGATAGCGACCGGGAGGTCGCTGTCATCTTGTGTGAACTCACGGCTTTCGCTCTAGAACGAGCCAAATACCTCGTCAAGTTGGTCCAGGTAGAAAAGATGGGGGCTCTAGGCACTCTGACAGCCAGTCTCGCCCACGAACTGAGCAGCCCCCTCACGGTGATATCCGGCCTTACGGAGTTCTTGAGGCTCGAGCCTGTCGACCTGTCGATGGTCGAGGACCTGTCCTTGGCTGCCAAACGATGTATCGATTTGGTGAGAGATATCACAAATTGGAGCCGGCTGGAAGATTCACCAGTCGAGAATGTTCAGTTGGAAGAAGTTCTACGAACGACCCTGCGCCTGGTCGGACCGGGATTGGCCCGGTCCGATGTGCGACTAAACGTCCAACTTCACGAACCAGTTCCAACGGTAAAGGGACATGCCGGACAACTGAGTCAGGTGTTGGTCAATCTTATTAATAATTCACGGCAGGCGCTTGAGGGCACGGAAAACGGAACTATCTCGATCGAGGGGAGCGCCACGGATCGAGAAGTCTACCTCAGTGTCCACGATAACGGACCTGGGATTCCTCCCCAGAATCTGACCCGCATTTTCGATCCCTTTTTCACGACCAAAGCCAAAGGCGAAGGGACCGGTCTGGGTCTAAGCATCTCTCGGGACATTCTGAGTAGGTATGGAGGTCGACTGGAAGTGCGAAACCTGCCGGCCGGCGGAGTCCAGTTTCAGGTCTGTCTGCCGATCGCCCGGTTAAGTTCTTCGGCTCCAAAAGTCAAGAGCGCGTGAGGCGTCCCTATCCTGTGTACGCCAAGCAACGCTTGGCGAAGGTTAATGTGAAGCAGCTTGGGTTTATGACCGGGTAGAACCACCGCTCTTCGACATCATGGGGAAGGTCGATCGAGTAATGAAAGTCGCCCTGGTCTTCTGATTCGGACCCGCTAACAGTGAGATGTCTCCCTTCAATCTCTACGGATAGAAAGTCGGAAGGGAACGGCATGTTGAAGATCTTCAGAATAAATTCCGAGTCTTCGAATAGGCTTAAGATCATAACAGAAGATTGAATGATCTTACTGAGAGAATCAATTGCTAGTAGGATTGAGGGGGGGCATACCCAGGTATGTTTCCAGCCCGGCTCCGGTTGTTATGCCTGTGATGCCAGGACCGGGGCTCTGACCTCTCCACGCGCCGGATAATCGTTCTCTTCGACAAATTTGACCATCTTCAACACATCTTCCGGGCGGGGTCTGCCGAACGGCATGCTGCTGTATGAGGCGTAGAAGAGAGACCCGTCGGACTTGATGAGAAAGAGAGCCGGCTCGGCGAAAAGTTTGGGTTCACTGTCCTTGATAGCCTGTGAGGCAAAAAGGTTCCAGCGCCTCATATCTTCGCGCGTCAGGCCGTACCCGATGGCGATCTTCTCCACCGCCCACTCGTCGCGACTCTTCTCGGCCCTCTCCCGGCTGTCCGCGCTCACGGCGATAATTTCCACTCCCAGGTCGTTGAATTCACTCTGGAGCTCCTGGAAGTCTTGGAGGTAAGCTCGGCAGATAGGGCAGTGATATCCCCTGTAGACGACGAGGAGAGTGTAATGGTTGCTGTTGTTCTCCGTGCTCCAGGGCTGGCCGTGAAGCAGTTCGAGTTGCAACGATGGGACTTTCATGTTGGGTACGAGGTTCATAGCTTTAGGGTAGAACTCTGAGTTGGAGTTGGAATCCCGCGGTTGGATGTTCAGCCCCTATACCAACGTGTCAGTCGGCGCACCGATGTCGGCGAGACCGTGGAGAGTCGATAATCCGGCATAAGAGGCTCACGGTAAACGGGCTGGAAGCAGTCGTGTATGGACCTGATTCTTTTTACTCAACTGGTAGCCATGCCGCTGGCCATCCTGGCCGTGATGTACGGGGCGTTGAACCTGGGCGTGAAACTGCGTAGAAAGCATCATCGCGACGATGCCGATACCGAAGGGCTGGGAGTGGTGGACGGAGCGGTGTTCGGGCTTATGGGGCTTCTGCTCGCGTTCGCGTTTTCGGGGGCGGCCACTCGCTTTGATGAGAGACGCATGCTGGTGGTCAAGGAAGCGAACACGATCGGTACGGCCTGGCTGCGAATCGATCTGCTGCCGGAGGCGGACCAGGTTCAGGTGCGGGAGAAGTTTCGAGAGTACGTGGATTCAAGGATGGAAACCTATCTGAAGATGTCCAACGAGGAGACGGTTCGAAGCGAGCTAGCCCGCTCGTACGTTATTCAGGCCGAAATCTGGAAGTTGGCCGTAGCCAGTGCCAAGGACTCCACGAACGCGGCCCCTGAAATGTTGCTGCTCCCGGCCTTAAACGAAATGTTTGACGTGGTCAACGAACGGAGCGGTCATCTGATGATGCACCCTCCCGCGGCGGTGTACGTTTTGCTGGTAGTGGTGCTGATTTTGTGCGGAGTTCTGGCCGGTTACAGGATGGGCACGTCCGACCGTTGGAGCAAGCTTCATCGATTGTCGTTCGTGGTGATCCTGGCCATCACGTACTACGTGATCGTGGACTTGGAATACCCTCGTTTGGGTGTGATGCGAGTCGACAACTACGACCGACTGATCGTCCAGACCAGAAACTCCATGGACCTATAAGAGACGCGCCTCCTCGGAGGCCAGTTGTGCTCTGAGTAGGTCCCTCTGGTTGGTGATCTCCTCTACACTCAGTCCGGGCAGCGAAACATCGGTGCGAACCGCGAAGGTACGGTAGTCGACCAGATTGATCGCTTCGGCCGGGTCGAGGAGGAGGTTGTACAGTTCGTACTCGTCGGGCTCCTGTCCGTTGGGGTCGGTGTACCGTGCCAACTTCCAGTCTCCCGTGCAGAGGCAACGCACCCGATTTGGCTGGCGCACGGACCCTGGAGTGAGTGGAACTCCCTGGTTTCGAACGTTTTCAACCTCCTGCAGAAAGACGTTGTACTGCTGCTGTTTGGCCGCCGGATTCTGAGGCCCGGCTCCAGGCGGCAACTCGGTAATAGGATCGTCGGTGGTGAAGAGCACGCCCGGACGTTTAGGTCCGCTCTGTTCGCTTCCGTAGATCAATCCGGATAAGTCTTCACCGACGGGAGCGACGACCGTCTGGCCGGTGATGGATTGGGCTAAGATTTCGGTCTGTCCGCCCAACCCGACCAGTCCGAGTAGAGTTGGGAGAAGATCGATGTGACTGGTAACGTCTTTGACTTCTCGAACGGTGTCCGAAGCGTTGACCAGTGGAGAGGAGACCACCATGGGCACGTGGATCGCCTCTTCATAAGCGCTGTGCCACTTCTGAATCATTTGACCGTGGGCTCCCGCCAGGTCGCCGTGGTCGGCGCAGAAGACCACGATGGTGTTGTCCGCCTGGCCCGATTCGTCCAGGGCGGTGAGAATACGAGTCAGCTGCTGGTCCACCACATAGTGGAGCCAGGTGTAAAACTGAGCGTAGGCCAGGGCCCACGGCTCGGCCAGAGGCCCTTGCAGCTTCCAGGGGTAGCCGGTCTGCGCTCTCACCTGGTCCGGGAGTTGGGCCCCGAAGGCCAATTGCATCTTGTAGGTGTAGTCGAACTGGCAGGCCGGTTTTGTGGAGAGGTCTTCGGTGAAGGTGGGGGGGGCTTGAAAGTTGTCTTGGGGAAAGCCGTCGGGGTTGAGGGGGACGATGCCGTAGTCGGGGTCGTCGTTACTCATGCTGCCTTGCGGTGGAATGGCTTGCGGTTGTCCGGGAGGGGATGGCGGCGGAGCGACGTTTCCGTAAAACGGGAAGGGGTAAGCCGTCACGTCGTGCGGATTGACGAGGGAGGCTACCGCAAACCAGGGCCGCCCGGTTTCGTCGGCGCAGTCGCCCTGGCCACGAAGAAAGTCGGTCACCTGGTCGGCAAACTCGGGGTCGCGGAAGACTCCGAGGTCGGAGGGACTCCCGCCGTGAGGGTTCGGTCCGTCCCAGCATTTGAAACCCCAGGGGGTCAAGTCGTACGGCTCGTCTACTTCGGCGACGTCGAAAAGACCGAAAAAGTGGCTGCTGTAGCCGGCCGCGTTAAACCAGTCGCCGAGAGTGGGCACTCCGTCGGGTTCTAAAAGTTGGACTTCCGAGGGGTCGGTGAAGAGACCGTAGGTGGTGGTGACGTTGGTCACGCTGGAATACTGACCGGTGAGGAGGGCCGTCCGGCTGGGCACACAGGCTGCCGAGGCAAGATAGTGGTTGCGGAGGACGACGCTGTTCTTGCGCAATCTGGTCAGGCCGGGAAAAAATTTGGTATACGGATTGTCCGTCGAGAGGTTGTTGGCGAATCCGAAGATCTCTTTCAGGCCGGTGTCTTCCCCTTCGTTCGGCCCGTATTTGGGAGCGTACCGAAATTCATCCATGATAATGAGCAAAAGGTTGGGCGGTGAAGCCGGACCGGGGTTTTGCACGATAGGGGCGGGCGATGAGCCGCATCCGGCGGTGAGAGCAGCGCCGAGAGCAGTGCTGCCGGCTAACAGAGAGAAGGAAAACTGTAGGAAATCACGCCTGTTCATGAAGGTATCTTTATGGCAAGTATCTTTCTTCCTGTGCTAGACCTTTAACGCTATGGAGACCGCTTCATCGAGGCTCACGGCAGTCTGGAAAACCTGGACTTCGTAAGCTCCGAGGTAGGCGGGAACGACGGAACGGTTGCTTGCCTTGAAGGAGAGGGCGGCCTGACTCAATCTGTTCGAAAGCGCGGGATCTTCAAGCGTAGCGGCTATGCAAAGCAAGACCAACTCCACGCTCTCTTTGACACCGATGGATTGCATCAGTTGGAGGCTTCTCTGAAGTAAGGAGCGGGCGCGCCCTCTCTCTTGGAGGATCGAGAACCCGTCGCAATAGAGAAGAAACGCTTCGACTTGCTTGTACCCACAGGCCGTTGCCAGCTCCCGTCCCTCCTCGATGAATTTGCGGGCTTGTCCCGGACGCCCCGAGGCCAGCCCGCTGAGACCCAAATTCCCCAAGCATACGGCGGTCCGTGGCCGGCTTTCCAGCTCGCGACAGAGCCTGAGACTCTGCTTCAAGCTCTCTTCGGATGCTTGAAAATCTCCTTGATAGAGTGACTTCAAGCCTTGCAGATAGCTGACCATGGAATGGCCCCAGTCGTAGCTGAGTTTTTCCGAGATGGCTTGCGACCTAAAGAGATGCTCGGAAGCTCGCTCCCACTCGCCTAGACAGATTTCAGCTGAGGCCATCAAGTTGAGGGTGTCGACTTCACCTCTGGCGTGCTCTTCTTGTTTCCAGATGTTGAGAGCCGATTCGGCAAAGTGCCGCGAGCCCAAATAGTCCGCCTGAGAGAATCCGGCCTGGGCCCTGGCGTTGAGAGCTCGCGCCTGATCCAACGGCTCTTCGGCCAACTCCGCGCTCCTTTCAAACTCTCTTTGGGCGCGTCCATAGTCGCCTTGCGCCTGATTGAGTCGCCCACTCCAGAGATACGCCTTGGGACACTCACCACTTTGCAGCGCCCGGTCCAAATAGTCCGCTCCTTCAGTAAAGTGTCCGGCGTAAAACCAGTAGTCGCCGAGCGCAGCGGCCATGCTTAAGGCGTCTGAAGCGGGATGCTGAAGAGCCCAGTCTAAAGCCAGGCCGAAGTTGGCATGTTCGGTCGTGAGTTCGCCGATTCCGGAAATGCCAGGCTGCTCCCGAAAGCGCGCTTTCTCGAGGAAGAAGTCGAAGTGCTTCTCACGGACGCTATCTGCTTGTCCGGCGCGCTCCAGCTCACGATAGGCAAAGTCTCTGACAGACTCCAACATACCGTAGCGGAACCCTTCTTCAGACTCCCGGCAGATGACAAGAGAGCGGTCGATCAAGGCTGAAAGCGTATCCAACAGATACTCCGGCTCGTGAGACACGGAGCAGATGTAGGAAGCGGCTTCCAGATCGAAGCCGGCAAGCACCGAAAGTCTAAGGAAGGCCGCCTTTTCACCCTCGCTCAACAGGTTGTAGCTCCAGGCCAGAGCCTGCTCGAGCGTCTGCTGTCTCTGTGGCACGGTGCGAGGCCCGCCGCGAAGCAGGCGAAACCGGTCGCGGAGTCCTTCGGCAATCTGTTTGGTGGAGAGGGCTCGGGTCCGCACCGCCGCGAGCTCAATGGCCAGGGGCAATCCATCCAGACGGCGGCAGATCTCCGCCACCAGAGCGGCGTTCTCTTCCTTCAGTTGAAACTTGGGTCGGGAAGCCCGCGCTCGATTGAGAAAAAGCTCCACCGAGGCAAATCGAGATACCTGCTCTATTGTGGTGCATTCTTTCGGGGGCACGGGTAGGGGAGCAAGGGTCAGAACAGTCTCCCCCGGGACCCGCAGAAGCTCCCGGCTGGTAGCGATGAGTTGAAGCTTCGGCAGACGCTTGAGTAGCTCCCAGGCCATGTCGGCGGTGGCGGTGATCAAGTGTTCGCAGTTGTCCAGCACAATCAGCGCTTCCCGCTCTCTAAACTCATCCTCGAGCTGTTGCCAGAGGTCCTCACCGGGCGATTCCGAGATCCCGAGTGCCGCCGTCAGTCTTGGCAAAACTCGCTCAGCGTCGAAAAGAGAGCCGTACTCCACCAACCAGACCGGCTTTCGAGACTGATGGAGACGCCCTAATTCGAGCGCCAATCTTGTTTTCCCGACTCCGGCGGCTCCGATCAAAGTCAGCAGTCGGGAGTCGTCGAGGGCTTTCTGGGCTTCCTCCAAACTCTCCGAGGCCCCGATAAGAGAGGACAGTTGGGCGGGCAAGTTCCCCCGCGGCGCGTTCTCCGAAGACGGCCTCTTTCGAGGAACAGCGGGCGTGTCGTCTAGACTTTTGCGCTGCTCTAAAAGCCAGCTCTCGAAGTCCGGACAGTCGGGTAGGGAGAGCCCTTCACAAAACAGACCCACTGAACGATATTCCTGCCCGGACTTTCTGAGCCAATCGGTGTCGAGCCAAAGCCTTGAGCGATCGAGCCACAGCGATTCGTCGTGGCTGCACAGGACATCGCCTACGCTTTTTCTCAAGAAATGGAGAGCGTGGCGAAGGTTGGCGGCGGCCTTATCGGGACGGCTTTCCGGCCACAACATCTCTCTCACGGCCTGTCGATCGACGGCTTCTCCGTGACTTGCCAAATAGACGAGAAGAGCCGTTGTTTTCTGGTAGGGAAGGGCTGTGATAGCACCGTGCACGACCAGTCGAGGCTGCCCCAGGAGGTAGATCTTGCAGGGGGCGTCTTCCTCCAGGGCCGGTCCCCAGCAAGACAGGATGGAGGGCACCGTGCCCAACTCCTGCAGGGTGGTTCGCAGGCAGATGTCCCATTGGCGACGAGCAGCGGCGAAATCGCCTCGCTCTCTTAGCAGCTGGATGACCAGGGCGTGGGCTCGTTCGCAAAGCGGATCCTGGGAGATCGCCTGATGCGCCATCTCCAGGGCTTTGTCGGGCCGGTCGGCTTCTCCGGCTTGTTGGAGGAGAGACTGCACCGTTCGGTCGCGCCAGCGGCTTCGATGAGTGGAGAGCCAGGTGTCGAAGGTAGGGCAATCACCGAGTTCTAACCCCTGACAAAACTCTCCCGTGCCCAGCGAGTCAGACTCCCAAAGATCGACTTTGACTCCGGCTGTGAGTCGGACATCATCATCACCGATCTCCAGGAGGTCGGGCATCTCTTTCTTGAGCTTATGAAGGGTGTGGCGGAGGTTGGCCCAGGCTCGTTCTTGGGGAAACGTCTCCCATAGAAGTGAGGCCAGATGGTTACGGGTGACCGGGTTTCTTTCGATACCGACGACGGCCAACAGAGCTTGAGCCTTGCTGCTCTTCAGCCCCTTTGCTTTCCCTTCATAAAAAACTCGAACCGGTCCGAGAAGTTGTAGCTCCAACTGCTTCACAGATTCTAATTAGGGCCCATGTGGGAATAACCTGTACCGACTAGCCGACCGCTTCCTGGTCCATATAAAGATGGGAGTAGTTGGCAAAAAACTGGTCCCGGCTTAGCTCGAAGACGCCGTCGTTCTTTCCGTCGAGATCGGCTCTCTCACCACGACCCCAGGGGTTGCGGACGACAACGGTATCGTTCTCTGAATCCACCGCCAACACGGTGTAGGCATGGTTGGCCGCCGAGATCTCCGAAATCTCTTTCTCGAAATCGTCCTTGGCCGCTCCGGCGAAGATCGCCGATCCTTTCTCCAGAGCGGAACTCATCGTTTGAAACAGCTTGTCCCGGTCGCGAAAATCATACTTCCCGGAGGGAGAGGATATCGGATAGTATTTCGAGGTCTTGCCGGTCAGCATCTTGCGACCGACTCTGGGATAACCGGCGTTCAGATCTTCTTTTGTCTCTGCCAAAATCTGGCTCAGACCCTTTTCCAGCAATCCGGACCAGGCACCATCGCCGTGACTGTAGACCCGTCGTTCGGCTTCGTTGAGCTCTTCCACCAGCGTGGTGCGGCCGTCGGCCAGGGTGACTCTGTAGGCATCGCCTTCCGGACGAATGACCGAGCTGAGCTGCTCATGGTTGAGGGCGGGTAGGTTGCAGAGAAACCAGCAGCTGCCTTCCTTACCCTGGACGACGTTGTTCGGTTGGAAGGTCTCTCCCAGGGTGAAGGGAGTCGGATCGGGGGTTTTGACCTTGAGCTGATGACGGTAGCGTTTGCTGATCAGACTGACGTTGTCGGCGAATTTTTCAGGAAGCGATTCCGGATGGTTTTCCAGGAGAAGCGCCTGCAGGTCTTCCATCTTGAGTTCCTCACCGCTGGTTTCGGGGTCGACGGCGGCGGCCATCTGCTTTTGGCGGCTATAGAGCGTGGCCGCTTCGGCAGGGCTGAGGTTCAACGCCTGGTGGTCGGTGAGGAGACTGCGGGCTTCCAAGCGGTTGACGATACCGTCTCCGTCGAGGTCGAGCTTGGGAAAGAGGTCGATCGCCTTGTGGACCAGTTCGGACAGTTCTGGATGGACGTAAGGTTTGTCTTCCGGGGCTCTTTCGTCCGGCCGGGGGAGATGCAGATGAGCCCGAATCTTGCCTCGCTCTTCGGAGTAGATTTTGCCCTCTCGCTCGACGGCCACGGCACCGTAGGCTTTTTGGCTGCGCCAGTTGAGCTCTTCGGTGGCCTCTTTGGCTTCGATGGTACCACCTTTGAGCTGGTTGTAGAGCGCTCGAAGCTCGGGGTCGATCTTGTCTGGTTTGTCTTGTCCGGCGGCTTTGAATTTCTGATCGATTTGGGAGGTTTCCGTTTTGCTCAGACCATCGGCCCGGAGCCGAGCGTGGAGAGAGGACAGCTCTTCAAGATCCCTCACGCTGTCGCAAAACTTACCTACTGAAATCGAGCCGGCCAGCGTGTCTTTGACGAGTTCGCCCTGCGCCTGCAAGACCTTGTTGTCGATTCTGTGGGACGATTTCCGGTCTTTGTCTTCCCCTGACTTGACGGGGAGAGTCCTGGTCTGGAACTTGCGTGGGTGAGTCAGAGAGAGTGAGTCTGCCATGTTCTCATTATGTCGTGGCGAGCGAGCGAAGAGGTAGCGAGTTTGTAACAGTCTCGCTTCTCGAGATGGAGACTGGTATATTATCTTTGGCAAAACTGTCACTTTACTGCGTGACAGTTTGGGGTTAGATATTCCGTATGAGAAGAACGGAATTCGCCAATACGAACACGGACGTTGTGCAGTCTGTGTTGGAGCAGGCACGCATCGGGCACCTGGCTTTTCTGCGAGGAGAAGACCTGGAGCTACTGCCCTACAACTTTGTCTTTCACCGGGGAGACCTCTATTTCCACGCTTCACCCGCCGCCGGACTTGCCGGAGCGGTCGGGAAGACGGTTCGGTTTCTGGCCTATGACCGGGTGGCATGGATCCCCTCGACCTGGCGTCATCCCGACCTTGCTTGTCCGGCGACCACCTACTACGCTTCGGTATCGCTTTGTTCCACTCTGTCGGAGGTCGAGGGGACGCGGGATAAGGCGGATGTCCTGGAAGCGTTTATGAAGAAGTACCAATCTGAAGCCTATCGACCGTTGAAAGACCCCGCCTACCACGGGCCTCTGGAAGCGCTTTTCGTGGGACGCCTGGAGGTGGTCGAACCGGTCTGCAAGCTGAAAATGGGTCAGCACTTACCGAAGAAGCACAGAGATCGGGTCTACCAGGGTCTGCGGACCCGAGGAGGACTGGGCGACCGCCGGGTGGCCCACGCCATGAGCTTGGCCAATCCCGACCTAAGAGAAGAGTCCTGGGTGGAAGATCTGACCCTGGCTCAGACCTCACAAGTGGCTAAGCTTTTAGGAGAGACCTATTGGGCAAAGGGGCGCACAGCGGCGGAGCAATCGCGACTCAACGGCCAGAGTCACTTGCTATTGGCCCACTGTCGGGATTCCGAAGTGGTCGCCTTCGCCCGTGTAATTCTCCTCAATCGACGCTCCGCCTATCTCGCCGACGTCGTGGTGCATCCTCGCTATCGTGAACAGGGTCTGGGAAGCGAGTTACTGGAGAGAGTCCTCGAGCATCCTGGTATGGCTGAGGTGGGTCGGGTCATGTTGGTCACCAAGACAGCCCAGAATCTCTATTCAAAATTCGGATTCCAAGCGGTTCATCAGACAGACACGACCTTTATGGTCAGAGAGTTGAAAGCTCTCTATCCCGAGACTATGTCCACACGCCATAGCTAGCTATTTCCGGAAAACGGACGGCCCACGGCTTCCTCTATCTTCGACTCAAACTGAGCTAGAGAGAAAGGCTTTTCCAGGAAGACAATTCTCTCCAAAACAGCCTCTCTCTCCGGCAAGCCCTGCTCGCTGTAACCGGACATAAGGATGGTCGGAAGCCGTCTGGGCACCTGGCACACCAGATCGAGACCGCTTTGTCCCGGTAAGACCATATCGGTCACGAGCAGGTCGTAGCTGGTGGTGTCGTTTCTCAGAAGTCTCAGGGCCTTCTCGGCCGTATCGCAACAGGCGACTTTGTGACCGGCGCGCTCCAGAAGGCGAGTGGCCAGTCGTTGGATACTTTGCTCGTCCTCTACTAGCAAAATATTCATCGAGGATCTTTTCGTTACCGGCGTGACCTTAGGCGAAATCGTGCTCCCGTTGGGCGGCAGGGCTTCCGGTAGATAGACTTTGAAAGTGCTGCCCCGACCGGGAACAGAGTAGACATGGACCGACCCCTGACACTGCTGCACAATTCCGTAGATGGTGCTCAGACCCAGGCCTGTTCCCTTGCCTTTCTCTTTCGTGGTGTAGTAGGGCTCGAAGATATGGGGGAGGTGCTCGGGTGGGATTCCGGTGCCGGTATCGCTGACCTTGAGGAGTACGTAAGAGCCGGGTTCGATTTGAATGTGATTGTCGGCATAGGCTTCGTCGAGTTGGACTTGCTCGACCTCGACGCTAATCCGTCCCTTGCCTTCAAGGGCATCTTGAGCGTTAACCACCAGGTTGAGAACGACCTGTTCAATCGCACTGGGAACGGCGAGCACCCAAGCCGGGTCGCTATCTTCGATCTTGCAGACCAGTTCGATTTCCGGTCTGAGAAGTCGCCTCAGTAGGGCTTCCGTCTGGCGAACTCGCTCTTTGAGGTCCAGGGTAACGACCTCCAGCGAGTGAGCGCGACTGAAAGCCAGAAGACGATGGCTCAAGTCGGCGGCTCTGTTGGAAGCCTTAAGGATCTCGGCAAGGTCCTGCTCGATGGCCGGTCCGTACTCACTCTCTTGCAACATCGTGGTGTAGCCGATAATAGCCGTGAGAAGGTTGTTGAAGTCGTGAGCGACGCCCCCGGCGAGTCGCCCTACCGCTTCCATTTTCTGGGAATGTAGGAATTGTCTCTCGAGCTCTTTGAACTTCTGCTCAGACCGTCGCAGTTCGGTCGTATCCTTGATGCTGTAAAGGGAGGCTTCTTCGCCTCTCCACTCGATGGGGTGAACGGTCGCATAAACGACGCGTTTGTCGTCCAATACAAACTCGCAGCCGACCTCCGGAGCATCGCTGAGAATCTGACCTCCGGTGTGAGCCAGAATCTCTTCCGCGGCCGGATTGATGAAGAGCTGCTCTCCTCCCGCCCCGATCACTACAAGCCCGTTGGGGTTGGAGTCGACCAGCGAACGAAGATTCTCCGCCGACTCTTGGAGCGCATCGGCCATCTCTTTTCTCTTTGCCTTGACTCTTGCCTCGAAGTGGAAATAGCGGTTACTGTTTTCGATGAGGGCCGCGGTGCCGCAGAAGACGAAACTTAAAGCGGTTGTGAGGGCCATCGGAATAGTGGCGGTGCCGTAGAGAAGCGGCGCACCGTATAGATATCCCAAAAGGAAAACGGCACCGATGCTCATCGACATGACGGAGAGAATTGAGGCCGGTATATCGAACCGAGAGTTCAGACTCAGTCGCCAGAGCGCCAAGACCAGAAGGATGAAGGAGACGGCTGTCGTCATCGCCATTTCTCCCACGGGGGCTACTCCCAACATCTCCTGAGGGGCCGCCCACAGAAGTCGCTCGATGCCGGTTTGGAAGCCACCGACCATTTCCATGAACCGAATTCCAGCGAGAAAGAGGGGAATGATCAAAAGGGGCGCCGCCAGATTTCGGTTCCATCCGCGCTTTATGCTTATCAGGGCAAGCGACGTGAAGAGAAAACCTGTGGCCGTGTTAGGGGCCATGGGGATGAAGTCGGGACGAACGCTAGCTAGGAGCGAATGTCCCGTCAGCCAGCCCAGCCAGCCGCTGAGTCCTAAGAAAAGTGGGACCATCGTGAGAGTGATGACCAGTGTGTCGCGATTTATGTTGGCAGTTTTCTTCACATCAGCTGACAAACGCCCAGTTTACAATTGTACCACGGTCGGGCGAGGGCTATAATGACCGATCGGTCACTCCCGGTCCGTTGATTTTGTGGAGCACCACGAAGGCAAAGCGCGGCTTTAGCCAGAAAGCGCACCCCCTATGAAGAGATTGGTCGTACTGTCGGGGGGACAAGATAGCGTCACTTGTTTGTACTGGGCTCTAGCTCAGTCCGAGTCGGTGGTGGCCTTGACTTTCGATTATGGGCAAAGACATCGGCGGGAGCTTGAGAGCGCCGCGAAGATTGCCGAGATGGCCGGGGTTCCTCAGCAGGTTGTGGACCTGGGGCCCCTGTTTGCCGGTCGCAGCCCACTCACCGACATGAGTCGTCAGGTGGAGCACTACGAAAGTGCCGAGACTCTGCCGGGCGGACTGGAAGACACCTTCGTGCCGGCACGCAACATGCTGTTTCTGGCGGTTGCCGCCAATAGAGCCTACGTGGAGGATTGCGACAGTATGGTGATCGGGGTTTCCCAGGAAGACTACGGAGGATATCCGGACTGCCGGGAGAGCTTCCTCACCAGCATGGAGGGAACGATCTTTCAGGCTATGGAGCGACGTATCCCGATCGAGGCTCCTCTTCTCCATAAGAATAAGAAGGAAACGGTGGAGATGGCAGCCGAGTTCGAAGGCTGCTGGGAGGCCCTAGCGTACTCGCACACATGCTACGAGGGGCAGTACCCGCCCTGCGGCGAGTGCCATTCTTGCTTGCTGCGGAGTCGGGGATTCCGAGAGGCCGGACGAGTGGATCCGCTGCTGGAGAGGACAACCCATGGCTAGATTTGAGATATCGCGGCGCCTTCAGTTTTGCGCCGGTCACCGAGTGATGGGCCATGAAAACAAGTGCGCCGGACTGCACGGTCACAACTACGAGGCGATTGTCTTCGCTACCGCGGAGAAATTGGACTCGCTCGGTCGAGTCATCGACTTTGGGGTATTGAAGGAGAAACTCGGCACCTGGATCGATGAGAATTGGGACCACGCTATGATTTTGTTCGAGCAGGATGAAGAAGCGATCGAGGCCGTCAAAAACCTCTCCTCCCAGCGACTTTTTCGACTTCCTTCCAATCCGACCGCGGAGAACATGGCGATCTACCTTTTAGAAGAGGTCTGTCCCCGACTCTTCGATGGCACCGGTGTTCGAATCAATCGGCTTCTACTCCAGGAAACTCCCAACTGTTGCGCGGAGGCCACTCTCTCTTGAGAGGAAAAAACCCGGTTCGTCGTCAGGAGGTTGGCGATGGACAGGCCCTTTGGGTGCAAGAAGTCTTCTATACTCTTCAGGGCGAGGGACCGTTCTTTGGTCAACCCTCGGTGTTTGTCCGTCTGGCCGGATGCAATCTCCGTTGCTTCTGGTGCGATACCGATTTTGAGAGTTCTGATTGGCACCCTGACCTCGACGAGTTGCTGGAGAAGATCGAATCACTCCGCAAGCCTTCCTGTGACCTGATCGTGCTCACGGGTGGGGAGCCGTTTCGGCAGAATATCGTGCCTCTGGTGGAAGACTGTCTGTCGAGAGGACTTCGCGTTCAGATCGAGACCAACGGGACCCTCTGGCTACCGCTGCCGGAAGATCCCGGGTTGACGATAGTCTGCTCTCCCAAGACTCCTAAGCTGCATTCCGAAACGAGCCGGCGCATCAACGCCATGAAATACGTGGTCAAGAAGGGAGAGCAGTCGGAGAAGGATGGTCTGCCGGCGGCTTCCACCCAGGTGGAGGGCGATTCCGCGACGCTGGCCCGACCCGGGCCCGGTCATCTGGTGTATCTGATGCCTCTCGACGAACAAGAGGAAGAAGCGAACCGGCAAAACCTGGAAGCCTGTGTCGAGACATGTCTTGAGTACGGCTACCGATTGACCGTTCAGGGACACAAGAGCTGGGGAGTGGACTAGGGCACGCCCGAGAAATCAAGCGGGTTTAGTCCACGAGCTCCACGATGAAGTTGTTCATATGCGGCTTGGGGCCGTTGGGGTCGACGAACATCCATTTCAGCAGCTTGTGATAGAAGCCGAATAGCGGGATTTCGCGGGCTACTCTTTCTCGTAGCTCTTCACGTCGAGCCTTGAAACCCTGATGGCTCTCCTGGGTAAACCTTTCCCGTTCGCGATAGAAGTTGGCTAGCGGCTGGACCTGGAGTTCGAAAGTTTGTCCGCTCCATCTGACAACCGACTTGATGGCTTTCCAACCGCTCCTTTTGGCTCCGTCGTCGGCCAGGTAGTCTTTGATTTCAAGTACCTGAAACCGTTGCGTTTCGGGCCCGACCTCCAACCCTAGCTGCGCTAAAGAGGAAGCTTGAAACTCCCAGTCCATGAGCAGGTTCTGGAGCTGGTAGGCTCGTTTTTCATCGCTGGTGAGAAGCTTGATGCCGAAGACGTCTTTCACGAACGGGCTCAGGTGCTTCAGCTGCTTATCGGCCTTGACGAGCTGGTCGAAATCGAAGATGTGATCGACGACCTTGTTCCAGATCGCCTGCTCAGCCTTAATGCGACTGATCAATTTGAGAGTGTGAAAACGGTTGGGGTTCTTACCCTCGTAGTGAACAAAGTTGGCGACCAACTCGGCTTGCTCCCAACCCTCGCTCGTTCGAAACTTGAGCCTTTCCAACTCCCGGCTGCCCAGGTCGAGGTCGGTGGACGAAAGAAGTTCTTGCAAACTGATGGTCCGAGCTAGCGTAAAGCGTTCTCCGGAAGAGGGGAGTCTGCCGATGACAGAGCTTGAGATTTCAAAATCCGGCCCCAGAATCTCTCGAGCCAGAAGTCGACTGAGGGTGTGGAGGCGCAACTCTCCCTGCAAAATGGTTTGGGCGAAGGCCGAGCGAGCGCGTTCCAGCATCTTGCGAGAAAAGACGAGACGAGTGGCTTGGCCACAGTCCGGCCCGCCTTGCTGGCTGACAGCTTTGAGTGTGCCGATAAGGTGATGAAGCTCCGGCTCCTCGACGAGAAGCGAGAGGGGGGAGTCCTTATCGAGGTCCGCTATTTTTTCGGGGCTCACGGGGGAGTCGAGAGAGGGATGAGGCGCTACCTCACCACTGCAACTTTTCCGGGAAGTATTTCGCGATCATCTCCTGATAGAGCGGTTTGAGCTCCTCCACATTCGGAGGCTGGTCGGCCTTGCTGTAAAGGTCGTAGGGGTTGAAAGCGTTCACCCACTTGAACATCTCGCGGTCCTGGTCGTTCATCAGATGCTGGTACGCTCCCTCGCGATGGGCCGCGTAGAAGGAGTGATAACGCAACATGTATTGGGCTTCCACGGGCAGATACTTTCCGGCCGCCATGTAGATGTACTCGTCGTGTCCCCAGGACATCGTCACTTTATCAAGCCCGCAGTTCTTCTCATATATACCGCATTCGGTGCTGTACTCGGGGACCTGGGAATCGGAGTTCAACTCGAAATACTCGGGGTAGACGATCTTGTCAGAGAAGGCGCAACCTAGCGGAAACGTATCGCCCACGACGGCCCACTGAGGCTCGTCCCAGAGGCACAGAATCTTACCGAGGTCGTGCACCAAGCCGGCCAACACAAACCAGTCGGGATGCCCATCGGCGCGGATAGCCTCGGAAGTTTGGAGCAAGTGCTCCAGTTGGCTGAGGTCGGTGTCGGGGTCGCTCTCGTCCACCAGTTCGTTGAGGTATTCGCAGGCCTCCCAGATGCCCATCTGTTTGCGATTCAGACGACCGAAGTCGGCTTTCTTATCCTGAGCGAACTTGAGATTCTGATGGATATGGTTCTGACGATAGAACTCGCGCACGGAATCCCGCGCCGGGTCGTCGTAATTGCGGAACTCGGTACCGAATTTGTTGGTCCCTTCTTCGGGGTAACGTTCGAGGAGGTCGTCTTCCCACTCGTCAAGGGATTCCAGGGGGTTCGGGATTACTTGATTGGCCATTTTCGAGAGTTCTGGTATGGCGCGTGGATACCCTCCAGTTGGGGCCTTGCCGGCGGGTGAAATGGTGTGTCGAATAGTTTACAAGTCGTTCACAACTGCCGGCAGCGATTCCATCGTAAACCCATTCCGCGAATCTACGATCCGAGGAAGAAAGGTCGTTACAGAATGGGAATCGGAATTGACTCGGTAAAAGACTTCGGCAAGAAGGCTGTCAACAAGGCCAAGGACGTCGGCGGCAAGGCTGTCGACAAGGCCAAGGACGTCGGTGGCAAGGCTGTCGATAAAGCCAAGGATGTCGGTGGCGGCGCGGTAGACAAGGCCAAGGACGTTGGTGGCAAGGCGGTTGACAAAGCTAGGGATGTCGGCGGGGATGCGGTGGATTTCTCCAAGGAGGCCTACCAATGGAAGCAAGAGCAAGAGAAGAATTTTGCCGCCGGAGTATTAGAGTGGGGCAAAGGCACGGTTGATACCGTTGTCAACATAGCTAAGAATCCGGTGGAGTCGGCCAAAGCGGTCGGAAAGTTGGCCACCAATCCGGTCCTCAACCCGCTAGTGGGTATTCCTCTATCTGCCGCCCAGGGCAAGAATCCCGTCGACGCTTACAAGGAAGGTGCCGGTGATCTCAAAGACATCGGAGTCGGCATCTATGACGACTACAAGAAAGTTTACAACGAGCACGGTGTGGCCGGACTTGCTGGAAACCTGGCTCCCGACATTGCTATCGGCATCCTGACCGGAGGTAGCGGGTCGGCTGCCAAAGCGGGCGGAACGACTGCGGCCAAGGGCGTTGCGAAGGAAGTGACGGAAGAAGCTGTGGAAAAGGCGGTGACCAGGGAAGTGGCCGAGGGGGCTGTTAGAGAAACTGCCAAGGATGCTGCCAAGGAACTCGTGCCTGGACCGTCCGACGTTGTGGACAAAGAGCGGGGGGAGAAGGAAGACCGGAATATCTGGCATTCCTTGCTCGAAATGTTTGCCTGAAGGCCGTGGTGCTCTTTGTCGAACAAACACAGGGCATTCAGGGCGGAGTTCCGCACGGTGCCGAACTATAGTCCCGCGTCGCGTCGGACTCAGGGCATTTAGGGTGGAGTCCCGCACGGTGCCGAACTATAGTCCCGCGTCGTGTCGGACTCAGGGCATGCAGGGTGGAGTTCCGCACGGTGCCGAACTATAGTCCCGCGTCGTGTCGGACTCAGGGCATGCAGGGTGGAGTCC
>Ga0208701_100076_pt1 | contig 48918 bp, 44 predicted proteins | sample DeeseametaMP1482_FD_184188 | JGI IMG/M metagenome (GOLD analysis project Ga0208701, IMG submission 184188) | Marine microbial communities from the Deep Pacific Ocean - MP1482 (SPAdes) | ecosystem: Environmental > Aquatic > Marine > Oceanic | place: South of Fiji, South Pacific Ocean | collected... | reverse complement strand
GCTTTCAGGGGGCGTGCTTTTTGCCGGCGCTCGCGGCGATGATCGGGCTCGCGAATGCAGACTCCCATTTTGGATGGGCTCTCCAGAAACTTCACCAGGTGGGCGACTTCGTCGGTCTGCTCCACGTTGGCCTTGATGGAATTGATGGCTTGAGTGAGGTTTAGTCCCGATTGCAGGATGAGCCGGTAGCACGATTTCAAAGCCTGGCGACTGTCCTTGTCGATCCCTCGCCTTTGCATTCCCCGAATATTCATTCCAAAGACGCGAGCCGGTTGCCCGTCCACCATGGCGTAAGGCGGGATGTCTTGTCTGATCTGAGCCATTCCGCCGAGCATGGCGAGTTTCCCCACGCGGACGAACTGGTGGAGACCGCACATGCCGCCCAAAACGGCCTGGTCCTCAATCTCCACGTGGCCGGCGATGCCCACCGAGTTGGCGATCACGATCTGATTGCCGAGGAGACAGTTGTGGGCTACGTGAGTGTAAGCCATCAGGAGGTTGTCGTCGCCGATCGAGGTGACGCCTTCGGCGTCCGAGGCACGGTGAATCGTGACGTACTCTCTAATCACGTTTCTGTTGCCGATCTTGGTGTAGGCGCGTTCGCCGCTGTAGCGTAGATCCTGAGGAGCGACTCCGATGACCGCTCCGGGAAAGATCTCGTTGCTCTCTCCGATTTCGGTCCATTCACCTATGACGACGGATGAGTGTAGCTTGGTGCCGGCCCCGATGGTCACATTGCCGTGGATGATCGAAAAGGGCCCGATCTCCGCACCCTCGGCGATCTGGGCCGAGGGATCCACAATTGCTGATGGATGAATGTTTGCCACTTTCGGCGGTCCTCTCTTAGCCGGCTAGAGCTATCAATTCTTTCCCCAGGGGTGCTTTAGATTTCACCATCTTCATCCTGGCTAAAACCTGCATCGCTAGTTCGAGTGCCTTTTTTCCGTCGTCGCCGGAAACAAGCGGCGTTCGGTGGTTGGCGACGCAGTCTGCAAAATGGGAAAGCTCTAGTTTGAGGGGCTCGTCTTTCTCCACCGGCATCACTTCCGGAGGGACGGGGTGTCCCGAGCGAGGTGGGCGCATGGCGCAGAGAGTCTGGTTCATGAAATCCAGCGAGAGAGTACGGCCCGTGTCTTCGGTGACTCGCAGGCTTCGCTGCTTTTCTCCGCTGATGCGGGAAGCCAGCAGGCTCGCAGCCACGCCGTTTTTGAACAGCAAGTGCACTTGAGCCACATCCTCGAAGTCGGAGTAGACGGACACCCCCATGGCGTGAATCTCCACCACCGGCGATTTGACAAGATTGATGAGAATATCCAGGTCGTGGATCATCAGATCCCACACCACGCCGACGTCGAGGTTGCGATTGGTGGGGTATCCGATGCGCTGAGACTCCAAAAAGACGGGACGTCCCATGACGCTTCGAAGTTTGCGCACGGCGGGATTGAAGCGCTCCAGATGGCCGACTTGGAGGATGCAATGGTTCTTTTTGGAGAGGTCGACCAAGCTCTTGGCTTGGATGAGGTCCACGGTGATCGGCTTCTCCACCAGGACGTGAACACCGTTCTCGATGAACTCGACGGCGAGGGGATAGTGGAGGCTGGTGGGCACGGCGATGTTCACGGCCTGAACGCCGCGCTCGATGAGCGTACGGTAGCTGGTGAAAAACTCAGTTCCGTACTCTTGCGAACAAATACGTCCCCGAGTCTCATCGATGTCAACGAGACCGACAAGCTCGGTATTAGGCAGTTCGGAATAGACTCGGGCGTGATGCACACCCATACTGCCTATCCCAACAACCCCAACTTTTACTGGCTCCAAGACCATTGCCTCCTTCGCTCAAGCGGCCTCATTTTCGCTGCTTGAGGTTTGTCCAGAGAACCCTCCCAATCCCCATCTGGCCCCATGGTTCTCTGGTTTATATCACAGGGCACAAAGCTGTGCAACCGGAAAAACGCACTACCACGCGCTCCGGCAGAGTTTCTAGGAATTTTATTCAACAATTCGTGAATGTTACCTGGTATCACTCCAATGCAAAGGAAAGCTGACCGACGACCGCCGGTTCGCCTTCTACCGATGCTAGTGCTTTTACTGTTAAACTGTTCTGATCTCGTTCGAGTTGCTCTATTTCAAGTTTCAAGCGGTCTCCAGGCATGGTGGGTCTCCTAAATCGGAGCTTTTTGATGCCGGTCATGCGGATCTGGCCGTCGTGGCCGGACCACAACCAGGTGAGCTGGCAAAGAGCTTCCATGACCAGGACTCCCGGCATGACGGGTGCGTTGGGGAAGTGCCCCCGGAAGAACGGCTCGTTCATACTCACGTTCTTGTAGCCTAGAGCCGTGGTCTCGGTGGTCTCGGCCAACTCGTCCAGCAACAACATCGGATAACGATGAGGCAGTTTTTTTCGAATCTCAAGAGCGTTCATTGACAACCAGCATGTCCTCCCATACTTTTCGAGCACACTCTACGTGCAGAGCGTGCCCCGCCTTCACCCCCAGGATACGAGCTTCGATCCTGGCGTTCAGAAGAGCAAAATCTCCAATGAGATCTAAACACTTATGCCTCACCGGTTCACACTCCACCTTCAACGGCGTGGAGAAGCGATCCTGAAAGACCACCAGACAGTTGTCGGCGTGTCCGCCCTGGGCCAGGCCACGCTCCAAGAGCGGTTTAACTTCTTCCCATAAGGCAAAGGTACGGGCAGGGGCGAGTTCTTTGGTGAAGTCGTCGCTCGGACGAAACTCCACGTGCTGATAGCCGATCATCGGGTGATCATAGAACAGCGAGTATTCGTAGAGAGTCGAGTCCGCGGGGAGGAGCAAGACTAAGGCTCCGTTTTCTCGGCTCGCCGAGTGAGGACGCCGGGGCTTGAGCACTCGAGCGGGCGCGCTCTGGACTTCGACTCCTGCCTTCTGGATACCAAGGCAAAACTCTAAGGAAGCTCCATCGAGGATGGGGACTTCGGGTCCGTCCATTTCGATCAGGGCGTTGTCTACTCCCGATCCGGCCAGTGCCGCGAGAAGATGCTCCGGCGTGTGAACCCTGATTTGGCCCTTGCCGAGAACGGTGCAGCGGTCGCAGTTCACCACGTTGTCGACGGTGGCCGGTATCTCATGGCCTGCGGACAGAAATCGGCGCCCGCTGTTTTCTTCAGCCGGACAGATGGTGACGGTGGCCGATTGGCCGGTGTGAATACCAACGCCCGAGAAACTGATGCGCTCCTTCAGAGTCCCTTGTCGTGGTGAGTTCAACGAACGGGCCTCATGGTCACGTAGGCCGGATAACAAGAGGAGGCTTCAGGTAAGGTGACCAGATCGACCGTACGCTCGCTCCCGGCTTCCACTCGGAAGCGTCCCAGACTTGTTTCGACTCCTTGTTTCTTGAAAGGGGCTTCCAGGATATCGCCGTCCACCAGGAAGGTGCCGGCGCCGGGGCCGGAGTGAGGGCGGAAGATCATTTCAAAGTCCACCGGGCTTCGGCTGGTGTTTTGCAGCACGAAGTGATAGCGGTACAGAACGCCGAAATTACCGGTGTTGGGCAGTCCCGTTTCAAAATCGATCAGCCAGGGCGATTTGCCGAAAGGCACCTCGGTAGTGGGCGAATCCTGGGTCATGTCGATCCATTCTTCGAAGTAAGGCTGGGCGAACACGCCGTGGGGATGGATTTTGAACGGGTTGAAAGGGCCTCCCAGTCGGACCGCGCCCACCGTGTTATTGGTGCTGGGAGCTAGTTTGGAGTGAACTTCCGCTCGCACAGAGCCTTCCCCCACGATTTGAAGATTGACGAATCCGGAAAGCAGGTCGCGGCGATTCATCAGATGGTGGGCCACCACAAAGCGCTGCCGCGGAGGAATCTCCACCACAAAGCCCGCTTCGGCGCCAAGCTGGCGGAGGAATCTGACCGCCGCCATGTGTCCGGTGTGAACTTCGTTGCGGTTGGGCCCGGCGTAGGTGGAACCGATCCACACTTTCACGGGCTGATTGGTTTCGTTGTAGAGGTTGACCCAGAGATTGCGGTCGGCCAGAGTCTGATTCAGGTGGGAGTACATGAGCCGTGTAGGCTCGTTGTCGGTCAGAGTGTATTCCAGCAGAACACCGTCGTCTTCCACTCTTTCAGGTCGGTTTGAGACCAGAAGAAGGTTGGGTTCTTGAAATTCCAGGTCGACCGACTCCACCTGGACCTCGACCCGTGTCTTGACCGGGAAGTAGTCCTCACCGGCCACGATTTCGATCGGCTGGGCGTAGCGCATCTTGTCTCCCTGGGGCACCGACGGGATAGCCGGCATCTCCTCGGGAAACTTGATGTAAGCTCCGGGGTTCAGACGGGTAGAACCGGCCACGGCTCGCAGGGAGGCTTCGGCCACCATATCGCCGGGCGCGGGATCGCCGGTGACCTGAATGGTCACTTCGCCCGGTGGATAACCGGCCCAGTCTTTCACTCGGACGGGCACTTTGACTTTAGCCTTGCCACGGCTGATCACAAGGTAGGTGCTGCCGACGGCGTTGGCTTCGACGACAACGGTTTCTCCGTCGGCGGTGGGGGAGATCACTCCGTCTCCACCTTCGAGATAAACCGGTCCGTCGGCCAGCCCGCTCAACTGAAGGACGGCTTGCTCCCCTAGAGGCATCACCAGATTGCGAGGCGAGACCTGCAGCATCCCGGGACCCACCAGCTCAAAGAGCCGTTTGGCCCAGACGATGGCCAGGCCTTCGGGGGTGCTCTTGTTTTCGGTGGCGAGAGCTTTGTCGACTTCCACCACCAGTGTGTCGCCCCAGAAGACCCCGTAGCCGTTGGGGGTTTTCTTGGCCAGAATGCCGTCCGGGTCGGCCGCGGCTTCCAGCTTCTGATCGATGCGCATCTGGGCGTTCTGGGCCTTTTCGGCGGGCAGTCGCATGACGGTTTCCCCGCCGATGACGACCGGTTCGGCCCATAGTGGGGAGACCAGAAGAAATAGAAAGGTAAATAGAAATAAGTGGATTCGACGATTCATATCTTTACTCTAGGATCGGACCTGCCGGGCGGGGTAGCCGGCCCAGTGGGTGCCTCCGGGTATCTTGGTTTTAGTCATTCCGGCCAGGTCGTCGGCCGTCACGTGGTCTCCGTAGTCGGAGTGTCCGGCAGTGCCCACTCGCCGCCCGAAGCGAGTCCCTGTGCCGAGGCGAGTGCTTCCGGCTAAGCCGGAGCCGGAACCGATCTGGCTATCGTCGCCGATACGGCAGTTGTGAGCTACCTGGATGAGGGCACCGAGCCGGCAATCGTTGCCCACCGAAGTGGCGTCGAGGGCGGCTCGGTCCAGGCAAGTGGCGGGGCCGATTTCGGAGCGATCGCCGATTTCGACTCGACCCACCTGAGGAATGCGTCGGTGCTGTTTTCCATCGAAGATGTATCCAAACCCGCGGCTCCCGATAACGGCTTCAGGGGCGATGACGCATCGGGCACCGATCTTGGACCCGGCCATCACCACGGCACCCGGCCCTATCACGGTGCCTTCCCCAACCTCGGCCTGGGCTCCAACAAAGGCAAACGGGTGGACTTGCACGTTCGGCCCCAGTCGGGCGGAAGGGTCGACGAAAGCTTCCGCCGCTATGTGGCCCCCGTCGCTCACTTTTTCTGTAGCTCTAGAGAGACATCCAGCGTGAGATCTTCTCCGTCGGTATAGCGCACGGTTTTGGTCAGCGGATTCTGGACCACCACCATGTCGAGCCCCTTTTCTTTGGCTACTTTTTGAGTCTCCGACTCAATGAGGTTGACGGACTCTTCCATGAAGTCGTCCATGCGCTTCTGCCACACTTCGGCTCTCTTCGCGATGTCTTTCTTCAAGGCTTCGGCCTGAGCTTGGTCTTGCACCTGAGAGATCTCAAGATAGGTGTTGCCGGCCTGATTGGCCCACTCCAGGCGGATATCCATGGTCTCGGGGCGCTCTTCCATGACTCGCATCACGTCCACGGTTCCCACCTTCATGTGGGCTGAAGTCTCGCCGTCCGCACCTGAATTGCATCCGGACAAAACGAACCCGAGAAGCCCTAGGGCTACGATCCGCTTGCTCAACCTTCATCTCCGGCGGGGGTAGAGGTGGATTCGGGTTGGTGCTGAGAGCCGTCGGACATAGCCAGTGCCATATCTTTCGTCATGTCCACACCACCCCACTCCACCGTGGGATACATCTTGCTGTCGATAAGAACAATGTCGATCTTCTTACGCTTGGCGATGTCTCCGGCGATCGCCTGAATGGAGTCGTGACGGGTCTTGAGGAATTCTTCCGTCTTTTTCTTCCACTTGGCATCAAACTCTTGAGAGGCTTTGGCGTACTTCTCCTGGAGCGCTTTCGTTTTCTGAGCGTCCTCACCGGCTGATTTCATCTGGTCCACGTACTCTTTACGCATATCGGTCTGATCGCGAAGATATTCCACGGACATGCTCTGGTAGTCGGGGTCTTCTTGCAGAAGCGTGGCGGTGTCCACCTTCCCGACCGCGATCCGGCCGTCTCCTTGAGATTCGCAGGCGCTGAGAAAAAGGGTGCAACCCAGCCCGAGGGCCAGGCACGCTAGTCTTTGCCGCTTCATGATTTCTTCTCCATTTGCTGTACTCGCACTTGCGAGAGGTCGGTCAGGTCTTGGAAGCTGGGGTCGGCGTACTGGTAGGCTCCGATCACCATCTCTTCTTTCTTATCCTTGGCGATGCCCGCCACCTGAGTGTCGATGTCGGCTCGGATGGATTTGTAGAGCTCTTCGCTTTCCTCTTTGAGGGTGGTGATCTCTTCGTCCACCTTCTTGAGGTCGCCGCTGAGTTCTTCCGGAAGATTAGCTAGCTCCTTAGAGATTCTGTCCTGAATCTCGTCACTGAGCTTCTCGAGGTTCGCTTCCACCTCAGCTTGTTTGGCTTCCAGACGAGTCCGAGAGTCGGCCACCTTCGCTTCCATCTTGCTCTTCAGTTCAGCCTGCCGCGAGGCCAACTGAGACTGCATGCGAGCTTCGATCTCGGCGATCTTCTGCTTCACGGCCGGAGGGGGTCCGGCCGTTTGAGTGGGTTGCTTCGGTTGGGCTACCGCCATACCGAGTCTCTGCCGTTCTGCCGCTACTTTCTGAGACACTTCTTGGTCCAGTTTGATCTGGTAGGCTTCCAGCTCTTTCTGCACTTGAGCTGTCTTCTCAGCTCGAACAGAAGCGTAGCCGGACTCTAGTTCTTCGCGTTTGGCAGCCTTGGCGGTTTCGATCTCCTGAGAGATCTCGGAAAGTCTGGTTTCGGCCGCTCGCTTCGCTTCCTCGTCGGTAGAGTTCTGGGCGGTCAGCTGCAAGTTCAGGCGCTCGCTCTGGTATTTTGCCGCGAGATCGGCTTCGTAGGCTGCGATCTTACCGCTTACCTCACTTTGCATGGTGGCGATTTCGTCTCCCACGCGTTTCTCGAGCTCCAGTCGCTTGGCGGCCAGGTTGCGCTCGCGCACCAGCATCAGGTTCGACATGAAATCTTTCACCTGGCTCTCGACATTGGTGTCCAGAGGAGGCGCTTCGACTTGCTCCGCCGGCACACCCATCTGTTCTTTGATCTTCTTGATCTCTTCTTCTAACTCGGCTGAGTAGCCGCTTTGCAGGGCGCTCATCTCCGAGTTCATCTGGGCGGACAAGCTGCTGTTCAGCGCGGCGATTTCACCTTCGACGGCGGCTCGCTCGGCTTCCAGCTTCTTCTTGGCATTCTCCATCGCCTCATCCATCTGGATGGTACCCTTTTTGATCAGTTCATTGCGGGTCTTGTTCTGCATCTCAATCTTCTTTTGCTGCAGTTCCCCGATCTTCTGATTCAACTGCTCCAGCTTGGAGTAGCTAGGGTGCAGTTCGACCAGCGGCTTCATGTCCACCACGGCCATCCTGTACCCCTCGATGGGGTCGGTGGGAGCTTCTTTGCTGTTGCATCCGGCGGTCATGCCGGTGGCCAAGAACCCGCTGGTCAGAAAGAGAAGCAGACTGGTTTTCGTGATTCCTAAGACACCCATGGCTACTGCTCCGCGGGTGCAGGGGTTGCGGCCGGGGTAGCTTCCGCACCGGGGCCTGCCGTCGTGGCGCCACCTTCCGAGATTTTCTTCAGAAAAGTATCGACGACCAGCTCGGTCAGGTTTCTACCGCCGTACATCACGTGCTGAGTATCCAGGACCAGCGACAGACCCTCTTGCTTGGCCACTTCTTCCACCGAATCGTTGACGGCTTTCAAGAGCGGAGTGAGCTTCTGCTGTTGCAGCGACTCCAGGCGGGCTTCAATAGCCTTCTGCATCGCCTGAATCTCGGCTGGGCTGGGCTCTTCACCTCTCTCCTGGGCTTTCTGCATCTCTTCACGCATCTTTTGCAGCATGCCGTTACGCTCTTGGATCAGTTCCATTTCAGCTTCTTTGAAGACCTTCAGGTTGCTGACGATGTTCTGGTCGAAGTAGCCGATAGGGGCCTGCTTCAACTGCTCTTCGTTGTCTTCGGGGTAGGTCAGGTCGTTGCCGCTTTCCAGTAGACCTTTCACGTCATCTGTCATGTCAGGCACGCCGTAGACGGTGATCTTCTTGTCCAGGACCACGGTCACGCCTTTGTTCTTGGCAGCAGTGGCCACGGCGGCGCGAGCCTTCTCTTTTAGAGGGTTGAGCGTTTCGTTGGTCTTGATCTCCAACTCGGCCTGAAATTCTTGAAATTTCTTGGCTTTCGCTTCGTCCGACTGGTCCTTGACTTCTTGCTGATACTTTTTGGAAGTGTCGTCGGCCCACTTATCTAGTTCTTCGTTAGCCTTGACGAACATGTCCATCTGGTAAATCACCGACTCATCGATCGATGCTACCTTCTTCACAGGCGCCTTTTCGGTTTCACATCCGGCGGCAAACAGCAGAGCTACGCTCATCAGGGCCGCCACGGCAATATTTCTCAATTTCATTAGAGTACAATCCTCCATACACTTGCCTTTCAGAAACCATTTCCGCCTGCGGAGGTTTCGAAACGCGCTATATAACTTCGGTCATCTTGCTTCTTAGAAAGACTGTCCGATTCCGATTTGGGTTCTTCCACCGTCGTCGCCAATGGCGTAGTCCAAACGGATTACGCCCAGACCGAGGGCGGGGAAGGTGATCCTCAAGCCGACGCCTGCGTCGAAGAAGATCTTGTCGTTAATGGTGTCCCCGGGAGAGTAGGCCGTACCCGCATCGACGAAGACGGCGCCTCTCAGGAACTTGATGTTGGCGATGGGAAACCGGTATTCGGCGTTGGCCACGAAGAAGCGGGTTCCGAAGAACTGGTTCTGCTGGTAGCCACGCAGAGTATCGGGACCGCCTGCGTAGAAAAATTCGGTAATAGGAGCGTCTCCGGTGACCACGCCACCCCAAGCCCGAAGGGCCAGGGTGTGCTTCTCACCCAGGGGTACGTAGTGACGTCCTTCCAGGGTGTACTTGGTGAAGGAGAAGTCGCCGCCCAGGCCGGCCACGTTGATGGCGGCGTTGGCGAACGAGCCCACGTGGGGGTTGAAGATGTCGTCTCGGGTGTCGTAGAGGGCGGAGAGACCGATGGAGTTCAACGTACCCGTTCCCAGACCGATCGGCTCGAAGATTGACTGAGAGTCGCGCAGAATCTCGATGGTTTCGTGACGGAGCGTACCGAACAGCCGTAGGTCGTCGTTCAGTGGACGACCGTAGGTGAGCGAGCCACCGATCCGTTGGTCGTCGTAGAAGGCGAACTGCTGTTCGCCATTCACGATGATCGGCTGGCGCAGCCCGTCCACGTCGTTTCGGAAGAGGGAGACACCGATGCTGTCCTGGTTGCCGTTGATGGCCGGATCCAGGTAGGACACACCGATACTGGAGATCTGCGCGCCCCGTTGCCAGGAGACGGAGACGTTCTTTCCTTCGCCGAACAGGTTGCGGTCGGAGTAGGAGATAGCGCCGGTCACACCGGAACGGATACCGGAGGAACCACCACCGGCGTAACCCACACCGATGGTTGCAAGACCCGTTTTCTCTTCCACCACGTCCAGCACCAGAATCACTTTGCCGCGCTCGGAACCACGTTGGGGATCGGGCTCAACTTTTCGGAAGTACCCGAGGTTGTTCAGGCGCTCCAGGTCTTTCTGGAAGCGGCGGCGGTTGAGGACGGTGCCTGGCTTGGTGCGGAGGTTCCGCAGGATGGTCGCGGTTCGGGTCTTGGTGTTACCCTCGACGCGAATCTCTTCCACTTCGGCTTCGATCACGTTCACGGTGACTTTGCCGGTATCGGGGTCGATCTTGGGGTCCACGGTGTCGAGTACCCATTGGTCGTCCTCGTAGAGATCGTTGATTTTGGTTAGGTCTTCTTCCAGCGTTTTGCGGTTGAAGAGCTCACCCGGCTTGATCCGGATAAGACTGGCGACTCGCTCCTCGGGGAAGACGGTCACTCCGGTGACGTCCACGCCGGAAACCACGATACCGTCCACGATGGTCAGCACCAGGCGTCCGTTTTGAAAGGAGACGTCGGTCACGTGAGTGGGAGTTCTCAGATATCCCAGCTCTTCGTTGTAGTACTGGTTGATGGCCTGGATGTCGGAGTGGATGGTCCGGGTGTTCAGGATCTGACCTGATTCGGTGTCCATCACGCCACGCAGTACGGTGGATTCCACAACTTCGTTGCCCTTGAACTCCACCGACTCCACTACCGGGTTTTCCAGCACCCGGAAGACCAGGCGGATACCGCCGGGCGCGGCCGGGGTGGCGAAGCGCACGTCGGTGAAATAGCCCAGGTCGAAAATGGCCTGCAGGTCTCGGCGCAGACGGGGCTCCAGCAAAGGGTCGCCGATGCGGGTGGAGACCACTTCCAGGATGGCGTTGGTCGGCACACTGGCGTTGCCTTCCACCTCGATGTTGACAATGGGGGGCGGTCCGATCGGCTCGTCGGTGGGTTGGGTGGGCTCGTCGTCGCCGGTTTCGCTCTCCATATCCTCGGTGGGCGGTTGCTCACCCGGCTGGTCATCCGGGGAAGCTTCTTCCGTAGGAGGCTGGCCGCTCTGGTCGCCTGCCTTTTCTCCGCCTTCGGTTTTGGGAGGCTCCTGACCGGAGCCTTCGGACGCCGGCTGGGTGGAGGGCTTTTCCTCCTGGGCCAACGGGCCAACCTCACCAGGCATGACCATGTCAACCGCCTCGGCGGCTTCATCTCGCACCTGCCGTTCGGCGTCGCTCGACTTTTCGGCCTCCGCGACTCTTCCTGACGGAACGGGTAGAGCGGCATCTTCGATGACGGACTCGACCACGGCCGGGACTTCGGCGGGCTTCGGCGGCTCCTCAGCCTGAGCCGAACCCATAATCATAAGTGTCCCCAGCAGTACCCCGCGAGAGAGTTTAACCCAACGTTTGCTCATTCGAGCACCTCCAAACAACCAGAAGGCACCCAACCCAACCCGATTGTCATCTCGTTTTATTCGCATCCTCACACCGAGGGCACGTTAAATAATTTTGCCTATTCTAGAGATCCCCACCGTGGGGATCAAGCCCGAACAGGTGTTCTGGCAAGTCGACCCCCGTTAACACAAGGGTTCTTACCCATCTTTTGGAATTCTAAGCCATGAATTCAATTGTGGATGAAAAATATTCTATTATTTGGGTGTTCTACCTCTTTTCTTTCCTTTTGTTTCTCTCTGGAACATCGATTTCACAAGAAGTTCTGTGGTCTACCCCCGGTGTGGGTGAGCGACCGAACCTTTCGTTGCAGGGCACCAAACAGTCCGAGCAGCGAGTGGTCATCAGTAGTCCTTTCGGTACGGAAGTCAAAGTCGCGAAGCTTTCCGACGGGAGCAAAATCTGGACCAAGAAACTCGTTGAAAGAGTCTCCTACGGCACCTTGCCCCTCACCGATGCCCTGGTGGTGCAGGGGGATCAGGGGACGATTTGGGCCATTCGGGGCGAGGATGGAGAGGAACTCTGGATGAAACGAACTCCCGAGCCCTTGGACTACCCGATGGCTCCGCCGAGGTTTCGGGAGCAAGCTGTCTTTACCATCAGTCACCAGGGCATCATTCGGAAGTTGATCCGCACTGGAGAGCAGAGTGCGGTCGTCCGGAGGGATGTCAGTTGGGGCGAGCGACGGGCCGCCACCGTGCCTCTGCGCAGCAGTCAGCAGCAGCTGTCTTATCTCGATCAGGCCGGCCGACTCACCACCTACGACACCGAGTTTCTGGATCTGATTTCGACCCTCTCGCTCACCCCTGACGAGTCCAGGGCCAATATACTGGCCGGGGCTCTGTCGGAAGACGGCAACCTGGCCTGGACGACCGATTTCTCCGGGCGACTCGTGGCCGTACGGCCATCTTCGGGCGAGGGTCTTTGGGCGGTGCGGACCGGGGTTCAGGAAGACTGTTGGAGCGGGCAGGGCGAGCTTTTGACCGTGCCTTCCCTGCTCTTTTGGGAAGGGGAGAAGATCGCCGTCTTGGTGGCCAATAGGGTGCGGGCGTCTATCTATGACGGGGACACCGGCAAACGCCTTTTTACGGAAGCCCTGCCCTCAGACGGGGTTTGCCCCCCTATCTACGACGCGACCGAAAAGCGCTGGTGGCTGCTCTGCCGCAACCATCTGGTTTCTTATGATCGTCTCAAAGGATGGCAAGAGTACCCTATCTCTCTGGTGGATGAGCCTTTCACACTGGCCATTGGCGACAAGGCCGTTCTGGTGGGGACCGTCGATGGTCGTGTCTATCGACTGGGCATGCCCGGAGTGACTCCGGTGGCGGAGAAAAAATGAACCTCACTGAAATAAACCTCTATAGAAAGATACAGTTCGCGTTATGAAACTTCGTACGTTATTGTCTTCCTCGTTTCTTTGTCTTCTGCTCTTAGTTGTCTCTCATGCCGACGTCTACGTCTCTCCCGAAGAGCACAGTCGGATGGCGAAAGAGGGTCTCGAGCGACAGTTGGCCGACGTCCCGAAAGAGGAGCAGGTCGAGTTTGTCCGGCAGAAACTTCGAGAGATGCCGCTTCGGCGCCAAGAGCTGGAGTTAGAGGTGGCGCAGGCGGAGGAAGCCGAGGCCAACGGTACGGGGAGGGTGCCAGCCTATTTCCTCCGGAAAGGCTTCACCACTCTCGACTATGAGGAGAAGGCTCTCAAAGATTGGCTGGCCGAACGGGGAGTTTCGCCGGAGACGGAAAGCTCTCCGAAAGGGGTCAAAGAGTCCGGCCTGGTGGTTCCGCCTGTTCCCTCACCTCCCTTTAGTTCCGTTCCTCTGGTGGCTCTTGTTTTCGTCGCTGCGGGCGCTCTCTTGGGGCTACGCCGAGCCTTGGCATGAGCTTTGCCTGGATTCCAGGTCTGGCGGCCGCGATCGGGCTGAGCCTTCTGGGTGCCTTGATCGGGTGCTATCCCGTGCTGGTGGCCACCCTCTCCGTCGCCTTTCTAGCAGGGCCGCACAACTATATGGAGGCTCGCTATCTGCTCAGCAGGCTGCCGGGGCGAGCGGGAAAGCTGCGACCCTACTTTCTCTGGAGCGCCTACGGTGTGGCGTTGCTAGGGATGTGGTCGCTGCTCTTGCCTTTCGTCGGCGGGAGTCTCTCTCTGAGATGTTGGAACGCCGCCCTCATCGCCTGGGTGGCAGGCCTGGCAGTGCTGCGGCGCCGAGAGCATCCTCGGCGAGCCTGGCCCTGGGTGGAGCCTTTGGCTCTTTTCGTGTGCGGTCTGATGTGGGCTCAACCGCACTTCTTTACTCTCTTTCTCGTCCTGGGGCATCCTCTACTTGCGCTCGTGATCCTCGGTCGCGAGCTCCACGCCTTTCGAAGACCCGAGCGCCGATACTACCCGCAGGTCCTGGCAGCCGTGCCGGTGGGCCTGGCGGTTCTTCTGGTCTGGCTCTTCTCCGGGGGACTGAACGGGCCGTCTGAAATCCGATCGTTTTTCCTCGCCTCTCCAGGGTCTCCGCTCTTTCTAGCCATCCATACCTATTTGGAACTCATCCACTATATAGTATGGATCGGTCTTCTGCCGTTGTTGGGTCAGCTGACCCAGCGAGGAAGTCTCAAGGTCTATCCGATACTAAAGAGGAGTGCCGGTCGACTGCGCGCCGCCCGGCTGTTGCTGATCCTGGGGGCGGCGCTGGCCTGTCTTTTATGGTGGGGGTTCACCCAGGATTTTGAAATGACCCGAGACTTGTACTTTCGAATAGCCATTTTTCACGTCTTAGTGGAGTTTCCGTTCCTGATGAGGTTAGTATAAAGTGAGCACTTTCCTCATTTTCCTGGTCCTGACTCTGGCTCTGGAAGCTCCCGTCTTCTTTACTCTTCTCCGCCATCGAAGTTGGCGCCGGCGAATCGCTTTCTGGTTAGCAGCGAATATCTACAGCTATCCGGCTGTCTACTTCTTTTTCCCTTATCTGGACCTCCCGCCCCATATCTGCCAAGCCCTGGCCGAAATCTGGGCCCCCTCTTGTGAAATTGCCGTGGGTTATTTCATTTTGCCTCGATTCTCACGAAGAGAGGCTCTGGCGGTTGTGGCGGCCAATCTGTTTTCCTGGGCGGCCGGGACCGCTCTGATCCGATTTTTATGAACATAGCCAATTCGATATCAAGCAGCCTCTCTCTTCCGCAGAGAGCCGTACAAACAACGTTAGAACTCTTCGACGAAGGCGCCACCGTGCCGTTTCTCGCTCGCTATCGCAAGGAGCGGACGGGAGGGCTGGATGAGGATCAACTTCGCGCTATTCAAAAACTGCGCGAGGAACTCACCAAGCTGGAGCAGCGACGCGAGAGTATCGTCGGCTCGCTGACCGAGCAAGGGGTGTTTGAGGGAAGTCTCAAGGAGAAGATTCTCAAGGCCTCCACGCTCACCGAGTTGGAAGACCTTTACCTCCCCTATAAGCCGAAAAGAAAGACTCGGGCGACCAAGGCTCGGGAATTGGGCTTGGAGCCGCTGGCCGAGATGGTGCTGAAGCAGCCTCGGGGCAAGGATGTGAAGGCCGAAGCGCGCCGGTTTCTCGGAGCGGAGGTTTCCGATGTGGAGCAAGCTCTTTCGGGGGCCCGAGACATCGTGGCCGAATGGGCGGCGGAAAAGCCCGAGGTGAGGAGCGAGATTCGGACCAAAGCTCGCAAGTTCGGCAAGCTCAAGGCCGGTCGCAAGCGAGGTGCCGAAGACCCGCGCGAAGTCTATCAGGCGTACTACGAATTCAACTCTCCAGTCAATCGAGTGGCGCCCCACCAGGTTCTGGCTCTCGACCGCGGGGAGCGGGAAAAGGTTTTGTCCATCTCCTTGGACCTTCAGGAACGAGATTGGCGCGATGCTCTCAAGCGTGAATTTCGAGTGTATGGCGGCAACCCGTGGGGCGATCAGCTTCAGCAGGCTCTAGACGATGCGGCCAAACGCCTCATCTTGCCCGCCATCGAGCGCGAGATTCGTTCCGAACTCACCGAGCAGGCTCAGCAGCACGCCATCAAGGTGTTTGGAGAGAATCTCAAGTCTCTTTTACTGGTGCCGCCGCTGGGTGAGCATACCGTTCTGGCTCTCGACCCCGGTTTTCGAACCGGGTGCAAGGTGGCGGTGGTGGATTCCACCGGACTGTTGCTCTGCACGGACACGATCTATCCCCATCCGCCTCAGAAGCAAGAAAAACAGAGTCTGAAGACTCTGGAGAGCTTGATCTCTCGTCATAAAGTCACGGTGATCGCTATCGGAAACGGCACCGCTTCGCGGGAGACCGAGGCGCTGGTTGCTCAGCTCAGCACGCCGTACCTCATCGTGTCCGAAGCCGGGGCCAGTGTCTATTCGGCCAGTCCCCAGGCCAAGAAAGAGTTTCCAAATCTGGACGTCTCCTTGCGAGGGGCGGTCAGCATAGCCCGGCGCGTGCTGGACCCGCTGGCCGAACTCATCAAGATCGACCCCAAATCGGTGGGAGTCGGGATGTATCAGCACGACCTCGACGAGCCCAAGCTGGATCGGGAGCTTTCCGATGTGGTGGAGAGTGTGGTGCACTCGGTGGGAGTGGAACTCAACACGGCCTCGGCACCGTTGCTTTCCCACGTGGGTGGAATCGGGCCCAAGACCGCCGAGCGGATCGTGGAGTATCGAGAGAAGAACGGAGCTTTTCCCGATCGCAAGACGCTGTTGGACGTGAAGGGGCTTGGTCCGAAGGCGTTTGAGCTGGCCGCGGGATTTATCAGGGTGAGGGACGGGCGCAATCCCCTGGACGCTACGGCCATTCATCCGGAGAGCTACTCCGTGGCGAAGGCTGTTTTGAAAGTCGTGGGTGGGGAACCGGGGCGGCTGGACTGGCGGGATTTGAAGGACAAGGTGGATTGCCCCGAGCCGACCTTGCGCGACATTGTGGAGCAGCTGCAGAAGCCCGGGCGTGACCCGCGAGATGAGCTGCCCAAGCCGATACTGCGATCGGGAGTTTTGACTATGGAAGACCTCTATCCGGGTTTGGAGCTGAGCGGGACTGTTCGCAACGTGGTGGATTTTGGGGCTTTTGTTGATATTGGGGTGAAGCAAGACGGGCTGGTGCATCGGAGTAAGCTGCGGGGGAGGCAGCTTTCGGTGGGGCAGGTTGTGGAGGTAGAGATTTTGGAAGTGGATGAGAGGCGGGGGCGAATTTCTTTGGGGTTGGGGTGAGCGGCTCGGAGTCGACCGACCCGATTTTGACAGTATACAATTTGTGCGTACTTGTTATCTGTGACGTATCAACTATACAGTGGGTATCTCGAAGGCTAGCCAAAACTTCATAGGAGATACAAATGACGAAATTCGATAGAAAATCAGTGGACAAGAACCAATGGATGATTGATCCGGATGACGCCGTGATGCTGCTGATCGATCACCAGGCGGGACTGTTTCAGCTAGTCCGCGATATGGATGCTACGACTTTGAGAAACCACGCCGTGGCATTGGCCAAAGTCGCGAAACTGGCTAACATTCCGACCTTCACGACGGCCTCGGTGCCGGACGGACCCAACGGTCCTCTCATCCCCGATATTCACGCCGCGAATCCGGATGCGGTCTACATTCCGCGTACCGGTCAGATCAACGCTTGGGACAACCCCAAATGGGTCCAGGCCATTGAAGAGACGGGTCGCAAGACCCTGATCATCGCGGGTACTCTGACCAGCGCTTGCATGGCTTTTCCGGCGCTGAGCGCGGTCACCAGGGACTACAAGGTGTTCTGTGTCGTGGACGCATCCGGAAACTGGAGTCAGATGGCGACAGATCTCACAGTAGCTCGGGTCACTCAGGCCGGGGCCATGCCGATCGACACTTTCGCGGTTGTAGGGGAGATCATGAGCACCTGGAATCGTCCTGACGCGGACGACTTCGCTGCCGTCATGCTCGAACACGTGATACCCGGGTTCCGCATGTTGGTGGAAAGTTACGACAAGGCTCAATCCGTGCAGAAGGATGGTCACGAAACAGTTCTAGACGCTTACGAAAAAGTAAGCTGAACCATCGCTTCCAGCCCACTCAAGATCAAGAAGGAGTATCAAATGAAGACCATTCAGCCAGCGGAGCTGTCAGAGCTTCTCGCTTCGGCGAAACCGCCCCATCTTCTAGACGTGCTTTCCGATCAGCATTTTGCGAAGACCCATATTCCGGGCGCGAAAAACGTCTGTGTCTACGAGATATCATTTCTCGAGAACGTTGCCGATAAAGTGGTTTCGAAGGAGGAGAGCATCGTCGTCTACGGTCTTAACGACCAGTTCGAAGCGGCTACAATGGCTTCTGACCTTCTGGTGGCGGATGGTTACTCGCAGGTAGCTATCTTGGAGGGTGGGCTGGAGGCTTGGACCCGCTCGAGTCTTCCGGTTGAGAGTGCAAAGGATCAGACCGGAACGGGTGTCTCTGAGAAACCGCTCGATACGGAGCGCTCTCTCATTCGCTGGACGGGTAGAAACCTGGTCAATCAACACACCGGAACGCTAAAGGTGACGGGCGGGTTCCTTAGGACCGACGCGGATGGGTTGAGCGCGGCCCGGGTCGAGACCGACTTCGACACTCTCACCTGCACGGACATTGAAGACCAAAAGATGAATCAGGTCTTGTTGAACCACCTCAAGGCGGCCGACTTTTTCCTGGCCAATGAGTATCCTCAAGCGGTCTTCTCACTAAATGAAATCATATCGATCGACGGTGCCACAGCCGGCAGGCCGAACATATCGGTCAAAGGAGAGCTGACTCTCCGCGGTGTCACTCAAGAGATCCAGTTTGAGGCCATCTTTCAAAAAGACGATGAGCAGTGGGTGGTGCAAGCCAATCTCGATATTGATCGGACTCGATGGAACAGCAAATACGGTTCAGGACGATTTTTTGAAGCCCTCGGCAAGCACCTGGTCAACGATCACATAAGCCTTCAAGTCCAGCTCTTTGCTTAGGGCCTGTTGGCATTCAACATCCCCTAATCCGCGTTTTCCTGGGCTTCCTCATACTGCGCCTTGACGGTGGCCCAGTCGCTCATTGCGTTCAGAACGCCGTCCAGGGCTTCGCCGAGAGGAGTGAGGCTGTATTCGACACGTGGTGGTATTTCGCCGAAGTCTTTGCGAAGAATGAGTCCGTCAGACTCCATCTCTTTCAGCTGTTGGCTGAGTGACCTATGGGTAATGCCGTTCAGATCTCGTTGGAGCTGGTTGAATCTTCTCTTCTCATTCTTCAGTAGGTAGTAAATGATCATTAACTTCCATTTCCCGGAGAGGACTCCAAGAGTGCTTTCCACGGGGCAGAACGGTTGTTTTTTCGGCATGTCGAACTCCTTAAGAGCGGCTCATCGTGCTGTATTCAAATCTGGAATTCACGTTCCTGGCCTCGGTAAAGTCGGACCAGCATCTCAAAAGAACCCGGGATATCGCTCTTCCAACATCTTCTCGTAAGAGTTTATCTGCTCCAACATTCCGTGATTCGGAGCGAGCTTTCGGGCCAGATCCCAGCACTGCCAGGCAAGTTCCGCTTCGAACATCCCGTAGCTCACGTCTGCGAGGTCTTTCCAAGCTCCGGTGATGGTGGGGTTTGTTTCGAGGGCTTGGAGATACTTGGCCTGAGCTTCGGGCAGTTCGCGGGCCTCCAGTAGATGGCTTGCCTGGAAAATGGTGAGGATGTGGGCTCGAGGACCGGCGGCAGGTTTCAGCTCTTCGAAGACTTCGAGCGACTCCGGAGCACCTTGCCTCAGGGCGCGAGCCATCTTTTGGAGATCAGGGTTGCCCGAATACAAGTCGGAACGTTTGCTCACAAATTCATCAATAGGATTGCCGCTGGCGAGATGGTATTCGTTGAACGCTAGAAAGCTCTGGAATGCCTCTCCCTGTTCGGCGCTGTCCAAAGCTTCTTGCAGCAACTCGTCCCACTTCTTCTCAATCTCGCTTGGCGGGATCTGCGACGTAGCGACAATAAGCGGCTCGAATTTGCCTTCCGCGGTCGCTTTCTCGCCAGATGGAGGCTGCAACTTCGTATCGAGGAACTTCAAGGATTCGAGAGCGAAGTCGATCCGTCTAGTGCGGGCCATATTGTAGATGACCAGGGTGAATTTCTCGGGAACGCGCGAAGCCTTCTCGAGTTCGTCCAGGATCACCGGATGGCCGCCGCCGTAGTATCGCAGGAAGCGCACGAACTCCCTGCTCTGGGCCGCTTCAAGAGCCTTACCTTTCTCGGAGGCTTCAAACAGTAAGTTCTCTCCATAAATCCACCGACCGGAGTCCTTCGCCGGTTCGGCCTCGCTCTTCGGGGCGTCCATGGCAAAAAGGTGCTCGGCCATTACCGGACCTTGCATCACCGACGGCGGTACCTCCAGGCCGGCGGAGTTTAACGCCTGTGACAGCATCAAGCGATTGGGCAACTCCAAGGCCCGAAAGCCGACATCGGTATAAAGCGAGGCTTCTCGCACCCCGTCGTCGCTCGCCTGATACTGGCGCTTCGTCTCGAAGTTAAGAAAGCGTCGGGAGCCGTCGACTCGATAGTCCAATGTCTCCTCGTCCAGCACCACCACAAGGCTCTGCTTTGTGACCTCGTCTTCAGCCTCTTCTTGCGTGGTTGTCACGGTCAGCGAGAACTTCAACTCCAAGGGTTGGGCATTCAGGGTGCCCAGCAAGAGGAGCCAGAAGAAAAAAACGGGAGCCTTCCACGATCGCATTTGTAGATTTCCTACACCTGGAGTGAAATGACCTGCCGCCGGATTAGCGCCGTATATACCCGGATCGGGTAGGGTGCCCTTGCCCTTCCCGGTCTCTTGCGCCACGCCCGTTCGGCGTATGCTGATTCCATAAGGAGAATTTATGATCAAGTTAGCAGTTTTAGCACTCATCGTCGCCCTGGTGGCAGGCGCTTTCGGACTCCCCGGAGTCTCGGAGTTTGCCCTGGGGATTTCTAAGTTTCTCTTCAGCGTTGTCGGATTGGCTATTTTGCTAGCCGCTTTGTTGGCGGTCTACTTCTATCGTAAGTTTCGCGGAGAAACACGACTCTTCAAAGCTTGACTGGGAGGTGGTGTCGGGGAGCCGCAATGAACCAATAGCTAACCAAAAATGACCAATCGGCCATAGGGACTTTGGTGGCCGGAGGTATAAGTATGAGGTCAATAATTTGACAATTGAAGGGCCAATGTGGAAGGTGTTCTTCAACCACCTGTCGGATTATTATACCAGGGGATACGTGAATGAACTGTGGAGGGGAACTCGAGCTTGCGTTCGAGGCGGCCAGGTCCATCAACTATGGAAGCGGTTGCTACGTGCCGTACAAGGCACCGAAGCGCGAGACTCGTGAGTTCAACAAAGAGCAACTCGACGTCTGCGACACCTGCGGTGGCCGCGCACGCCAAGAGTTTCTGACGGTGAAGAGACCGGGGGCGCCCGTAGTTTTCAGAAGGCAGAAAACTTGCCTCCAGTCGCCGCCGTGCCAGGTGACCGTTCACGACAGCCACACACCCACCGAAAGCGAAAAGCGAGGAGTCGTTAGGTTGAGTGAATTGCCGTTGTGTGCCTGCGGGTGCGGAAACAGAGTCAAGTCGGAGGGGCGCAAGCTCGCCTCCCGCAGATGTATCGGCGCTTACAACGCCAGCTCGGAAAGTCGCGTCACCGAGGTGCGCGCCGACCAGGTCCTTGAAAATTGTGTGAAGCTTGCCAAGCAGATTCCGCGGTCGCAGCGGGACAACTTTTTTCGGAAAGTTGTGGAGTTGGTGAATATGACGGAGGACCTTTGTCGCTAAAACGATCTGTCGGCAAGCGTGCTATGAACGTCTGGCTATCAAGCGTGGCGCCCATTTACCGGCCAAACCCTCCAAAAGTAGGTTGGAGTCTCCCTATCTTCTGGATCAAAAACTAGCTTCCCGGCATCCTTGCCGTTGAAGGCGCTCTGAAAGAATGGTCTGATCTTGTTGTTCCTTCTGAAGCCTTTTACAAAATAGGAATGCTCGCTGAAGCTACTTAGGCCGGACGGAATGGAGAAATCGATGTATTCCAGCTTCGGATTGTCTCGAAGATAGCCGGTGTTGTAAGCGCCCAAACGCTGATGCTTGTGGGCGTGGGAATGTCTGGACCAGGCAAGGACACGGTCTTCGACATTCACAGTGACGTACAGTTTGTTGTTGACCTCTATGTCGTTTACCCAGAGCGAGTGGTTTGCCCGTTCGCAATCAGGAGCGAGTAGGAGAATATTATCGAAGAATCCCTCGTGGCCCGTTGGATTAAACTTCTCTACGACGTTTTGGTAGACAAAGCTTCCCATGCTGTGAGCTGCGAGACTGAAACGGAAATTGTTATCTAGAGCTTGTCGCAGGGTTGTAGCAGTAACAAGTAACATCGCTCTTACTGAGCTGGCGGAAGCCTTCGCATCGTCCTTGTCCCTCATATACCGCGGGTCTGCGTCAAGAAGAGCGCCTAGCGGGAAACTAATTTTCTCATCGGTCGGCCAGCTTATGCAGAGAGTTTTAATGCCGTATAGCTCTTCCATCTTCCGGCACCGCTCCACACTTTTTTCAAGCGTATTGCCGAAGCCGTGAATGTAGACTACCAAATTATTCTCTTCATCTCGCATCTCGTCCGCCAGATCGAGAAGGGCTCGCTCCGCAATAGTTTTGCCCGATCCGGCCGGGTCGTCGCTATCTCCTAGAGTCTCTACTTGGAGGTCCCCATCGTCCTCCAAGACCCGGACAACTTTAAAAGTCTCTGTGTTGTCGTCATCGATTGTGCTTCGAAAATCATCGAAAGAATCGCCTTCGCCGTCGACCCTTCGGTTTGTGAAAATGTACATTTCTGGACCTCCCTTTTTATCATTACTCTTTCAATTGCCTACGGACTGCCTATTCGTGGAAGTCGTACTTGCCCTCTCACACTGGATTGGCACTTCAGTAGAATTCATTCAGTCGCCTGTAGACCGGGTGGAACCGTCCCCCACCCGGTCAAGGGATTAGCTTTCGAAAAGAGCCTTTCGGCTTTGCGCCTCCGAGCTAAGCCGTTCAAGACGACCAGTTGCCCGATGACCTCGCCTTTGTTCCAGCGCAAAAGCCGTCAACGATGAGGTGCATAAGTTTTCATCGTTGACTTCTCGACTCAGAACTGGCGAGTCCTTCGATCGTTTAGAAGTCACGGGCGGAGACCTAGTCTAGCGTTGCCGCAGTAAAGGAAAAGGCCGAGGGGTTTCCCTCGGCCTAATATTGCCTTGTATTCTTGCTATCGCCTAGAGTTTGACGTCCACGTAGCCGGCAATATATCGACCATCGTTACCCAAGCCAGAACGCGGATGCTGACGTTGGCCGACCTCGCCTGGAGACACATTCCCCCCAATGGTGTGTATAACATTAGGGGTGACACGAATGACCATCTCTATATGGGGGTAGTTTTGACGAATGTTCAAGTCGATATTATCGCCCATGATGATTAGATCGCCGGGTTTTGGGGTCCCTCTGGAGAATCCATCCTTGTGTGGGTCGTTCTCTCTTATCCATCTTTTGTTATTCTTGGCCCAAGCGACTACTGACGGCACAAATGCCATCTGCTTACCCCAAGGCGGATTGTCATTTGTCGCACGATTATATACCCAGTTCAGGAACATGAAGCACCAGTCTTCGGGAGGGGCAAAATTGCAATAGTCAAAATATTTTCGGATTTGACTCCCGTTGTTTGAACCCAACGGAGTCTCTCTAGTCCCAAGCTGCCCAGTTGCGACAGAGACAAGCGCTTTTCGAGCAGAAGAAATTTCAGGTGCCTTGATAAGGATATCAACGAAGTCCAGTTCTAGGAATTTGCCTTTGTCATCGAAGGCCAGTGCCTCGATTCTTCGCATCCCCGACGCGCTGAACTTGTGCGTAAACTTCCAGGTGCCGTTGCTTATTTGCGCACGACCCATCGGGAATCTCTGATCCGCCATAATGTCCACCCGGTGAACATCGCTGCCGCATCGCCCTGAGAAAGAGACACCGGTCCCAAGCGCAAAACTCTTGTTAGGAGCCGGACTTGAGATCTCTACATTCGTAGCAACGAGAGCATTACTGCTCGCCAAACCAACTGCTGTCATAAAAATAGCCCTTCTTCTTGAAGTATTTAGTGCTGGGGTTTTCTCCGGGGGTTGGGGGCCGCCTTTGGGACTGTCAGTTGTTCTTTTTGGGAGAGAAGTGAAAGTCTAGTCGGATTGAGCATCTCTGGGCTTTTAGGCTTTCACAGCAAGTGAAATTGGCCACCCGGCTCATATCGAACGATCTCTAGGTGGCTTTAATCGGGCGATCCCTGACACAGGGACTGCTAATCGACCGGCGACATCTTCATCACGACAATTGGGTAGGTAAGTCCGAGAACGCTCCGAGTTTGAGCGCAGACTGCGCGGCCAAATATCAGCGTGTTTCGTTACGCGTAAGCCGACAGACCTGCTGGCCACTATCTGGGGTTGGCGACCGCGTAGCGAGGGCGGGACCTCTTTCCTATTCGCCAGGAACTGCTAACGGTCATCTGAGAGCGGAACCCATCTCAACCTTAGTTTTAAAATGCACGTCTATAGACTCCTCTTCGGTCAGATAGAGCCTTACGACAACCGGATATTCACCCCATCCTGGGTTTGTCAATCTCGCCCTAAAAATTCTCGAATCGTTAACCAGGCGCTCGGAGCTTGCAGCTTTCACAAAGGAGCTTTCTTTCGCATCTTCAGCCCCTAACGGTTCCCAGGCGATCGATACCCGTTTAACTGCGTTAGAAGGTTGAACCTCAAATCTCAGTTCAACACCGTCCTCTTCGACCTTCTCTGTTGAAAGTGAATATTCTAAGTCTTCTAGAGAAGTACCCGAGGAAATGGGTTGAAACTCTAGTGCAAACATCGCGGGGTCCCTACCAGCTATTTGGTACAGAATTCTTCCTAACTTCTTTTGAAAAATCTGACTTTTCCAGAGTGCGCCATGAGCACTTTCGACTTTAATAATTCTACCTATACTACTGGGTGAATGGGCGAATGTTGCACTATTGTACGACACTGTGCCGTCCCCTCGAACCGTTTTATGTACTTTCTTTTTTGCGACATCAACAGAGAACGGTGTCTCATGATTTACTGATGTAACTCTTATATCGTGAACTTCTTTGGGCAACTTTCTCTTCGCTCTGTTCCGAAAAACAGAGGCGTCACTGAGATAGCGTCTTAACATATCCTTACGAAGGGGCGACTCAAAACTATCCTCGAAGTTGTCAAGCCAGCTTTTGGCGCTCAGAACCGGAAGCTCATAGATATCCTTCCTCAGGCACCCAGTGCTGTTAATCTCGTAGACACTTGGAAACGAGAGCAGCGCATTCGCAACAGCGTTCTCTAAGTACTTGTCAACCAAATAAATATCGAAACCTACGACAATTCTCTGCACTGGCCGCGCCAGTCCGTCGACCGGAGTTCCCATCTGAACTACTGCTACCACTCGATCTTTTGCCTCGGGCACAGTATTGAGATAGTGCCTGGCAATAAGCCCCCCATTCGAGTGTGCGATGATAACGACTCTGCGTCCAGTGTTGTTCCAAAGCTGGTCAACTCGTTTGTTGAGGGCTTTCGAGTGCTCTACATTACTAAACCGCCAATCGTAGGCGAGCAAACGAAGATCGTCTCCCACAACATAGTCCAGTCGCTGAGTCAGAAACGATAACAAATGGCCGTACGAGTCAGTATCAAACAAAGTATTGTAGTCTTCAAAAACCCTCGGTCTCAGCATGTGAGGGTCTTTGCCTGCTGGAGAGAGCCTCAAAGCTTTTAGGAGTTCCTTCGCCTCCCCGGCCTCACGGATACTCGGGGTCGCATCCCACGGCGGCCAGAATCTCTTTCCATCCTCGCCTATGAGTTCCGAGCCTGAATAGCCTGGAATAAATATTATCGGCGGTAAATCTTGCGCATAGGACTGCCCGAACAGCAAAAGCGAAATTATCAAAACCAAAAACCAACGGGTCATCGTGACTCTCCTAGCACTTTGATTACCCATTTGCGCCCAAGGGTATCAATTCCCGAATAGAACGCGTCAATAGTAACCGGACGGGGTCCAGTTACTGAAAAGAAAAGTCGACGTCCCTCAGAGGTATGCTTAACCCAAATCTGCTCTCCTTCAGCAAATTCGAGATCAAGATAGTAAAGCTGTGAATTAACAGAACACTCACAAAAGTATTTTTTCCCTTGCTCTTGGCCGAGGCTGTTCAGCACCAACGACAAAGCCAAAGCTTGACAGACCAAAACTACTCTCAGTTTCCAAAAAGTCATTTCTTTAAAGACCTCATTCTAAGGATTGCGTTGTAAGGACTCTCGTCGGAGGTTGAACCAACCGGAAAGATATAGGCGCCCTTCCGAAGGTGGGGTTCTAAACCCACAATGGCTATTGTGGGTTGACGTTTGATACCGAACGTTTCGAACTCTGGACGATATTGCATCAACTCTAGGTCGACCCCGTTCTCGCGCCCAAAGGCAAGAAGCTCACGTACTTCTTCTGAATTCGGGTCTGGAGCGACAATTGCGACTTTTGGCTCGTGACTTTTGAACTGGCGTCCCAAATACTTTGGCGGGATCGCACTCACTGTGCGTGTCGTGGCTGAAGGCCCCGCTACCTCGCCCGTGTGGAGTAATCCGATGAGCTTGCCGTCAATGATTACCCCACTTCCACTCCAACCCTTCCTAAAAACCCCGGTATCATCCGCTTGCTCCAGGTATAGGGATCTTATCCACTGACCATCTGGGGTCGTAATTGCATCCCCTATGGCCGTAATTTTCGAGAGGACAACGCCAACCTGCACGGCGGGCTGAGGGGAAAGTTGCTGACCCCAAGTATAGACCGTCGCCTCCTTCCCAGCCGCCAAGTTCATTATCGCCGAAGCGCTTCTTTCCACCGGGACTTCTGGAAGAGTAAAGTCCACGTCGTCGTCGTCTATCTTGAGAATACGGAGGTCTGATTTTGCCGGAAGCGATGAGCTTTGAACTTCTTGTAAAGAATACGCGGGGATCGATGTATAGGATGTGAGCACTTTCCGCGACTCGTGAGGAACCTCTAAAAAGTCTCTCCAAACGTGCTCGGCAGTGAGCAAGTATCCGTCAGGTGGCGATTTCAGAACGACGCCAGAGCCAATATGCCCTTTGTCTCCTACGAATCTTACAATGGCGGCCGCTGTCGCCAATTCTCGCTCTCTTCGCCTTATCGGGTTCATGAAAGACGTGTTGTAATTGCTCTCATCGACAACCACAACGGACACAGTAATGGAGCTGTAGAGTTTGTCCAAGTTCTTGATAAAGACCGCGACCTTATAGTCGTCAATTACCTGAAACTCAAGATTGTCACGGATTTTCTGCAGATGTGAATCCAGGCTTTGAGGACTTCCAGGGCTAGCAAAAAAGTCAAGGCCACTCATCCCCAAACACAATCGCAGGTCTTTCTTGGAATCGAAGTCATCCCTAAACCAATTCGGCTGCAAACGAACTTCGTGATAGTAAGCGTAGCTGCCATCACTCGAGGGTTTCAACTCGATTGGTGGCAGTATTTTGGTCGTCAAAAACCTATCTTCAGGCGAATCGATTATGGCGCAAGCTGCCCTGAAGCTGGCGAGATTCAGTGGTGTGAAACCTACTGTCTTGTCCTGGACCTCTGTGTCGACAACGAACTTTGTTTGGCCGCTGTTAGAATTGGCGGAAATGAGATCTATTAAGCAGATGACCTCTTTAGAAAATGGATTCTTGTGAAAATTTCGTTTCGGAGAACTATTCTCGAAGCCATCCATCACGAAGCTTTCATTGACTTCAGGGAAAAAATACTTGTCCGCTCTCGTCGGAGACAAGGTAAAGACAATAAAAAGAACTACAAGAGTCCCGACAGAATTATTAAACAGAAAAAACCAGCGCTCGCACATGATCTACTCCTCCCCAGGCTAGTGTCCTTGTAATTTTCATTACACAACAAGAATCCTTTAGCCATGAAAGGTCTCTGTCAGTCATTGCAGGGACTACTGGATTCCGATTTTAGTGCATTGACAATCGAGAGGACGTGGCGTCCGACAAAGAACTCGTCTTGTCACGAACACTTATAAGTGGGCGAGAGCATTCTGTCCGGTGAATGAAGGGGAAGAGATGAAGCGAAGTGTTGGCGGCGCCAAAGTTTTGTTGGTTTGCGTTCTTATAGTTTGGTCAAGTGGATGTGATAAAGAAAAGAGAGGATTGGTAGCTCGCCAATGGTCTTTGGCGTTCCGTGAACTGCAAGTAGTACCGGTCTTCCCACCAAGAGAAGACGTCCGCGTAGGCGATATCTATGTCACAGGAGTTGCCCCAAAGGAAGAAGACAAACTCATAAAAGAGCGAGGTTTCTTACCTATCGGTGTGTGGGCGGGGCGGACTCGATTCAAAGACATGCTCACCTTATCTTATGAACAGAGCTACGTATTGCCGGTGACGCCGTCTGATACTCAACCCGGTCCTGCGGGTTCAGACTATCCTCCCATCGTACCCCAGCCAAGACGCGGAAGCGAGAATGAATGGAGTGGCCACGTTCCTGCATACATTCCTAATGAGTTAAGCTGCCTCCATGGAAACAGCATTCTGTAGAGCCTTCGATTCGAACTCAGCCGGACTCTGATAGTCCAGGGTCGAGTGAAGGCGCCAGCGGTTGTAGTAGGTTTCGATGTAAGTAAAGATCTCAAGCTTGGACCGTTCCGGTGACCAGCTCCGGCCATCCGACAACAACTCCTTGTCAATGGTGGAAAAGAAGCTCTCAGAGACTGCGTTATCCCAACAGTTGCCCTTCCGACTCATGGACTGGACTATCCCGGCCTCTTTGCACGTTGCACGGAACTTGGCCGACGTGTACTGGCTTCCGCGATCGGAGTGAAAGATGGAGCCCGGTTCTAGCTCTCGGCGCGCCAGTGCCATCTTCAGAGCGTCATCGACAAGTTCTGCCTTCATGTGGCTCTGCACCGACCAACCCACGACACGACGGCTATAGAGATCGATAACGACGGCCAGATAGAGAAAGCCGCTGGAAGTCTTGACGTACGATATATCGCCACACCAGGCTTGATTTGCCTGCTCTGGACTGAAGTTTCTGTCGAGGAGATTAGGGGCGAAATTCGCAGAGGAATCTGTTTCGGTGGTCACCCGGAAAGCCTTGAGATACTTCACCTTTAGCCCCAAAAACTTCATCCTCTCACGGATGAGCCGACGGCTCACGTAAAACTCTCTTTTCCTCAACTCGCGCTGTTGACGTCGGGTCCCATAGAACCGACGGTGTTCCTTGTGAATCTCTTTGATGGCTTGGTCAAGATCGGTAAAGTCTTGCTCCCGGCGCTCGCCTCGCCGTAGCCAAGAGTAGTAACCCTGGCGGTCAACCCGTAGCGTCTTACAAAGTAGCCAGAGTGGATAGCTGACCCTCTCCGCGTGAATGAACCGGAATCTCATTCGCTTTCCCTCGCGAAGAAGGCCGTCGCCTTTTTTAGAATGTCACGCTCCATCTCAGCGATCTTCTTCTCTTTCTCTAGCTGCTCGATTCGACGCTGCTGCTCATCTAGCAGGTTCTTCATCTCTCTCGTGGTCAGCTTACCGTTCTTTGACCTTCTGACGGGCGCCTCACCAAACTTGGCACGCCACCGGGACAGTGAGGCTACCGATATCTCCAGCTCTTTGGCGACGGCTTCAACCCCCTTCTCTCGGCTGAGTTCAACGGCTCTCATCCTGAACTCGTCGTTGTATCTCGGTCTTCTCTTTTTCTGCATGTTCATCTCCGATTTCCTTAAGTCTATCGGAATGTATGCAGTTAGGTCACCACTTCAGAAGGAGCCGGGAATACATTCCAAGCCTACGATGTGGGGCGAGCGCAGTTGGTCGGATTTCCGTCTTTTATGTCTGTGACTTTCCGGCAAGGGGATCTAGGCGGGGTGATACCTATCGAGGCATTGGGGTTGGCTTTTGGGGGAAGTTTTTCAGATATCAAGAGCGTTACCGTGTCCGTACCAATGGCGGAGTCCGTAGGCGTGAGCGCAGGTTTGCTGCATCGGACCGCCTTGAAGGATGGATTGTTTACCGAGGCGGCTCAGATGCTACCACAAAGCGAACTTCGGGAAATAGCAAAGGACGGCGCCTGGGTTAGACTTATCTACGAAGTCTACTATGCCCGTGCGATCGACGTCTCTATTCATGCGGAGCGAGTGGACGGTGCCGGCTTGAATTTAGGGCCCCTTTCTGGGGGAAATAGCGGAACAGGGAATGCAAACGGCGAGACCGCTGATTCCGGCGCGCCAAATGTCAGAACCGCTACAGAACTGAATAACGTCTTAGATAAGGCTCTTTCTGCGACAACACCCGGAGGTTCCTTACAGTTCATTTCGTTGAGTAGAAACAGCATAACGATGAGGAAGACCTTCGAAAGGCCGGTGGCGATCGGCTATCGACACCTTACCTTCAAGTTAAGTAAGGACGGCAGGGTCACTGCCACCGTGCCGAACTCAGTGATTTGGACTCCGACGTCGGGTGATGAATAGTGGCTAAAAGAAGGCTTTACGCCTATCGTAAAGGTACAGGTGGCTCTGAAACGGTCAAATCGGTTAGTGAGCAACTTGCCGCTCTTCGTGAACTCCTCGTCCAAGACCACCCAGATCTCATTGCGGTCGGCCTCGGAAAGCGTCAACGCTGTGGTGCATTAGTTCCGGAGACGGTGGTCAAGCTCGTGGTGCCTGAGAAGTTAGGTCGCAAAGAACTCGAGGTCTCCCAGCGCCTACCTCGCAGAGTCCGCCTGGGCACGACTGTTTATGGACAAAAGGTCTCAGTCTGGGTTCCGACTGATATCGAAGCTCTCCCGCCAATGGAGCCTTCATTCGAAGTCGGTCAAATGAAAGCCACCGCGCTTGCGCGTTGGGGCGATAGTCCTACACGGTTTGGTTTCATCACTGCGGGCCACGGCCTTCCTGCTCCCGGAGCAACCGTTGAAGTTCAGCTAGTAGACGGTAACGGTACCGGCGTTGTGCGGGAACGCTCAAACCTAACTCAAACCGGATTGGATGTGGGATTGGTCGAAGTTCCGGATGGAAACAAGTTGTTGGATACTGGACCGTTGACGCCAACGACGCTTGAATCCCAAGAATTGGAGGCACTCGTTGGCTCGAAAGAAGACCTCCTCACGCTGTCCGCGAGATCTTGGGCGGAGAGTGGTCTCCCTCCGATGTTTGCTATCGCTTATTACACTGAATTGCCGATACCCACGACTTCAGGAACACTTACTCTGCGACACGCACTACACTGCCGTTCACCGTTTGGGATATTTACCAAATCTAGAAGTGGTGGAAGCTGGGTGTCAGTGAATACGATTGGCCAACCTCACGCCCTAGTGGCAATCCAAAGTCATGGTTCGCAAGACGCGTTTGACCAAGGACTGGGAACGGACTTTAAAAAGGCCCTCGAGTGGCTAATCTGCCAGAGCCCAAGTTACGCCGACCTGACCTGGGCTTCCCGGAAACAGGACCTTTTTTGACCGTTGGTACCAGCCGGGTCGAAGTCATCTTATACGATTATGACACGCGGGTCCGCGCCGTTTGACGAAGGATTGGGATATCTATTTGGCCAAATTCGCGGTACTCCAAGCTTCTCTTCAATCGATCGACAGAGTCTCGTAGGCTGTCTAAGTCGGCCGGCGTTCTTGCTTCGCCGGTCGAGTACAGCCCGGCTTGGCCAACGCCGTAGAAGCGTAGCTTCACCCCGCACAGGAGTTCTACTTCCATCGTCGACTGCCGTACTGGTTCCGCTCGATTGTCATCGACGTGAACCTCGACGAAATGACCATCGGCCATGTTTTCGGCGTCTTCAATCTGTACTGTTCGACGCCAGTAATCGAACTTGCTCATCGCTAAATCGTGCCGCTTGCCAAACTCCGCTTTGCTCAAACCGCTCTCCGCAGAACTTCTGACCAGCGCCAAACATTGTGAAGGCTGCATTCTCGTGTACTTCTTCGCCTATGGGCAAGCAGCGAAATCCGCTCTCAAGGCAACGCTTAGCGCCGACTAGGTCCTTGAAAATTCTGTGAAGTCACGGAAACCCTAGGTCTCAATCCCCCGAGGCCACTGCCCAGGCTGAACCGGCGTCGCCTGAAGGTCTCCAATAAACTGGCGAATGTTCTGTCGATATCGTACCAACGCCTGATTTCTCGGGTCCTGAGTATTAGTCGAAAAATAAAGATCGGTATCATCCCCGCCTACAGGCAAAAGCGACTCATACGGCTCGCTGAAGATGAAAATTCCATAGAACCGAATCATCAGCCCGAGAGTCCCCGTTTTCGGCAAATACTTCAGTAGATTGATCTGTTCTCCCGGTTTCGGAATGTCTTTCCGTTGAAGGCAAACCGGATAGTTGCCGACCCAACTCAAGACCGGACTCAAAGAGCTTCTCATACGAGAGCATCCATGCATGGTGACCCGGTAAATCAGACTGGTCAGGAGACGTTTAAGTCCAGTCTTGGTAGTCGGTCTCGTCAAACTTTTGATGTTGCCCTTTCCCTTCTGTCGAGCTTCCTTGATCCAATCGCCCAGTGCCTGATCATCCTTTACTTTCTGATTAGTCTTGTAGGAAGTGTCGACGACGACGTCCACATATTCCGAGCAAATCTCGTAGATGCGAAGGAAACGGGGCACGATTGGGTAGCGATCCCAGTCATTGGCAAAGGAGAAATCTTCCCTGCGAATCCCGTTTCGTTTTAGTGTCACTTCGGGGTCGTCGTCGAAGAAGTTGCGGCCTACGGCGAAGTCGTTCATGAGCTTCAGGAAAGAATCGGACGTGTCGAAGGAGGTTGGCGGCGCGATGAACTTCCAGGTTAGGAGTAGAATCTCGTTAAACTGCATGAGGTAGTCTGATTGCGGACGAAGTAGCTTTGCAATTCCGTGGCTCAGGGGAAGTTGGTTCATCATGCCTTTGAGGACGGCGGCGGTCACGATGTGCCAATGATAGACGTGTCCCAGCCAGATACCGCAAACGGTGGCGGATGTTTTTGCGGCTGAAAGCGCGTAGAGCCAGTGGGAGTCGGAAACCTGTCCGAACTCGAAGACTCGCTTATTCGCCTCGTTATAGTCGGCTACGCGAACGGCGATCGGGGTCAGCTCAAGTGTCGTCGGATCTTGTTTGAGTAAGGTGACTGTTCCGGGCGTGAACCTCAGGTGCTTGTCTACCGAGGCTGCCGGATAGAGTGTGAAAATATTTAGGTCGATGCAGTAGAGGCGCTGGCTAGTGATATGAGTTTCCCACTGGGGGTTCCAATCGGCTCCGAAAATGGTTTTGAGACGCGCGGTCACGCTTGTTCCGATTTTCTCCAGAAAGAGAAAGTTATAGGCTAGCGCATGCTCTGCCAGGGTCGGCCAGAACGCCTTTGTGGCCGACTCTGGGTCTGTGAGGGTGGCCTCCCAGGACGGCAAACTTTCCTGGGCATCCTGGAACGTGTCCTGAAAATTAGTCAGTGTCATACTGAATTGGTCGACCGAGTCGAGAGAAAGCTGGGTCAACTTTGAGGTTTCCGGCTGCATGGTGAGAACGTTGCTGAGAAACATCTGAAGGAGCATCCCCGAGTTTCCACCAGCCGCTGAGTCGGCCAACTGGGATAGCCCCGTACGAAATCTGTCGGGCGACTCGCCAAAGAGGAAGTCTTTTGCCGGCTTTGTGTTTCCATCGATAGTGTAGGTCCGGATCAACCCATCAATGGCGGGTTGCATTTGGTTCCGCCTGTTCTCGAGGCCCTTGACGGAGTCCAGGAATCCGTCAAACTCGAGCGGTATACCCGGAAGATTGGGAAATTGAAAAAGTGTTGGCAAATAGTCGAATAGCTTCAGCGCTGATAATGGCGGCACGGACCCCTCCAAGAAGATTATTCTAACGAGGTTTCTTGTGTCCCAATCACTTCCTTTGCGCTACAATCGAATGAGCAGTGCGACCAATCGAATAAAGCTTTCTCAAACCTACAGTTTCGTATCTGGTAACCTAATGCCCCCGACCAACAGCCCGCTCCAACCGCATAATCTCATCCGGACTAGGCCCCACAAACCCAACCTTAACCCCCCGCGTCTCAAGAAAAGTTTTAGCCTTACTATTGATAGCCAGAAGCGTGATCAGATTGAGACACGGCAAGAACATAGCGATCACCCAGAGTATCCCGACCGAGCCCATCGCAGTACTACACTTGTAAATCGAGACGAGCAACATGACCAGACAGAAAATCGCTCCCACGAATCCGCCGAGGATGGCCAACCCAATGAGCGGAGCGGCATCGGGCGAGGCTTGGGCGACGACTCCCAGGGCGTTCATAGCGAATCCGATGAGGTACTGCATGCCGAAGTAGACGAGCACGCCGCGAAACGATTTGGCGACTTTGAGAGTCTGCTCGAGTTCCATTGATGTGGGTTCTGAGGGTAATCTATCCATCTTGAAGTGTTCTTGGTCTAAGAGTTCACTCCTTGCGCCACCATGCGCGATACCGATCCCAAGATAACGGTGCCGAGCAGCAGCCAGAGAATCCAAGCCGACGGCCTGTCGGGACCTTTCACCCTGCCGGTCGCGCAACCCACGGACCAGAGAAGTCCAAACCAGAACGCCGGATAAAGCACAAGAACCAGAGGGTTGGCCTCCATCGCCCGGGTAAACTGACCGTGCGACACATAGACAAAGGCGTGAGTCAGCCCGCAGGCGAGACAGGGCAGGCCGGTGGTGGATTTCCAGTAGCAGACCGTAAAGCCACTTTCCCACGTGGGGCTGATGAGAAACGACAACGCCAAGCTGCCCCCAAGACAGAGGGCGACGAGAATCGAGGTTTTGGAGAGTCTCTCAGGCTTCAAGGGAGTTAACTTCCCAAGCCGCCGCTGCCTAGCCTTCCATCTTGATAAGAGCCCGCAGACTCCCGACGTACACGGAGAGCATCGGGCCGAGCCTGGCGTCTCCGGGAGAGGTGACCTGCTCCAGGGTCTTAAGGGATAGTTCGATGCTGTCAACCAGTTTCAGCTTAGTGGGCGACTGGAGCCATTGAGCGCGGAGGCTGCCGACCGACTGCTGCCAGCGTTGGCGGTGGGCGCCGACCTCTGCTGCAAATTTGTTCTGGTCGGCGTAACCGGATTGGTAGGCGGCGGCTAAAGCGGAGAAGGAGTCCAGATGAGTGTAGCTCTGTTGGCCGGATTCTGCGGCTTTCATGGACAGCAGCGGTAGGATTTCAGAACAGGCTGTTTTCCAGCTGTCCTGGAGCTTCTCCAAACTCTCTTTCAGGTCTTCACTGTCCGAGCCCACCTCCAGTTTTTCGCTCAAGTCGTCGAAGGCCGAAGCCGTTTCGTCGAGGAGGTGAAGCTCGGAGGGGAGAGACGACTCCACCTGTTGCTCGAACTCCACGAAAGACTGCTCCCAGGCGTCTAGCTGGCTGAGGAACTCTTCGTAGTAGTCTTCATCGCCGTCCGACAGCGTGAGAAGCTCTTCGAGGCTGAGCTCTCTTTCGGTTCCGTCGGCGTTGGCCTGAGCGATGAGGAGTTCGACCTTGGCTTTGAGTTCCAACCCGGAAAGGGTTTTGTGGCTCTCACTCCAGAGGAGCAGTTCGGTGAGCACGGGGCTGGCGAGGTGTCCGCTAGCCAGGTTTTTGCGTGCTTCTCGAAGCAAGCCAGGGATAGTGGGGTCGAGCGGTCCGCCGGCGAGGTAGCTTTGAAGCTTCAGGATGGGGCGGTTCAGCCAGCTCGCTGCGGTAGGTCCTTCTTCGGCAACGACTTCTTCCAAGAGTTGTGCCGCCGAGCAAGCCAGGCTCTTGTGGGTCGATTCCGCATCGAGCGACCCGAGGCGAAAGCTCTGAGCCACCTGCTCTTTCAGCCGCGCTAAAGAGTTCAGTCCGTTTTGCACCCAGTCTTCTTCAGCGAAGGGGCTGCGGGCGACTCGGGAGGCAAATTCTTCAAACCAGGTGTGCAGCTCGAGTTCGAAAGGTTGCGAGATGATTCGGTTCACGGTGTTTCCTCCACTGTTGTCGTCTTGTTAAGAGCTTACCGAGGAGCGTTCCGAATGGATTCTAAATGGGGGGGTTTCTGTTGCCGAACTGTAAATCTCCGGAGAAGGGGATTGGGCCGATTTCAGAAGATTCTAAATGAATTCCGAATCGGGTTCGATCGGGTTAACATTTGCCGGTTTGTCTTCATGACGACCGTCCGTCTTGATACGATTGACATCGAGGACATCAGGCGCCGAAGACGCCTGAGACTCACCCCAAGACCCGAAAAGCGTGTTACTTCACTACTAAGGAGTCCCATGGACAAGCTCCCCTCATCTCAATCACCTCAGGTCAACAAAACGGCCCCTGCTCAAGAAACTCGCAGCGCTGCTACTCCGAAGCCCGCTTCGATTTTGGGCTTTTTGGCCGGTGCTCGATCGGCCGTCGGCGACGCCGCCAAGCAAGCGCAGGAGACTGCGGGGCGTATGAGTTCGGCCTTGGAAACGGTGAAGAACAAGGTCGCAGACGAGCTGTCCGTACCGAAACTTCCGGAGGGACAGGCGAAAGCCCAGCGGCCCCTCACTCCTGAACAGAAAGCTCACGAAGCGCGTCGCGAGATCATCTCCAAGGCCCAGGACAAGACCCTGTCGGGCAACCCTTTCGATCCTAACGCCGACGTCACGGAGCTTCTCAAAGCCGGTGTCAACAAGGTGGGCACCGACGAGAAAGCCATTCGAGATCTGTTCTGGGATCGCACGCCCGAACAAGTCAAGGCGATCGAGGCGGTCTACAACGACCGTCGCCCCGAGAACAAGATGTGGGACGACCTGAAATCCGAGTTCGAAGATCCCAACGACCGTAAGATGATGGACGCGTTCCGTCGTGGTGACCGGGTGGGAGCTGCCTCCGCGGCTCTGGTCGACGCGACTACGGGCAATACCAGCAAAGACCGGGTGGAAGCCGTACTTGACCGACTCTCGCCCGAGGAAGCCGTCAAAGTTCAAGAGCGCTATAAACAGGACCACCCGAACAAGAAAGAGCTCTCAAGCTGGGTAGAGCGGAAGTTCAGCGGCGAACGGGAGCAACAGATGAAGGCGCTTCTGGAGGGAGACAAAGAAGCCGCCGATTTCGCCTCTATGAAGCTCAGTCTCCGTCGTAAGGACGGCGACGGAGTGATCGAAGCGCTACGTTCGAAGTCTCCCGACGAGAGGGCCGCCTTTATCGGGAAGTACAACGCTCAAGCGGGAGAAGGTCGGGACCTGGAGAGCCAGGCCGGTCGACTGAGTGGGACGGACCGTGATCAAGCTATGGCTCTTCTCAAAGGGAATGAGGCCGGAGCGGACGCTGCCCTGCTGCAAGATGCCATGGACGGAATGGGCTCCAATAAGGACAAAATCTGGGATGGACTCGGCTCCGATATTCAGGATCCGGAAGAGCGGAAAGCTTACGTTCAAAGCGTGGAGCAGGAGTATAACAAGATGTACGGGCCCGAGAGTGCGAGGAAGGGCAAGAGTCTGGAAGCGCGCCTCAAGAGCGAACTGGGTGGGGAGAACGAGCAGCGTGCCTTGAGCCTCCTGAAAGACGGCCAGCTCTCGAATGCCGAGAAGATGACGTTCGCCCTGAGTGGCAACGACCGCGATGGCGAAGAGATCGCAAGCCTGGTGCGGCGCTTGGGTCCGGAGAAGGCGCGAGAAGAGTACAAAGAGCAGACCGGAAGAGACCTCGACAAGGATGTGCGGAACCGCCTTAAAGGGGTAGGTCGCTTCGAAGCCCAGGACGCTCTTAAAGGGGAGCCCGGGTCGGCAGAGGAGATGGTAGAAAGGGTGCGCGCTCGAGCGGAGTTTGAGAACCCTCGAGGAGTCAGCCGTCTGGCCGGAGCGTTCACCAACGCCGACGAGCAGATGTGGAAAAACGTCGGCCGGGCCGAAGAGGCGTTGGGTGAGCTGCAGGAAGCTCGCAAGAGCGGAGACGAGCGGCAAGTGGCCCTGGCCGAGAAGCGGGTGGCTGAACTGACCGGTTACGCTCGTGAGGACAGCGGTCTTTATCGCGATGAGAAAGAAGGGGCCGTGGAAGTGGCTGCTACGGTGGCCACCACCGCCGCCGCCGTGGCGGTAACGGTGGGTACCGCGGGTACGGCAGGTCCTCTGGTGGCCACTGGTCTTGCCATGTCGGCGGCGGCAGCCGCTAATGTTGGAACGCGCGCCGGTCTCCAGGGCGGGGCCTACGATTCGAGCCTGACAAACATCGCCACCGACGCCGCTTGGGGGGCCGTGGAAGGTGTGGGTATCAAAGGCGGTATGGTGGCCGGACGGATCGGTCGAGAAGGAGTGGAGGGTTTGGTGAAGGCCGGTGCTAAAACTCGGAAACTCACCGGAGCGGTCGCCGAAGGAGCTATCGACGGGGCTGTGGGCGGAGGGATCTCCGGGGCCGGTCAAACGGCCCTGTCCGACGGGACCTGGGATGACGGAATTGCATCCGGTCTTCTGAAGGTGACCGGCGGAGGGGCTCTCGGCGCTTCGGTGGGAGCCGCGGCCGGTGGGGCGCTGGGAGCACCTTCGGAGGTGGTTGCCGACGTCGGGGCCGCAGGGGTTAGGAAGCTTGGAATCGGTGGGAAGTCGGCCACGCGGCAAGCGGACGCGGCGGCTTCTCAAGCTGAGGTGGCTGCTCGCCAGGCGGATGTGGAAGGCAACTCCGTTCCCAATCGGGGGGGCCTCGAGGGCGTGGAGCGGCAAGCTGCACCGGTGCCGGCTGCGGAAGCGCTGCCTGAAACGGCCTGGATCAACGGAACTTACAAGGAGAGCCAGGCCTACAAGGCTCTCTCTCCAGAGCGGCAGGCAGAGGCTGATGACCTGATCTCGAAACAGGTCACGGAGGTGCTTTCCACCACCAACCCGCAGGTTCTGAATCGTCAAGTGGATACGGGTCGATCGTTGATGCGAATGATGGAATCGGGCAAGCTGTGGGCGACCGACCAAAAAGGTGTCACTCTGGCCACGCGTCTAAAGAGTCTTCGAGACAATCCTCGCAACCCCAAACTCTCCCACGAGGCTCGCGAGATCTATGAGTCCACGGTGCGAATGGTGGATCAGCCCGGACGTCTTCACCAGGGTCAGCGAGGGAGCTGCGCAGCCGCGACCTTGCAGTATCTCCACGCCACCACCGACCCGGTTGACTTCGTGCGAGTAATGGACGGCTTGACCGGACAATCCGGGAAGGTCCGGTTGCGCTCTGGTAAGCAGATTGAGGTCAATCAGTCTTCTCTCGAGACCTACAGGTTCGACCGGAACACCGGGGAGCAGGTCAACTTCGATGGTGAGACAGGAGAGTTTCTCGGCTTAGACCGAGTGACCGGATTGGGCCGAGAGTCTTCCAAGGATACTCTCGCCCTGATGGATGAAGTGCGAAAAGACCATCCCACGCTCACCGAAGACCAGGTGCAAATATTGGCTGTCAATCGGTTTCAGCAGGCCAATCGGGGCCCGGTTTCGCGAATCTACCAATCTACCGCCATGGACCGGGTAGCGAATCTGAAGACCGGACTCGACCCCCAGGTGGTGACAAGACAGTACGACAACCTGGCTCACCAGGCCAAGGACGGCAAGTTCGTCTCCACTGAAAAGCTTCAGAAAATGACTCCCGAAGAGCGAGCTGAAATCATGGACGGCTCCGTGGGTGGATTCAAGACAAGGTCGGTCTATCATGACGAGGATCTGGATTGGGCGGTGGGCGACGGATTGACCCCTGATCAACAAAAGGCTCTCAGACAGGAGTTTCTGGGCAGGCGAGTCGACTCCGGCACCGTGAAGGCGACTGAACAAGACAAGCTGGGACGGATCGGTTCCGCCGACCAGCCCAAGTTGGAGGACTTCGACCTCGAGACGCTGGAGACAGTCCAGAAGCTCTACCGCGCTGCCGAACTGGCCGATCAGGGACAGGCTGTCTCCATCGGTGTTCGGTGGGGGGAATCTCCGAACTCAGGCCACGCCGTGGCCCTGGTGGGCACCAACGAAAACGGCGACTTCATTATTCGAAACAGCCAGTCCAACGGCCGCATGGACGTGCCTTTTGACGGAGAGCTTCCACGGGATCCGAGCCCGGAAGCGGTGGGCGCCGAGCGTTCTCAGCTGGGCTATAGCGTGGTCAAAAAGGAGGACCTGGTGAAGCGGTTAAGATCGGTCACGTTGATGGCGGAAGGAAGTAACTGATGAATCGGGACGAAATCGTCGAACAAACAGAAGACCTGCTAGGTGGCTTCTTGGAGCTGAACTCGGAAAGCGTTGAAAGCTGGGAGCGCGTGGTGGAGTTGCTCCAGAACGGGCGTCGACTCCTGATTGTTCTGCCCTGGGCCGGACAGGCTCACCAGATCGTGGCCGAAAGGTTGAACGGCGACCGGGTTCTTTTCTTCAACTCCTTGGGCAGTTCCGCGCCCGAGGGGCAGACGCTCGGGGGGGCGGACGGCTCGCCGGAACGGAGGTCCGAAGCGGAAGGCTTGGAGAGTATCGCCTTGAGTGTCCTGTCCGAGCTTTGGAAGAAAGAGCGGCTTTCGGTGAGAGCTCTCCCCCAAGCCACTTAGGACATGTCATCAAATAACCCCTTCACTCAGCACGCCGAGCCATCCCGTCTGACTGCGTTGCTCCGTCCTTATTTATACCCGATAAACTGCGGCCGAAGCGCCTTGTCACACGGGCGTCTCGACGCCCTGAGTGAAAGGTTTATTCAATGACATGTCCGTAGGCTAGCGGCAGTTGAGCACCGGATGTACTCAATTCGGGTAGGGTCGATATGCCCTTCGCGGTCTTCGGGTTGAAGAGTGAAATGTTTATGCTGGCCTCGATATGAATTTAGTGTCCACTGGAAATTCCGGACTCGACTACATCCTGAAAGGTGGATTGCCCACCTCTCGCATGTATCTCATTGAGGGCGATCCCGGTACGGGCAAGACTTCCGTCGGCTTGCAGTTCTTGATAGACGGTGCCGATAAGGGTGAGAAGGTTCTTCACATCACCCTGGCGGAATCGAAGGCAGAGCTCGAGGACATCGCCGCCTCCCACAGCTGGGATCTTCGAGGCATCACGGTGGAGGAGCTTGTACCGCGTGAAGACGTGCTGGACCCAGATGCCAACTACACCATGTTCCACCCCTCGGAGGTTGAACTCGGAGAAGCCCTCAAGCAGATTTTCGAGAGGGCCAGTCAGCTGATGCCGCGGCGCATCGTGGTAGATTCTCTGTCCGAAATCCGTCTCTTGGCGGGTGATCCGTTACGTTACCGCCGACAACTCATGGTACTCAAACAGTTTTTTATGGAGCGCGGAGCTACGGTCTTGTTGCTTGACGATCGCACCGGCCCTGAGTCGAGCTTGCAGCTTCACAGTCTGGCTCACGGAGTCATTTCACTGGAACAGAATGTGCCCGAATATGGTTCCGAGCGACGTCGCCTCCAAGTGCGAAAGTTGCGGGGCCGGTCTTATCGTGGCGGTTATCACGACTTTCGGATCATTAAGGGCGGAGTGGAGATATTTCCACGAATCGTTGCCAGTGGAAGGAAAGTGGAGCGCTTACATGCTGTCATCCCAAGCGGTGTCAGCGAACTCGACGCTCTGCTCGGAGACGGCCTGCACCGAGGCACCAGTACCCTACTGCTTGGTCCCGCCGGGGTAGGGAAAACGTCCGTCGCGACCCAGTATGCGGCGGCAGCCGCGGAGCGTGGCGAGACGGTGGCTATGTTTCTCTTCGACGAGAAAGAGAGTACGCTCAAGAAACGATGCAACTCTCTCGGTATGGATCTCGACCCCAAAATCGAGGATGGGAAACTCTTGATACGGGAATTCATTCCCGCCACTGTTACGCCGGGAGAGGTTGCTCACCGTTTGCACGAGTTGATCGAAGCCGACCAGGTGAGCCTCTTCGTGATGGACAGTCTCAACGGCTACCTGAACGCCCTTTCGGGCCAATCCCACTTGATGGTGCAGCTCCACGAGATGCTCAGCGTCTTGTCTCGGGCCGGTATCACCACCATTATGGTCGGCGCTCAGCACGGAATCCTCGGCTCCGACTTGAGTTCACCGGTGGACGCCAGCTACCTCACCGACGCGTTGGTCCTCTTTCGCTTTTTTGAGGCCGAGGGGAAGGTCCGCCGCGCCATCTCGGTCGTGAAGAAACGATCCGGGATGCACGAACACACAATTCGAGAGTTTTTGCTCCACGAGAGCGGGATCGAGGTCGGACCGGCCTTGCAAGAGTTTCGTGGGGTCCTTTCGGGCCAACCCAGTTTTCACGGCTCGGAAAAGCCTCTTCTTTAGTATGCCGTTTCGAGCGAGAACATCGGAGGAAACGCGGGTCCTGGTCCTGGCACCGACAACGCGCGACGCTACCTTGATTGAGCGATTTCTTGGTCGCATAAATCTGCACTCGTATCCCTGTAAATCTCTCGAAGAGCTCTGCGCTCAAATCGAGAAGGGGGCGGGTGCTCTCCTGGTGGCGCAGGAAGCTTTGGGGGGCCAGAATCTGAGTAGGCTTTTGACAAAGCTAGAGGACCAGCCGCCGTGGTCGGAGTTGCCGTTACTCCTCTCCACTCCGCACAGTGTCAACTCCGGTGAAGTTCAGCATATCTTGGAAACCGTCCCAAACGTCATGCTGATGGAGAGGCCTCTGAGGATCAATACTTTGTTGAGCCTCACCCGGACGGCGCTGAAAGCCCGGGAGCGCCAGTATCAGATCCGTGGACACTTAAAGCAGCGAGAAGAGGCTCACCACCAGAGAGAGCGACTGCTAGAGCTTGAACAACGGGCTCGGCAGCAAGCCGAGGCGGCCAATCAAGCGAAAAGTCGATTTCTGGCCAACGTGAGCCACGAGATAAGAACACCTATGTACGGGATACTTGGGATGACCGAAGCCTTAGAGAGCACCCAACTCTCGGAACAGCAGAGGGGCTCCGTGGAAACGATTCTCGACTGTGGGCGTTCCTTACTGGAGTTGATGGACGATTTGATCGATCTGGGTCGAATTGAAGCCGGCAAGCTGTCTCTGGAGGCCGAGCGTTTCGTGGTGGCCGAACTCTTGGAGGACACTCTTTCGCTCTTCGAGAGACAAGCCGCATCCCAGTCTCTGGCTTTGCTCTGCGAGATAGGGCGGGAGGTGCCGGCGGCTCTACTCGGCCCGACTTCCCGGGTTCGACAAATATTAGTCAACTTGCTGAATAACGCTCTCAAGTTTACTCACGAAGGTGAGGTGAGGGTCACTGTCTCGTACATCAAGGAGTGTTTGAAGCTGGAAGTCAGAGACACGGGGGTAGGTATTCCGGAGGACAAACAAGAGGATATCTACGCGGCCTTTTCTCAGTTGGACTCGAGCGCCTCGCGGCGATACCCGGGCGCAGGGCTTGGGCTGTCGATCGTCCGGCAGTTAGTGTCTCTCATGGATGGGGAGATTTCTTTGCAAAGCCGGGTCGACGAAGGCACCACCTTCTGCGTCTCGCTCCCGCTCGAGCCTTCTCGAGCAACGTCTCAAGAAGTTTTGGTCGAGACGTCGGATCCGGTCAGTGCGAAGATGAAGCAGTCGCTGAGGATCTTGGTGGCCGATGACAACCCCATGGTAGCCACCGTACTGAGTTCGCAGCTGAGCCGTTTGGGATACTCGGCCGATACCGTCAAAAACGGTCAAGAGGTTTTGGATGCTCTGGGCGAGAGGCCGTATCACCTGGTTTTTCTCGACTGCCAGATGCCGATTCTGGACGGCTACAGCACCGCTCGCGAAGTGAGTCGCTGGTCCCGGCGGCCGATTCTGATAGCAAGTACCGCTCATGCGATGGATGGGGAGAGGGAGCACTGTCTTTCGGTAGGCATGGACGATTATGTATCCAAGCCGATTTCGGCTAAGAAGCTTGAAGAAGTACTTGGTCGCTGGTGTGGGGAGGCTCTGCAGCGAGCACACGGTTTTTGAAGCCGACCCTACGTTTCATCTCTTTTTCATGCCGCCGGGATATAACTCCCTTATGAACGTATCGTCCACACGCCCTTCTAGTTTAGAGGACGCGATCGCCCTGGCGGTATCGGCTCACAAGGGCCAGCTCGACAAGGCGGGTGCCCCCTACATTCTTCACCCCCTGCGTCTGATGATGGCGGTGGAGACGGAGCATCAGAAGATGGCGGCCTTACTGCACGACGTGGTCGAAGATTGCGATATGACCCTGCAGCAACTGGCCGAGTGGGGTTATCCGGAGGAGGTCGTGCGAGCTATCGACCACCTCACCAGAAGAGAAGGGGAGACCTACCGCCAGTTCACTGAACGTGCCGGCTGTGACCCCGTCGCCCGAGTGGTCAAGATCGCCGACCTGGAAGACAATATGAATATCTGCCGGCTTCCTTCGGTGGAGAAGAAGAGTCTAGGGCGGCTGGAGAGGTATCACAAAGCCTGGCTTTATCTGAAGAGTTTATCCTGAGTTCTTCAGTAAGCAAAAAGCCGGGCGTTATCTAACGCCCGGCCTATTCTACCTGTGCATCTTGCCGTGATTAGTGAGCAGCAAGCTCCAGTTCGGGTTCGATCACGCTTTCGGCGTAGCCCCGATACTGCTCCCAGATCTGTTGAGCCATAGTGTCCGGGAAGACGTGGAAAGCCTTACTATCCAGAGCGTCGAAGAAAGCTACCGCAACTACACTAGGAGGCTCGGCGATATTCTCCATCCCCGCTTCTTTGCCCATGTCGGTGGCAATCGGTCCGGGGTGGATGCTGACGACTTCAGTCCCTTGAGAGCGAAGCTGCTCGCGGAGAGCCTGGGTAACGGCGTAGCTCGCTGCCTTGGAGGCGGAGTAGGTGGCGGAAGTGGGGAAAGCTTTGGTCGAGACCACGGAGTTCACTTGTGCAAGGACGCCGCCGCCGTTGTTTTTCAGTATCGGCGCGAAAGCCTGAGCCACTCGAATGAGGCCGGAGACGTTCACGTCGACCAGATACTCCAGGCTGGAGACGGCGTCTTCATCGAGGGCCTTGGTCATGGTGAGAGCCCCGGCGTTGTTGACAACGATGGTGACGTCGGAGGTCTGATTGGCGGCTTCGATGACGGTTTGGGGTTTGGACAGGTCGAGTTCGATCGGAACGACCTTACTTCCGAATTCCTTGACCAGCGGCTCCGCTGATTTCAGGTCTCTGACGGCGGCGTAAACTTTCTTGCCGCCTCGAGCGATAGCTTCAGCCACGATGGCTTTCCCAATTCCGCGGTTGGCTCCGGTGACGAGGATGACCTGGTTTGTGAGTTGACTCATAGAATTTTTCTCTGCTTTCGAATATTTGAGCGAGTGCTCAAATAGGTTATACTTGTTTTTGAACGATCGGTCAAGTATACTTGAACACATGCCCAGACCAAAACTGCACGAACGCGATGAAACCTTGAGAAAAGCCCTCGATTTTTTTTGGAAGAACGGCTTTTCAGGCGGCTCCACCAGAGAGTTGGGCCAGGCTCTAGATATGCACCCGGGGAGTATCTATTCGGCCTTCGGGAGTAAAGAGGGGCTCTGTTTGGAAGTCCTGGAGTTGTATGGAAAGCAGTCTCACCAGTGGTTTTCAGAATGTATGGCCGAGGCGGGTTTTTTTGAAGGGCTGAAGATATATCTGACAGCCATGGTGATCGACAAGAAGCATCCGTGCACGTGTTTCGTGGCCAAGACGTTGAGTTCTCACCTGGAGAGTGAGCAGAATCTCGTGGAGCGAGCCAAAGCGCTTATGGATGAGTTCCGCGGCGAGCTGAGAGCCCAGGTGGAGAAGGCCCGCAAAGCAGGGGAGATCGGTCCGAAGGTGGATCGAGACGCCTTTACCACGATGGTGCTGGTTCAGCTTACGGGAGTGCGCAGTTTCGCTGACTCCGTTGATGAGAGGGCCGAGCTTGAGCGCGCGATCGAGGAGGCCGTTCGCCTGTTGAAACTAGCCGCTCAATAGCGCCTACAACCGAACCCCTCTTAACCGCAACGCATTCAAAACCACCGACACCGACGACAGGCTCATAGCCGCCCCCGCCAACATTGGGCTCAAGAGCACGCCCAAAAACGGATAGAGGATCCCGGCCGCGATCGGCACGCCCACGCCGTTGTAGAAGAAAGCGAAAAACAGATTCTGCCGGATGTTGCGCATGGTGGCTCGGGCTAGTCGATGGGCTCGGGCCGCTGCTTTGAGATCGCCTCCTACCAGGGTGATTTGAGCGCTCTCGATGGCCACGTCGGTGCCGGTGCCCATGGCCAACCCGATATTGGCGGCGGCTAGAGCCGGTGCGTCGTTGATACCGTCTCCCGCCATGCCAACGATACGACCCTGTTTGCGATATTCTTCGATCTTTCGTTTTTTGTCTTCAGGCCTTAATTCACCGTGGTATTTCTCAATCTTGAGTTTGTCGGCCACGGCCTTGGCGGTGCGAGGGTTGTCCCCGGTGAGCATGACAACCTCGATGCCCTCTTTTCGTAGAGCCTCCAGCGCTTCCGGTGTGCTCTCTTTGATCGGGTCGGAGACACCCAGAAAGCCGAGAAGTGTCTGGTCGGCGGCGAGATACATCACCGTCTGCCCCTCTTCTCTAGCCTTGTCGGCGGCTTCCCGGAGCGCGGAGATATCCACCTCCGCGCGCTCCATCATCCGATCGTTGCCGAGGGACACCCGTCTTCCGTCGACGGTGGCCTCCACGCCCGCACCCGTGACCGCCTCGAATTCCTCGGCCCGAGGAATATCCAGCTCTCTTTCCCTGGCTCCTTCCAAAACGGCCAGAGCCAGGGGATGTTCGCTGGTCTTTTCTAGCGCTGCCGAGAGGCGTAAGACCTCGCTCTCCTCCAGACCATCAGCGGGTGTGATGGAGGTGAGAGTCGGCTTACCCTGAGTGAGAGTGCCGGTCTTGTCCACGACGAGCAGGTCGAGTCCCTCCATCCGTTCGAGGGCCTCGGCGTTCTTGATCAAGACGCCCGCTTGAGCGCCCCGACCCACGCCCACCATCACCGACATCGGTGTGGCCAGTCCCAAAGCGCACGGACAAGCGATGATCAGGACGGAGACGGCGTTGATAAGGGCGTACACCACTCGCGGTTCAGGTCCGAGAAAGTACCACAGGACAAAGGCGAGGACGGCAATGCTGACGACGACGGGCACAAATACGGCAGCCACGCGGTCGGCTAGATTTTGAATCGGCGCCTGGCTTCGCTGAGCCTGAGCCACCATATTGACGATGCGGCTGAGCGTCGTCTCTTCTCCAACCTGCTCGGCCTCCACCGTCAGTGTCCCGTTGCCGTTCACAGTCCCGGCGGTCACCGTCTCCCCGGGCTCTTTCTTGACCGGGACCGGCTCCCCGGTGAGCATGGATTCGTCGACGTGCGAACTTCCGTCCACCACCGACCCATCCACAGGGACTTTGTCACCGGGTCTGACTAGCAGGCGGTCCCCCACCTGAACCTCGGAGAGTTCGACTTCGGTGGGCTCTCCCTCCACCAGCTTGTAGGCTTTGGGAGGCACGAGCTCCAGCAGGGCCTTCAGAGCCCCACGGGTCTGCGCTCGGGCTCTGAGTTCCATCAACTGACCCATCAAGACCAGGACGATAATAACGGCGGCGGACTCGAAATAGAGCGGTCGCTCTCCGTGCCCCGAGACGTGGAAAGCTCCAGGCGCCAGCAGAACGGCGAGACTGAAAAGATAGGCCGCTCCTGTGCCCAGGCCGATGAGAGTGAACATGTTTGGAGAGCTGTTTTTCACAGATTGCCAGGCTCTCTGAAAGAAGGGCGCACCGCACCACAAGACGACGGGAGTGGTCAGGGCCAACTGAAGCCAGCCCGAGAGATCTTGAGAGACGAACTGGTCGGGACTTCCCACCGGCAACATGGTGCCCATACTGAGATAAAGAAGCGGCAGAGTGAGAATAGCTCCTACTTTGAAGCGCCTTCGAAAGTCGATGAGTTCCGGGTCCTCGGCTTCATCTAAGCTCACTCCCGCGGGCTCCAAAGCCATTCCGCATTTCGGACAGGTACCTGGTCCGATTTGCTTTACTTCTGGATGCATAGGACAGGTGTAGACGGCGTTGGGGTCGCTCTTTTCGGGGGGCTTCGGACTGAGGATGGCCTCGGGGTCCTTCTTGAATTTCTGCAGGCAGTGGGGGCTGCAGAAGTAGTATTCTTCACCCTGGTAAGTCGTTTGGTGGGGGCTCTCCTTGGTGACGCTCATCCCGCACACCGGGTCAGTGAGTTCTCCTTCGGACTTGTCCTGATGGCTACAGCAAGCGTGGGAATCCGTCATATCTCCTCATCCTCGACGACGGGAAGCCTCTCCAGAGGCGATGCTTTTTGAAGAGTCCATTCCCCGTCTTTTTTTAGAAAGTGCAGTTCCCATAGACCGTCTTTTTCGGCTCGGTCAGGGGTGGGCAGGGTCGTCTCCCAGCCTTCGGGTCGAAAGCCTTCGGGCGTCCAGGAGCCCTGGGCCATTATCCAGAGATTCTCGTCGGGCGCATAGCCGGCGTCATAGATGGCGTTCGGCACCGCTTGGAGCGACGTGTCTTTGGGGAGGTGGACGAAGACTTCGTTGGATTGAAGCAACACTTCCACTTCCTCGGCGCTGGGGATTTCTCGAATGGCGTTCACGACGCCGGTCTTGCAGGGTAGTCACTCCATGCCGAAGGCGTGGGTTTTGAGGATGACTTGCTGGTCGGCGAGTCCGAGGGAGGTGAGGATGAGAATAAAAAGGATCGTTTTGAGTTTCATGGTTTCTCCTAGAATCGGAATTTGGCGGTGAGACTTCCGCCGAGTTGTCGGTCTCCGAGAGGGTCTCGGAGAGATTGGGCAACGGGCACCAGCACGTTGAGCTCCACCTGGGTGGAGGGGCTCGGGTAGATTTGAAGACCAGGGGCGAGGAAGACGAGTGTGCCCGCATCCCGCCCTCGTTCGGCGCCTCGGAGTTCGGAAAGTAGCTCAACCACACCGCGGACCTCCAGTGGTCTCTCATCTTCCGGGAATTGGGCCGGTGTGAACCGATACCAGTAGGCGAGATTTAGTCGGGTCGTGCCGGCCAGATCGTTGCCGAGCGGCTGGCTGTATCCGAGTTCGGCCGAGAATCGGTGTCGGTCCCGGACGTTCGAAAAGATGAGACCGGCTCCCAACTGTGGGGTCCCAAGACCCAGTTGCGCTCGAGTGGGCACGGCGGAGTCGCTGGAGTCTCCGGTTGGGAGGCTGCCGTCGACAAAGAAGGCGAACCTATCGGACTTCATCACTCCGTCTTTCTGATAGAGGGAGTGCTTGTAGCGCCACATCACGTCTCCCAGCCCAAACTGCGAGTCGCCGAGATATTCGCGGTTTAAGACGGGAATCACGAGGCGAATCTCATCTTGCCGGGTGAGACCGTAGGTGCCGATAAGTTTTAGGCCGTAGCGGTCACCGTTTTCGGCGCCACGGTAGAAGGTGCGGATCTTGAGTTCGGGGCTTCGCGGCGAGACAACGCCGGCATTGGCTGTTTCGATCTGGGCCGAGGCAGTGCCGGCGGCCAAGAAAATCAGCAACAAAGCCCAAAGCTTTCTGGACATAATATTCCCTTTCAGCGGTGGGGGCGCGATGAAGCGCCTAATAAAACCTATGCAGCCGCTGGAGGGGGGTTTGGAAAGAC
>Ga0208701_100072_pt1 | contig 49738 bp, 46 predicted proteins | sample DeeseametaMP1482_FD_184188 | JGI IMG/M metagenome (GOLD analysis project Ga0208701, IMG submission 184188) | Marine microbial communities from the Deep Pacific Ocean - MP1482 (SPAdes) | ecosystem: Environmental > Aquatic > Marine > Oceanic | place: South of Fiji, South Pacific Ocean | collected... | reverse complement strand
AAGCCGGTAGAATGGCCAAACAGTCGGCCACCAACAAGGCGGCCGACACCTCCGAGACCGGTGAAACGGCCAATCTGAGTGAAGCCGCTCAGAAGCTCGCCATCACCAAAGACGAGAAGATGCTCCAGGCCATGAAAGCGGAGCTAGCCGGACTGGACCCCGAATCGGAAACTTTCATGGAAGAAGCCACCGGAAAGCTGATCGATTCGGTTATCGATCAGGAATACGGGGAAAGCTTCAAAAAGAAACCCGGCTACGAAAACCTCCAGGACAAACTGATGTCCACTATCCTCTCCAACGAGGCTTCCCGTGAAGCCGTGGCCGACTTCTTCGAGCTGCTGCTGCTAGCCGAAGAACTCAACGAAGAAGAGGACTGGGACGACGAGGAGCAAGCCGAAGAGGAAGAAGAAGGCTCCCTCGAAGAGTACGAGGACCAAGAAGAGCCTTTCGAAGAGGAATAGTTCATGTCCGCGCAAGTAAGAGAGGCGATCGAGAAGGTCGTCTATCCCGGAAGATCCGAAACATTAAAAGAGTTGGGGCTGATTCGTGAAGTCTCGGAGAGTGAAGCCTACATCATGCTTCCCTCACCCGCCATTCCCAAGAGTCGCGAGAAAGAGATCCACGATCTTATAAAGGAAAGCGTGGGCCGGGACATTTTGGTCCATTTCCATCGCGAACAGGTATCCACCCCGAGGGGTCTGGGCTCAAGTCTGCTGGGAAGCGCCAAAAACATCATTGCGGTGGCCTCCGGAAAAGGCGGTGTGGGGAAATCCACGGTGGCCTGTAATTTGGCTGCGGCGCTCTCCAAATCCGGCTGTTCGGTGGGTCTGCTGGATGCCGACGTTTACGGACCGAGCCAGCCTTTACTGTTGGGCGTGGCCGGCACTCAACTCATGATCAAGGACAAACGCATCATCCCCGTGGAGGCCCACGGGCTGAAGTTGATGTCCATGGGATTTCTGATGAAGCCGGGCGACGCCGTGATCTGGCGCGGACCGATGCTCCACGGCATGATGCAACAGTTTTGCCGAGACGTGGAATGGGGCGAACTCGATTTCATTATCATCGACCTGCCGCCGGGCACGGGCGACATCTCCCTATCCCTTTCTCAACTCATCGACGTGACCGGTTCGGTGATCGTCTCCACTCCCCAAGACCTGGCCCTCGACGTGGCCACCAAGGCGGTCGGCATGTTCAACAAGCTGGGCGTGCCGATTCTGGGTCTGGTGGAAAACATGAGCTTCTACTGCTGCCCCGAGTGCGGCCACCGGGATGACATCTTCAACCACGGCGGGGCCAGCGAAGCGGCTGAAAAGCTTCATCTCTCGATGCTGGGCGAGGTGCCTCTAAACTCTTCCATCCGCAAGGCGGGAGACGCCGGAGTGCCGGTGGTGTTGCACGAACCGGACTCGGCTCCGGCGAAAGCACTGATGGAATTAGCCCAATCGATCGCCGAACGAGTGAGCCTGGAAGCCCGCAAGATGGAACTCCAGTCGGCCTAAGCGGCGGATTCTAACACAACTCCAACGGTCAAAGCATTGAACCCCTCCCGCTAATTCATAAGAATGGGCCCCATGAGTACTGAAATGGATCTAACCCCCCTGAAGGGCCTTACCCTTCCCATCGTCGCTCCTTCAAAGATTCCCCAAAACCTGGCCGTAAGCCGGATTGAGGCTCGACCCGACCCGCCTCACGGAGACGAATATGAGATCGAATGGAGTTCGGATGGTGTTGAGTTGCGCCTACGGGCCGCCAGTAGCTACCAGGGAAAAATGCGCAACCGGCAAGACCTGATCGAATTCGACCACCACTACTTCGGAGAGTGCTTTTTGGAGCGCTCCGGCCACCGAGTGGTCACCGATTGGTTCACTGAAATGCAGGACGGCTACCCCGCTTACAGTGTCGAGGCGGAAGGGCTTGAGCCTGAAGAAGTTATCGAATTCGTCAAATCGCTCGAGTACGTCCGAGTAAACTAGGGCGTGTCCTAAAAAGGCCTCAGCGGAGGCCTTTTTAATTTACGGCGCTGACCAGTCGAACGACTTCGGCGCCGTATTCTTCTAGTTTCCACGGTTCCAGCCCGTCCACTTTAGCCAGACTCTTGGAGTCTTTCGGACGCTCGCGGGCCACATTTTTCAGTTGCCGATTGGAGAAAATTCGGGAGGGCTCCACCCCTCTCTTTTCGCTTTCCTCATTCCGCCATTTCCGGAGCACCTCGAAAACCTTTTCGTCCTCTTTGCTCCAGTCTTTACCATGCCGGCCGCGGGGGCTGGGGAAAGGGATTGGACCGGTTTGGCGCCCTTTCTCCATAGCCTCCAGTAGAACTCCGGCGTTCTTCTTCAATGCCGGACTTTTCGCCCAACCCTTGAGCTGCTCCACCGTCTGAAACCGTTTCCGTGCCAGACCCAGCAAAGCGCCGTTGTGCGCGATCCGGAAGAGAGCGAGATCCTCCTTCTCGGCCAACCGCTCTCGGCAGGCAAAGAGCTCCTTCAGTACGGCTCGGTGGGAGGGCGAGAGCTCTTTTGAACCCTTGATCCGAGCCCAGCCGTCTGGATCAAACTCCTTCACCCTGAGATCGAGTTCTTCCAAACCGGCGAAAGTCTGGCGTGCTTCCTTGGCCGCATCGGCCTCTTTCAGCTCGTCCCAGAGCTTCTCGGCCAGGGGGCAGAGATACTGGGTATCTTGCCGTGCGTACTCTACCTGCTCCTCCGGTAAAGGTCGGACTCTCCAGTCGGCCCGTGATTGATCCTTCGGAAGAGCAACATCGAAATAGAGTTCCACCAGACCGCCCAAGCTCTTCGTTGAGAGCTCCAGAAACTTGGCTGCGATATGGGTGTCGAAGATGTTGTTAAACTTGACATCTCTGCTACGAAAGTAAGGGACATCGTTTTCCCCTGCGTGAAAAACCTTGATGATATCGGGATTCTCGGTCAGATCATTCAGCGGCGTCAGGTCGGATAGACTTAAAGGGTCGATGAGGTAGTCTCGGTCTTCAACCGACATCTGCACCAGACATAGCTTAGTTTTATAGACGAAATAGGAATCCATCTCGGCATCCAGGGCGACTCGCTCGGCCCCTTTCGACTCCGATATCGCTTGTTTTAATGCGGCGGGTGTGTCCACCCAGGTCAGTGTTCTCATAAGTTCTATCTTGTTACGTCGAGGTGCGCTTGGCCTGTCTGTTGACAAGCTTTGAGGCAATGCTATAATGCGTTCGTTCGCACCGCGCGGAGGTGGCGGAATTGGTAGACGCGCATGGTTGAGGGCCATGTGGGCATTGCGCCCGTGGGGGTTCGAGTCCCCCCCCCCGCACCAACAGAAACGAGTTGCTCAAGCGGCTCGTTTTTTTCATGCCCGGGACGTGTCAGAATTTCCCGGCGAGAAGCAGGCCCCAACCGGTCGCGGAGTCGAAAGCACGGGCTGTGACCACGAGAACCACTGACACGTCTCATCCCAGCACTCTCTGGAGAGGTTTTTGGGGCATCCAGGTTTTGCACGTGGGGCAGTCACTCGGCCTGTTTGATGCCCTGCAGAGCCCCAAGACGCCGGACACTTTGGCCCAGGAGCGGGGGCTCGAACCCCGCTATACGGAGCTTTGGTGCGAAAGCGCCCGGTCGTACGGAATGTTGGACGAGCAAGACGGCCACTATCAGACACCTCACCAGTATTCGGATTGGCTCCACGACTCCCGAGGGTTCACCTACACTCATCTTCATCTCTCCCGTCGAGCCAACGAGACCCTGGAAGCGGTCTTCGGCGGCAGGGCGCTGCCCGAGCCTCAAATTTCCCTTAGACTGCTCCTTCAGGAGAATCTCCAAGCCAACTATCGCTGGCTGTTTCAAGAAGTCACCTCGGCGGTTCCCGCCCTTGAACAGAAGCTCATTCAAGCCGGTCGCGCTCTAGAGATCGGTTGCGGAGCAGGGTTCGGGCTCAGCTACCTCCGAAGCTACTACCCAAACCTGGAGCTCTTTGGCTTGGAAGACGACTACGAGTGCGCCCAAGAAGCCGAGCGGACCACGAAGGCGGTCATCCATGTGGGAGAGTTCCCGGGCACCCGATTTGGTCGAGGCTTTGATTTCATCGTCTGCTTCCGCACCCTATCCGCCATCTCCGACCCCGGCAAACTCTTGGCCGAGTGCGCCGAGCTTCTCGAGTCCGGCGGTTTTTTTCTGCTTGGCTCCGAGACCAGCGATGAAAACGAGCACAGAAAGTCCCTGGCCCGTGTCCAGGGAGAACGTCTGGCCTACAACATTCTGGCCGGAGACCACCTCAAGAACTCCTTCACGGAAAAAGAGCTCAGAGACTTGTTGACCCGAGCCGGGTTTAAGATCCAAGCAGAGATCGATGCTCCCGACTGGGCTACCCCGGCTCTGGTTTGCACAATCTGAAGGGGAACATCCCTTAGCTACGAAAAACGACGTCGAGGACTAAGGGCCTGCCACCATTCAGGATTTTCCGCTTCACTCGTCCCTTTCCGCCCCCTTGAAGCGAAAATTTGCTGAAATACAGATGGTATTAGGCACAAATTTTCGCTCCAAGGAGACAAAAATGTACTTCGTGAATCAAAAAATCCTAAACGGTGGCAGGCCCTAGAGTTTGTCGCATTCCGAAGAGAGAGATCCAGACTCCGAAGAGCAAGCAGCCGAGGAGAGCGCAGAAGCCGCTCCCGAAAAGGCTGAGCAGGAGGACGCCCAGGAGGGTACTCCGGAGCAGGAGGATCCCGAAGAGAATCAAGCCGAGCCGGCGGACCACCGTATGGCCGCGCTGATGAAGATGCGATCGCAATATGTGACCGAGGAAACCCTCCGTTCCACCGAAGAGCAGTCCAAGCCCAAGCCCGAGCCGAAGCCCGAGGACGATGAAGAGTTCCTGGACGACGAAGAGTATTACGAGGACGGCGAATACGACGACGAGCACTACGACGAAGAGTTCGAGGACGACGACTACGAGGATGAAGAGCTTCGCCCGCGCGAGGCAGCTCGCAGCAAGCCTAAATCTGAGCCTGATGATCACCCGGATCCGGGAGCCGCGAGCGCCCAAGCCGAGGAAGAGGAAGATGACGAAGAGCTCGATCATCGAGTCGCTCAGCTCCGCAAACTACGAAAAACTTTCGTCACCGAAAAAGACCTGGAAATCAAAGCCGGTCCCACCAATCAGGCCGACATCTTCAAAGATGTCGAAATCAAGAAGGTTGTTTGTCCCAACTGTCAGTCCGAGGAACTCCGGACTCAAAAGATTTGCGCCCAGTGCGGAGCTAAGCTACCCAAGCTCCTGGTCGAGGAAGAAAAATACAATCCCGGCACTCTGAACAAAGCTGTTCTCAAGTATTACGACGCGGTCCGACAGTTGCGAAGCGAAGCCTGGACCATCGAGCAGTTCCTCGATTTTCTGCACGACAGATACGACCTGAGCAAGGCTCAAATCGACGGACTGCACGAGCTGATCGAAGAGTGCGGCTCCCAGGAGTGGCTCCCTGACGCCACCAAGCTTATTTTTGAGTCCACCGACACGCTGGAAACGGCCATTCTCGTCATGATCGACAAGATCAACGAAGCGGTCAACGGCCACGTCGACTTCGACCCGGACGACTATCCCCTGGAAGACGCCGACGGCAATCTTATCGAATATCCGTTCGAGGACGAAGACGGCAACATGATCGAGTTTCCGCTCACCTTAGAAGAAAAGATTCTGGAGATCGACTTCCAACCCGAACTCGAAGACATCAAGCGGGCCAACGGCATGATGCTGAACACCTTGAAGCTGATCGACGCTTTTCAGAAGCAGGCTCAGGAAGATCTCGAAGTTTCGATGTAGCTCTAGGCTCAATGCCTATGAAATAGGGCCTAGCTCGAAAGTATCCCGAAAAACTGATTCCCTGGAGCCTTCGGGTCATCACTGCAGTAATATTCAAGCACCAGGTCGAGAATCTCAGCTCGGGTCAAGACTCCGTCGCCGTTGCGGTCCAGCCCGGCGAAACAGCTCTCCGCGTGCTCCTTGCCAATCCCGTAGGCTTCGCAAAACTCCCCATACTCGCCCACCGTCACCCTACCGTCTCCGTCGTCATCCAGCGTTTCCTGGATAAACCGCGTCATGCTCACTACCAACTCTTCGTAGGCCGGATTGATCTGCAGAAGCACTTGAGAGTCGCAGAGTGCCACCCGATGGAAATCGAGCCACTCTTCCAGGCTAACCTCGCCGTCGCGATTGCTGTCGCCATGCTTTTCCAGCATCTTCCAGAGGCTTTGATAGCAACTCCGCGCCTGCGCGATTCGCGGCGAGTCCGCCGACCAGCCCCGAGCGTCACAAAGCCGTTCGAGCAACGACTCAAAATCGTTCCATTTCAAGGTTCCGCCGCCGTCGGCATCCAGTTGCCGAAACTGCTTGGTGAATTTTCTGTTTTGAAGCTCTGTGAGCATCAGGGCGTGTCCTTCGAACTCAACATTCGGCTCATGTAGGCGCGGATTTTCTCGTTGTCGCAGCCCTCGAAACTCAAACCGATCAACCACTCCCCCGAAGCTCTCTGGCGGGTGGATTTGACCACGGCCTCACCCTCGAGGGCCGGGACCTTCTTGCCGATGGGGTAGGTTTTGTACTTCACCTTTGTGTCGACAGCGATCTCCTGTCCGCTCTCGACCAGAGCGCCGCCCACAGACAGGTCCAGCATAAGCCCTTCCAGCGTCTCTCCCCCGTCCAGTCCGGTCAGTTCGCATCGCACGCGACCCGGCACCCTCACCAACTGCCTGCGCTCACCCACATAAGAGGCCTCAAATCCGGCTTGCACCAAGGCCGGTTCCAGCCACGATTCGATCAGCTTATCTTCATCCAGCTCACATTCCAGACCGGCCAGAAACTTACCGCCCTCCGTCTTCTTGGACCACATCACCGTCCCGTTGAACGGTGGCCCGAAAGAGTCTCGACAGAGGGTCACTTCGATCCCTTCCGGCAGCAATTTTGGGGTCTCCAGACAAACACCGGTGAAGGTCAAATTGGCAACCCACGCTTCCAGTGTCTCGGTCGGTGTTTTTACCTGAACTTCAAAACGGAAGTTCAAACGAACTGACGAGCGCCGCTCATCGGTTGGGACAGCTTCGTCGGGGAACAGACTCTTAAGTAGGTTTTCCAGAAAGTTCATTTTGAAGAAATTGAAGACCCGAGCTACGGGCCCTTCTCAAGGGCGATGCTCTCCCAAGATTTTTCTCCCTAAAGCAGGAATCTTTAGAAACTCTTTAGCTTCAAGCGTAGCTTCGCCACCGGAGCGCGGTTTTATAGGTTGACTCCAGAAAGGAGACATGACAAATGAAAACCTCGACTACCATAGCCGGTCTGGGCCTGCTTGTCTTGCTGGCGACCGTGCCCGCATCCGCTCAGGACCTGAGACCGAACCAGCTCGGAATCGGCGACATCGTCTCGATATTGGGTGGGGGAAATCGAGGGGGGTACTACAACGACGGCTACGGATATCCAAACCAACGACGAGGCGGAATCGACGCCTCCGACCTGATAGGAATCGCGAGCATCATCTACCAAGCGACCCAACAAAATCGACAACCCAACTACTACCCTCAACCCGGCTACTATCCCAATCAGTATCCGCCCCAGTATCCGGCCAACTACCCTTACCAACAACAGCCTCCGTACTATCCACCCGGAGACCGTTACTACCGCTAACCGGCCTCGTCGCTCTTAAAGCGATAGCCTACCTTCCAAACCGACTCGATGGGCGGCTCCAGCTGCTGGTCGGCGAACTTCGTGCGAATCCGACTGATAGTGAGGTCGACCCGTCGAGTCCGTTCGCCGGCTTCGTCTCGCCAAACCAGGTTCAGAAGCTCCTCTCGAGTGAAGGTCTGGCCGGGCGACTCGGAGAGAAACCTCAACAGTTCGAACTCTTGCTCGGTCAGAGAGATCTCCACCCCCGCGCCCCGCACCATTCGAGCCTTCTCGTCGAAGACAAGCTCTTCCGCCTCCGTCTCGTGCATACGCCCTCGCCTGAACAGAGCCTTGACCCGGGCCAAGAGTTCTCCCGGCAAGACCGGCTTGACCACGTAATCGTCGGCACCCAACTCCAATCCGAGAATTCGCTGATGCCCTTCACCTCGGGCACTCATGATCATGACCGGCAAGGAGCTTTTGCGTCTCAATTCTTGGAGCACTTCCAGACCGTCCGTATCGGGGAGGTTGAGGTCCAGCAGGACGAGATTTACTCGGGAAAGATAAGACATGGCCTTCTTGCCCTCTTGGAGCGGAACACACGAAAAACCGTGCTTAGTAAGATACTTACAAACGGCCTCGCTGACCCGATTGTCGTCTTCAACGACCAGAATGGTTTTTTCGGATGACCCCGGCATACTGTTTCAATTTCTGATCTTCAGAGGGAATGCCTGTGCACAAAGCTGACACACTTGCAACATTTCCGAGATAGCTCTTCCCCTTGGCTGGAGGAGGGGGGTGCTCCAAACCTCGGAAGATAGCGGAATGCGAATTTGGACCCTGGCCATGATCTTTCTCGCTTCGCTAGTGATGACAGCTTCCTCTCAGGAAGAGTCTCCTTCCGAGAAATCAGACTTTCTGAATCCGAGTGGCGGGCAGCTTGGTATCGGAGGTGATGAAGGCTTCGGACTGGGAACGGCCGTCGGCGATCCCACCGCGCTATACGGTCCGACACGAACCCCGGTCGTCTTATTTGGAACCGATCGAGAGTCGCTGATCGATCTGCAGGGCTACTATACTCACAAATTTGGCGAACGACAGCGTGTGTTGATTGAGGGTCATCTGGATCCCGCATTCACCGGTCTGGATGTGAGCTACTCCTACAGCCATGACGACTGGGAGGGAGCCCTCACCGTCAACTCCTGGGTGTCGGCTGGAAGATTCGCTCCCTACAACATCGACGAATTCGAAGTCATCCTGCCCCCGGGAGACGAGCCCTGGCTGCAGATGTTCGGCGCAGGCGTGGAGTATGTCCAGCCCTTCACCGACGAGCTGGATGTCGCTTTCGGGGTGAACTACAGCCAGTATGCCTTCAGCGACGACCTCCTAGCCGGCGACCGCTATCGATACGATCAAAACTTCGCCCCTCTCACGGTCAGCAGCGCTGCCGACACGGAAAGGTTTGCCGCCCTTAGAGTCAACGGTCTCTTCAGCACCCTCAACGATCGAGATCTGCCTACCGAGGGCACCAAGATCCGATTCGGAGCCGAACAAGCTCTCGGGATCGGTCGTTCCACGACTTCCTTTCACAGGATCTCAGCCAATGTGGCCCATCTTTTCCCAATGCCGGGCTTTAACGACGGGGATCATTCTCTGCTGCTGAACCTGCAAGTCGGAACTATCCTTGGAAGTCCGCCACCCATCAGGGCGTTCCACCTGGGTGGAGCCTCATCCGTGCGGGGATACGACCCGAGCGAACTGGCCAGCGGCAAGTCTTTCTTGCAAGGAACCGCGGAATACCGGCACCACCTCAAGTCGTTCAATGTGTTCGACACCGACGTCGACGCCCGGCTTGAAGTCTTCTACGACTACGGAAGTTCGCTGGGCACCTCGACCTCTCTGCCTGGCATGCCCCCGCAGCTCTCCCTCAAACCCGAAAAGGGCTACGGCTACGGTACCGGTCTCCTACTAGCCAGCAAATACGGACTCTTCCGAATCGAGACTGCCTGGAACGACCAGGGACGCAACGGATTCTACCTCTCCGTGGGAGAGCGTTTCTAGACCCATTTCCCGCACTTCTCACTGAAGATTGGCTTTCAGAGCGCCGTTAGCGCTAGGAGCGACGAAATAAGCGTAGTGGGCTACGTGTTTGAGGTGCAACGACGCGATAGCGGGTCTAGACTTATCCTTGAAACTCGTCACCGGACAGATTATTCGGCTCCATCACCACGAAGTACCGTGATTGATTATTCAGAAACCCTTTGGAATCCGTGCCTAGAGTGGTTAAGGTCACGGAATCAGCGACGTTGCCGCCGATCATCTTCACGAAACCGGGTCCCACCTCCACCACCAGGTCGGTGTGACTCTTGTACGATGTAGGCTGGTTGTCGTAATTCACTCCACCTTGTCTCGCTCGACCGATAAGGTCTCCCACCTGGGGCGCTCGGTCACTGGAACGATGCCCGATATACGCTGCGTCCGTCCGGCCTTCTTTTTTGGCCAAGATCGAATCTCTGATGTAGGAAGCGTGAGCCGGCCCGGCTTTAAACTGCTCGCCGGCACCTGCCATCTTGTGAGCGAAGCTGATAAAAGCAGCACTCCACGGTACATCACGGTCGTCACCGTCAAAATTCAATCCGATACTCTTCCAGTAGTCTCCGATTCGCTTGTCGTAGCCGGATTCGAATTCGCGACGCCCCCGCTTCGTGACACTTCCGTTCTCGTTGACGGTCTGACCGCCGAATCGATGATGTTCGGCGCGCAAAATCTCCTGGATTCGCTCCTTCACAACTTCATGGGAAGCGCTTTTATCCACCACATTCTTAGTCGCATCGAGAAGCTTGACTCGAGTCGGCTGGTCGAATACTCCGGTGGGCTCCAGGCCCTGCCGGAGCTGAGCCGCCCTGACAGCCTGCTCGGTCTGCCGACCGAAGTCGCCGTCCACCACCAGGCTTTCCAACTCTCGCTCGTTGAGAAAGAGCTGGAGGTGCTTGACGTGGACTTCGTTATTGGTTCCGCGACGTAGAGTCTTATCGCCGAAACTTTCGTTCCACAACTCCTTCTCGGCCGGAGTCAATCTTAGGGGGTCGCGCTTCGGCCCTGTTAGGAGAGTCTCTCGCGTCTGGAGGTCAAAAACGCCGGTCTGAGGCAGGCCTCTGCGCATTTGGGCACCCTTGACCGCGTTTTCCGTGAGGGCTTCGAAGTCTCCGTCCTCGGGCAGATTAACCAATTCGCGTTGACTCAAAAAGCTCTTCAGCTGGTGAACCGCTTCAGACTCGCCCTCACCCTTGCGAAGGGGCTCCTCTCCCAGCTTTTCCCTCCAGGCCTGCTGCTCCTCGGGGGTGAGGTAGTCGCCTTCAGGACGTTGCTCCGAAGACCCGGACATGGGGTTCAAGCTGTTGATACGAAGAAATGAAGGAGTGGCGGGTAATCCTTGACCTAGACTCACCGAGTCTTTCGGGGAGGTCGAAGGCGCCTCCTCATGAGAAGGCCTCGGATGCCGATGAGCGTCGGCGCGAGGCACCAAGTTTGTGATATACATCGTCGTTCTCTCGTTGTTGGAATATTAGGCCGACTCTAATGGGATGAGCTTAACTCAGCTCTTGAAAATCTGACCGCTATCTTGAAAACATGTGAACATCGATGCTTTTTTCAAAACCGTTCGTGTCCAGAGCCTTTCGGAGCAACGTCAACACAAATGTTTCCATTCCCAAGAGCGCGCGAGTTCGGTCAGGGCTGTAAAACTGGGGACGCGAATCTCACCCTGAGGATAGCACAACCAGAGTTCAAGGCACCCTGCCGTGAAATCAGGCAAGACTCGGACAAGCTCTTTTCCAACGAAGGTCTCCGGCAAGATCGCCAAGCCGACACCGGCCTCGGCCATGAGCCTTACCGTATGGATATTTGGGCTACTCAACCGGCACTCCATGGTGACTTCGTAGCGCTTCTTATCTTTCCCCAGAAGCACCCAACCATCAACCTGTTGGCGCTCAAAGCCGATGCAGGCAAAGTCCTTCAGATCTTCCGGCGTATCGACCGTCCCGTGAGCTTCTAGATATTGGCGTGAAGCCACGATAACAAGGCGGCTTTCGGTCAGCAGGGTGGACTCCATTCCCTGAGGAGGTCGGGCCCGGGTAAAGGCGACGTCGACCCCCCTATCCGGCAACCCTTGCTCGCTCTCGTCTAGATGAAGCCTTACTTCGGGGAAACGCTTGAGGAACTCCGCGAAAAATCCGAAAGCCGCTTGATTGAAGCCCGCGGGGATCGACACTCTCAACGGACCCTTCGGCTCGGCCACAAACCTGAGCAGATCAGCCTTGGCTTCTCCCAACTCCCGCACCGAGTGATAGGCGCGCTCGAAAAACGCTTCCCCGGCGGCCGTCAACGACTGGGAACGGGTGGAACGATGTAACAGCTGCACTCCGAACGCCTCTTCCAGCCGGGTTACCCGCCGACTGACGTTTGAGGTGGTCAATTGGAGCTTCTTAGCGGCCGCCGTGAACGTCCCTTCGGTCACAACCGTGACAAATACCAGGACATCAGATATGGAATCGATCTCCAGTTGTAGGCCTCCTCTACTACTATCCCTCGGTATAGCACCATTCCGACGCAAGACTGTGTTGCAAAGAGCGGCTCTAGTACCGTTTGGTCCAACGTGTTATCATCACCTTTGCTTGACATCGGGGTGGTGTGAAGTAATTTGGGACGTTTCGTTTTATCAGACTTCTGCTCTCCGGTTTTTACCATTCGAGAGAACGGGATCTGCGTCCTATTCTTGAGGTAGAATGTGTACCGTGGGATAAACTGGCCCGGTCTGAGTTGGCCGGTGCGACTCTTCGCTTTATTCTGGGCAGTCGGGGTCGTTTGGGGACTGTTTCTCCTCTTGGAGTATGAGTGTCGTCCGGGAGAACAGGCGAAAGCCCCCCCTGTCTGGCCGTCAGGCTCCACGCTCCGTCTCCATCCTGAAAAACCCACCCTCCTCATGCTGGCGCACCCCCACTGCCCTTGCACTCGCGCCTCCATCGGGGAGCTTGAAAGGCTGCTGGCAAGATACGGCAACCGGGTCGATGCCCACATTCTATTTCTACAACCCCCCGGCCGGTCTGAAGACTGGACGAAGAGTGACCTTTGGAGGTCGGCGAGCGGCATCCCCGGCCTGACCCTGTGGTCCGACGAAGACGGACGAGAGCGGGAGCGGTTCGAGGTCGCTACTTCGGGACAGGTGCTTCTCTATCTGCCCTCTGGAGAGCTTGCGTTTCTCGGCGGCATCACGCCATCCCGCGGCCATTACGGCGACAGTCGCGGGCAAGCCGCCATCGAGAAGATCCTCCTCACGGCCGCCGACCTAGACCCCTCTACTTCCGCCGAAACGTCCGGAGTTTTCGGCTGCCAGATGACGAACAAGGAGAAACAAGAATGTCCGAACCCAAGGTAAACGGGAAACCTCATCCGGCGGGCCCGGTCGCGGGTACGTTCGAGGACCTGAATCGGGAAAGCGTTAAGCAACGCGCGAGCACGCTCTTTCAGCAACACTGGAACGGCATTCTCTGCCGAACGGATCGACTCTTCGCGGCCCTTCTCCTCACCCAGTGGCTGGCAGGGATTGTGGTGGCCGCAGTCGTCTCTCCAAGAACCTGGGTCGGCGACCAGAGCCTCACCCATATCCACCTTTGGATGGCCGTCATCCTCGGCGGTATTCTCGTCAGTCTCCCAGTCTTTCTGGTCGTCTACCACCCCGGAAGGCCGGCGACTCGCTACGTGATAGCGGGTACTCAAATGCTCTTCTCCGCTCTCCTGATTCATCTCACCGGAGGCCGAATCGAAACCCATTTCCATATCTTCGGGTCGCTGGCGTTCCTCTTCTTCTATCGCGACTGGAAAGTCTATGTGCCCGCCACCGTCGTGACGGTGCTGGATCACCTCATTCGCGGCATAGTCTATCCCCAATCCATCTTTGGGGTTATGGAAGCCTCACCCTGGCGCGCCGTGGAGCACGCCTGGTGGGTCGTGTTTGAATTGCTCTTCCTTATCCCCGCCTGCTTGCAAGCTCAGACAGAGATGTGGGACATGGCCAACGACCGGGCCAGGCTGGAAGTGACCAACTCCTCCATCGAAGATTCTATCCGGCAGAGGACGGAAGAGTTGGAAAAGAGCAGGGAAGAGATGGCGAGCACCGTGCAAGCCCTCTCCTCGGTCATTGGACAGGTGCAACTGGCCGGAATCAAGGTCGCCGGGGCCAGCAACACCATTGGGGCTACGGCTCGACAACAGCAGGCTAGTATCGCCGAGCAGGCGTCGGCGGCCACCGAAATTATGGCGACCAGTCGCCAGATATCCGCCACCGCCAGAGAGCTTGTCGCCACCATGGGTGAAGTGGCCCATTCCGCCGACCAAACATCGGACCTCGCCGGCCAGGGTAATCAGGACCTGCTTAAGATGCAAGAGCGAATGGGCCTGATGGTGGAAACTTCGGCCTCGATCGTGTCCAAGTTGGCCGTACTCAGTGAGAAGGCCAGCAACATCAATAGCGTCATCACCACCATCACCAAGGTGGCCGATCAGACGAACCTTCTGTCTCTCAACGCCGCCATCGAAGCTGAAAAGGCTGGAGAACACGGACGTGGATTCGGCGTCGTCGCGACGGAGATCCGGCGCCTGGCCGACCAAACCGCGGTGGCCACACTCGACATCGAACGAATGGTCACGGAGATGCAGTCTGCCGTAGCAGCGGGTGTCATGGGGATGGATAAGTTTCGAGAAGACGTGAGGCAAAGCGACGACGCCGTCAACCGGGTCGTCGACCAACTGACCCGGATCACCGAGAGAGTTCAGGAAATGAACCTGCGATTCGAACAAGTCAACACGGGAATGCAAAACCAGGCGATGGGTGCCGAGCAGATATCGGAGTCGATCGGACAGCTCTCCGAGGCTGCTCAACAGACGGCCGGTTCGGTGCGAGAATTCACCGATGTTATCGGAGAATTGCAAGAGGCTACCGACCAACTTCAGAGCACTGTCAACGAACCCAACAAACAACTGGTGGGCGCGAGCGCTTGAGCCTCCTGTTGACAATGTCCCTGGGTGAGATCCGTTGCGCCATTCCGGCCCGAGAGGTGATTCGGATCTTGCCCCGGGTGGAGGTCACCCCCCTGGCCGGGACCCCTCCCTTCGTGGCGGGAGCCATGAATTTCCACGGCCGGGTCGTGCCGGTGGTAGATCTTTGTCAACTCGTCTGCGACCGCCCGTCCAGGCCCGTCTACAGCACTCGCATCGTGGTGGTGAACTACCCTCAAGATCATCTTCTGGGATTGATGGCCGAAAGGGTGACAGGCACCTGCCGGAGGTCGGCGGAGGAATTTGAGCCGGTCCAGCTCTCTCGCTCGGCCTGGATGGGTGATGTGTCCAGCAAGCCGGAGGGCACAATCCAGGCTCTCCAGGTGGAGAACCTCTTCTCTCCAGAGGTCCGAGACCTACTCTTTAGCGGGGCCCCGACCGGTGAATAGCCTTCGCGACTCCATACCTTGCCTTCTCGGATTGGAGCCGGACTCTTTCGCCGGTAAGAGTCTGGAGTCCAAGCTCGACAGACTGATGCGTGAGGACGGGTTCGACGACCCCGTGCAGTATCGAGCTCACCTGGATCGATCGCCCCAAGCCTTGCAGACTCTGGTCCAGGCTCTGGTTGTGCCGGAGAGTTGGTTTTTCCGGGAGCCGGCGGCCTTCCAACGACTGGTTACTCGAATACGTGGGCCGGTTCGAATTCTCAGCCTGCCCTGTGCCCGGGGAGAGGAGCCTTACAGCATCGCGATGAGTCTTCTCATGGCGGGCTTCACCCAATTCTCGGTCGACGCTATCGATGTAAGCGAGCAGTTCATAGAAACAGCTCGCAAGGGAGTTTACGGCCCCTACTCGTTTCGAGGGAAGAAGCCCGAAGAGCTAGCCGGCTATGTGCGCCCGAAAGGCGACAGGTTTCAGGTGGTCGACTTCGTGAGGGATCGAGTTCGCTTTGCCCAGGGCAACGTGCTGCACGGAGTACCGTGGCCAGGCACCTACGACTTTATTTTCTGTCGAAACCTTTTGATATACCTGACTCCTTCCGCTCGAGAATCGGCTATGAACCATCTTCTGTCCGCCCTCGCTCCGGATGGAGAGATCTACGTGGCCAATTGTGAAGCGGCGACCATGCCACCCGACCGTTTTCAGGCGCGGGTGTCGACCTTTGCCTTCTGTCGCGCCCTTCATCCGACCCTCACTCTACCTGTGGCCCGTAAACAACCCCGAAAGCCGCAACCCGCTCCGGCGATGATAGAAACTCGAGAGCCCCCACCCAAGCCTGCTCTCGAGAGCCCCGTCGACATATCGGAGGCCTGGGCCCTGGCGGACGTGGGTCGGCTTGAAGAAGCCCGCTCCCTGTGCCTCAGAGACCTGGAGCAACGAGGACCGCAGAGCGACACCTATTTCCTGATGGCGGTCATAGCTGCCGCCGAAGACTCGCATCAAGCCGCTCGGGAGATGTTGCGCCGTACGCTCTATCTCGAGCCGACTCACTACCGTGCTCTTCAACATATCGCAGTTTACGCAGAGCGTGATGGCCAGGCCGAGCTGGCCGCACTCTATCGCCGTCGAGCCGAGCACGCCGGGGGCAGACCGTGAAAAAACAGACTTACACCGGCGATGAGCTTCTCGAGAGAGAGCCTTCCTTCGAGGAGAGAGCCGTCTGGACCGAGCTCATCGCGAGTGAGGATTCGACCAAACAAAAAGAGCAATCGTTTCTTTCGGTCCTTATCTTTCGCCTTGGCTCGGAACTGCTGGCCATCGAGACGATGGAGTTTGAAGAGGTCATGGAAAAGGGACCTGTCCATCGGGTGCCCCACCGAACAGGACGAATTCTTCAAGGCCTGGTCAATATTCGAGGGCGATTGGTCCTTTGTCTGAGCCTCCACGCCTTACTGAGTGGCGCAAACGACTTTGGAGAATCCTCACACTTTTTGGTGATAGACGGACCCCAGGGCCGCCTGGCGTTTCCCGTAAGCGAAGTCCTTGGGATCGACAAGATCACCCTCCAAAACCTCCAGCCTCCAAGGGAAAGTTCCTTCATCAAAGCTATCTTCACCTGGCATCAACACTCGGTGGGTTTGCTGGAGGCGGAGAAGGTACGTGGAGCGCTGCAGGAGTGTGCCTCCCGATGAGCGACTTCCAGGATTTCTCCGTACTCGAACTCTTTCGGCTGGAAGTGGAAACCCAGATCGCGGCTCTCACGGATGGCTTGTTGAAGCTGGAACAAGAAGCCACTCCCGAAGTCCTACAAACCCTCATGAGAGCTTGCCATTCCTTGAAGGGAGCGGCAAGAATCGTGGGAGTGGGACCTGCCGAGCGGGTCTCTCATGTCATGGAGGACTGCTTTGTGGCAGCCCAGGAGGGTAAGGCTACGATCTCCCAAGCCCGGGTGGACCAACTCCTCTCGGCAGCAGACCTGATCAGCCGTATGGCCGCCGGCGAAGAGCAAGACTGGGAACTCGGCTTTGGTGAAGAGACCGACCTCCTCGTGGCCGCTCTGTCCGGAGATGCTACGGAGACCGGCCCTGACGCACCGACATTGGCCCCCGAGCCGGAACCGGTCAAAGAATTTCCGTCCGTATCCGCCGGAAAGAGAACAGTACGCCTGGCGGCTGATAGGCTGGACGCTTTGCTAGGACTGGCCGGCGAAACCCAGGTGGCCGCCGGCTGGTTGCAAGACTACACCCGCGCCGTCCAACGGCTCAAATCTAAACAGGTGGAGCTGGAGATCAAGCTTGCGGATCTCCGCGACAGCTTGCAAAACGAGACGCCGGGAGCCCTCGCTCTGTCTCGCCTGGAGGAGGCCGAAAAGCTGGCATCCAGATGCTCCACGGAGCTAGTCGAACAACTGGGCGCCCTGTCCGCCTACGATCGTCGACTCTTCAATATCTCACGTCGCTTTCAGGACGAAGTCGTGGCCAGCCGAATGCGCCCCTTCTCCGATCTGGCCGGAAACTTCCCTCGATTGGTCAGAGACCTGGGCCGCACTCTGGGGAAACAGCTCGAGCTTACCGTCGACGGTCACGACACCCTGGTCGATCGAGACATTCTGGAACGACTGGAGACCCCTCTGAACCACCTGATCCGCAACTCCGCCGACCACGGAATCGAGAGCCCGGAAGTGAGGATCGGCAACGGCAAGGACGAAGTCGGTCGAATTCGTCTGTCGGCATCGCACCGAGGGGGGATGTTGGTAGTGGTCGTCGAGGACGACGGAGCCGGTCTCGACTATGAGGCGATAAAGAGAATGGTAGTGGAGAAAGGTCTCGGCACGGTCGAAATGGTGGAGCTCTTGGACCACGACGAGCTAGAGCAGTTTCTCTTTCTGCCCCGTTTTACCAGCAAGAAGAGGGCCGATGAGATCTCCGGCCGGGGAGTGGGCCTCGACCTTGTCAGGAGCTCCGTGGTGGAGCTGGGCGGCCAACTCCACGTGGATTCCGAGCTTGGGAAGGGGATCCGCATTCAGCTCGTTCTCCCCCTAACTCTTTCCGTCATCCATTGCCTGCTGGTGAGTGTCGGCGGTGAGCCCTACGCTTTTCCGCTTTCCCGACTCAAACGAGTCCTGGCGGTTTCTCGCGACGAGATCCAAGAGCTGGAAGGACGCGCCTACCTCACCACGGAGGAGGCTCCTATGGTCTGGTTGCATCGGGTCCTCGACTTCGACACGGGCGAACCCCCGGAAGCGATCCCTGTGGTCCTCATCGAACAAAACAGACAACGGTTCGCCCTTGCCGTGGACCGTTTTTTGGGTGAGCAAGACCTGGTGGTCCAACGCTTGGATCCCCGTCTCGGAAAGGTTCCGAACATTAGTGCGGCTGCTATTCTCGAGGACGGCTGGCCCGCGCTCATCCTCGACGTGGAAGACCTTTCACGAAACGCCGCGAGACTTCTCGAGTCGGCCGACGCCGGCACGCTGCGAAGCGAGACAGGTCGCGGTGATGCGGGTTCGGCCACGAGAAAAAGAGTGCTGGTCGTGGATGACTCGATTACCGTGCGCGAAATTGAACGCAACCTGCTGGAGCAACAAGGCTATGAAGTCGATGTCGCGGTCGATGGCAGCGATGGATGGAATACCGTGCGAAACGCCGACTACGACCTGGTCATCAGCGATATCGACATGCCCCGTATGGACGGCATCGAACTCGTCTCGCTGATCAAGAGCCACGCCCGCTTACGAAAGATACCTGTGATGATTGTTTCTTACAAAGACCGCGAGGAAGACCGGCGACGTGGCTTGGAAGCGGGAGCCGACTATTTTCTCACCAAGGGCAGCTTCCACGACCAGACCCTTATCCAAGCCGTGAAGGAGTTGATTTCGTAATGCGAATCGCAATCGCCAACGATATGGGTCTGGCCGTGGAGGTTCTGAAAAGAGTCCTCATATCCAGCCGGGAACACGAGATAGCCTGGGTTGCCCGAGACGGCCTGGAGGCCGTGGAGAAATGCCGCCGGGATCGGCCGGACCTGATCCTTATGGATCTGGTGATGCCGCGCTTGAGCGGGGTCGAAGCGACCAGACAAATCATGCTCGAATCACCCTGCGCAATCCTGATTGTGACGGCGTCGGTGAACAGCCTCGCTCGCGATGTCTTCGAGGCGCTAGGAGCGGGAGCCCTGGATGCCATCAAGACCCCCCACCTTGGCCTCCAGATGGACGGCACCGCGCTTCTTGCCAAAATCCGAGTCATCAGCCGGCTCTTGAGTCCCAAAACAGTGCAGACCGAAAAAGTGGAGCCCGCCGCCAAACAGCGGGAGGAGCAAGCTCCTCCCTTGCTTGTGTTGGGCTCCTCGTCCGGCGGACCCAAGGCTCTCGTTCAACTCCTGTCCAGCTTCCCGGCCGACTTCCCCGCCTCCGTCGCCGTGGTCCAACACATCGACACCGAGTTCGTGCCGGGCCTCGTCAGTTGGCTTCAGAAGCATTGTGCTCTTCCCGTTTCGATGGCTATCAACCATCAAAAGCCTCGACCCGGCGAGGTCCTGGTCGCGGCCACCGAAGGGCATCTCAAAATGTCCGCCTCCGGCCGATATGTCTACACGATGGAGCCGTCGAACCTTGTCCATCGGCCATCCGTCGATGTCTTCTTTCAGAGCGTCGCCAAAAACTGGCCCGCATCCGTCATCGGCGTCATCTTGACCGGGATGGGCAGTGACGGCTCCGACGGTCTGCTGGCGCTGAGGCAAGCAGGCCATCACACTATCGCGCAAGACCGGGAGAGCTCGGCGATCTACGGGATGCCCAAAGCAGCCGCTGACAAGAAAGCGGCCTGTGAGATTCTGTCGATCGACCACATCGGGAGCGCCATTATTTCGAAGTTGCGGAAGGAGGAATCTCGCCGTGTCAACTGCTAGCGAACAAGCGGTGGTTCTACTGGTCGACGACCAGATCATTGTCAAGGAGTCCATACGCCGAGCCCTGGCAGACGCCCCGGATATCCGTTTTGAGTACTGCCAGGACCCCACCAAGGCGATCGAGGTCGCTCTCCGAGTCCGGCCCACGGTCGTACTCCAGGACCTGATTATGCCGGAAGTTAGCGGACTGACACTGGTCCGCTTCTTCCGCAAGCATCCTCAACTGAGCGCCGTACCTATCGTGGTGCTGTCCACTCGAGAGGACCCCACCGATAAGGCGGAGACCTTCGAGGCCGGTGCCAACGACTATCTTGTCAAGTTGCCTCACCAGGTAGAGCTCCTTGCTAGGATTCGTTATCACTCCAAGGCTTATCAAAGCCAGCAGAGATTGCTCGAGGTGAATGCCCGGCTCGAGGAAGCCAGTCGAGCCAAAAGCGATTTCTTGGCAAAAATGAGCCACGAACTGCGTACTCCTATCAACGGAATACTCGGAGTAGCCAAGCTCTTAGAACACACACAGTTGGAAGCGGGCCAGCAAAACTACCTGGACATGATTCGAAGTTCAGGTGAAGTGCTCCTCACCGTGGTCAACGACATTCTAGACTTCTCTAAGATTGAAGCGGGTAAGCTGAAACTCGAAGAGATCGATTTCAACCTGGTGGAGCTTGTCGAGCAGGTGCTGGAAATCATGAGGCCGGCAGCCGATCAGAAGGGACTTACCCTCCACTGCACCGTCGATAGCGTCATGCCCGCGAGCCTGTCCGGGGATCCCATCCGCATGAGGCAGATCCTCTTCAACCTTCTCAGCAACGCTCTCAAGTTCACCGAGCAAGGTGAGGTTGAAGTGTCCGTAGGTCTCGGTGAGGTCGACGAGCAAAACGTGGAGGTCGTGCTGGTGGTCCGGGACACCGGCATCGGAATGGACGAAGAGACTCAAGAGCGTCTCTTCTCCCCTTTCAGCCAGGCTGACAGCAGCACAACTCGCCGCTACGGAGGCACCGGTCTCGGCCTGGTCATTGTTTCTCAATTGGTCAAGCTCATGGGCGACGGTAGCGTCCATCTGGAGAGCACCTCTGGTCAGGGAAGTACATTCACGGTGAGGGTACGCCTCAAGACGCCACAACCGGAAAAAGCCTCAATTGTCGACGAACCGGACGACTCGCCTCTTTCCTCCACGGAGACCAGAGGTCGTATCCTGGTGGTGGAGGATAACCCCACCAATCAGATTATCGCCGAAGGATTTCTCCAAATCCTTGGATACGATGTCGAACTCGCCGGGAATGGACGGGAGGCCGTCGAGCGAGCGCCAAAAGGGAACTACAACCTCGTCCTGATGGATTGCGAAATGCCCGAGTTGGATGGCTATGGAGCCACTAGAGAACTGCGCCGGCAAGACTTCACCCTCCCCATCGTCGCCATGACGGCTTACGTCTTGGAGGGCGACCGGGAGAAATGTCTGGCTGCCGGCATGGACGACTATCTGACCAAACCGATCGACCAAAAAGAATTGGACCGAGTTGTCAAATATTGGGTAGGGCAGTCAAAGGCCTTAGTGGCTTCAAGCGGTTCGTTCCGCGAGGAGCAACGATGAAACTTTGGATACAGGAGAGTCTGTCGTGAGGATACTTCATGTCGAAGACAATCAAGTTCAGGCGACGATCGTCGAGGAATTTCTACGTACTGGATTGACCGAGTTGGAGCTGAGTCACGCGGAGAGCCTGGCCCAAGCCATGGACCAGCTGGAAGCCAAACCCTTTGATCTTATCCTTCTGGACCTGGGCCTCCCCGACGGTGATGGGCTTGAGGTTGTCTTCTCCGTCCTCGACGCCGCGCCCGAAACTCCCATCGTCGTCCTGACGGCACAGGGAGAGGAGGGGCTCGGGCCGCTCTGCATCCAAGCCGGAGCCAGCGACTTTCTATTCAAGAGAGAGCTCACGCCCGACCGTTTGGTGAAGGTTGTGGAGTACGGTGTCTCCCGCAAGACCGAATCCGTGACCAGAGACCTGGGTCATATGATGGACCAGCTAAGAGCTGTCTCGGGCTTGTCGGCGAGCAGCTATACGGCGAAATTCGGGAAAGTGTATTCACGGCTCATTGAAGAACCTCATTTTCTTATGACGGAAGACCATCGGAAACTCGCGGGCATGTTGGTGGACGCCGGAATCACCGGCCCGGAAGCGATAGCCCTGCACGCCGACTGTCTTGAAAACGCTTGCCGCGAGGCCGATGACCGCTCGCAAATTCGATATCTCAACAACTGTCACGCGGTCCTTATGGCTACCCTGAGCTTCGTCATCGACTATCAGCGCGAGAGGAGCAGAGTAGCTCCATACTAGGGCGTGTCCTAGTTCATGCTGGGATACGGGAAAAGCGACAACGCCGAGACCCGAGCCGACGGATCGGGACCCTCATAGATCGCCTCCAGTGTATCGACGATTTTGTCGCACCGTCTGAGCGGCTCGGTCTCCTCGAGAAAGGCCTGCTTTTTTTGAGCATCGCAGGGGACGTGATGGGCGATGATATCGAGCAGCATCCCCAAAGGTAGGCCCTGGAACCTGGTCAGAAACTCACCCGGGAATCGCGAATACTTCCGCAGCACTTTGTTGAAAGCATCGAAAGCCCGCTGAAGCACCTGGGCACTTCGTGTCTCGGCCAACTCCGAAGGTTCGTCCTGGATGGTTTTGACCTGGGCCAATCGGTAGGGCTTGTCGGACTCCAGCTCCTTCATGATCCTGACTCGGGTTAGTCCAAAGAGATCGATATTGAAGAGACCGTTCGGCAGACGCTCCACTCTGGTGAGTCTTCCTAGCCCCGCCATGGTATGTACCGGGGGCGAGCCTTTCATGTGAGGCGGCATCTGCTTCCGGCGGTCGAGAAGTACAATGCAGATCAGCTGTTCCGACTCTCTCGCGTCGTGGAGCATCTGTTGATAGCGGGGTTCAAAGATATGGAGCGGCAGCTTTGTGCCGGGGAAGAACACCACATTGGGCAGAGGAAACAGAGGAACCACTCCGGAGAATGATCTTTGAAACTCTTCTGATAGCACCAGTTTCTCCTTTTTCCCCGAGACTCACCCGAGCCCCGAGCCGACGTCGGCTCGCTGTTTCTATTCTCTGCTTCGGCGGGCGTTACCCTTCCTGAGGGGACAACTCCGGCCGAAAGTTAATCCTGGTTTATGCCAGGAGAACACAATAAACACCCGTTCAACTCCGCTGAGTTGAGCCGATACGACCGCCATCTCACCCTTCCGGAAGTAGGCTTGGAGGGCCAAAAGAGACTGAAATCGGCAAAGGTCTTACTCGTCGGCACAGGCGGTCTGGGCAGCCCGCTGGGGCTGTACCTGGCGGCGGCGGGAGTCGGAACCCTGGGCCTCGTGGATTTCGATGTGGTCGACGAAAGCAATCTCCAAAGGCAGATTCTCCACGGCACGAAAGACGTGGGGCGTCCCAAGATCGAGTCCGCCCACGCTCGGCTGACCGACATCAACCCCCACATCGACCTTCACACCTACGACACCGCACTGAGTTCGGAAAACGCTCTAAGGGTCTTGGCGGACTACGATATCGTGGTCGATGGGACCGACAACTTTGCCACTCGATATCTGGTCAACGACGCCTGTGTGCTGCTCGGCAAGCCAAACGTTTACGGCTCGGTTTTTCGTTTTGAAGGCCAGGTCTCGGTCTTTCATCCGGCAGGCGGCGGCGCTTGCTATCGATGCATCTACCCGTCCCCTCCCCCGGCCGGCACCGTACCGTCTTGCGCCGAAGGGGGAGTGCTCGGCGTGCTCCCCGGAGTGATCGGCACGCTCCAGGCCACCGAGGTCATCAAACTCATTCTGGGGATTGAGACGACACTGGTTAACAGACTGCTGCTATTTGACGCCTTGAAAATGAAGTTTCGCGAGCTCAAGGTGAAGCCGGATGAAGAGTGCCCGCTCTGCGGCCCCCGGGCCACCATCAAAGAGCTTATCGACTACCAGGAGTTCTGTGGATTGAAAGCCCTCACCCCAGACGACGAAATTGAACCGGCCGAGTTCTATCGAGCGTGGCAAAGCGGTGAACGACCCTTCCTTCTGGATGTAAGAAACCCTCACGAATGGGAGATAGCCAATCTGGCGGACTTGGGCGCGGTACTCATCCCTCTCTCCGAACTCTCCCAACGTCTAGACGAACTGGACAGGGATGCAAGGATCGTCGTGTACTGCAAGTCCGGCGGTCGAAGCGCAAGAGCACGTGACCTTCTCCAGGAATTCGGCTTTTCTACTGTAAGTAGCCTTTCGGGCGGGGTCCTACGATGGGCCGACGAGGTCGACTCAACTCTTCGTAAATATTGAGGAAGTCACAATGAACTATACTTTAAGGAATCTCCTGGCCGCGCTCTGTCTCTCGGCCCTGCTGGTGGGGTGCGGCGGTAGCTCCGACGACATATTCGTCAGCAATACTCAGCCTTCGACGCCAAGCGACGAAGAGCGAATCAACCAGGCCATGATCGACGATCCGGCAACCGCTATCGGCCTGATTCCGTTCGATCATCTCGATCCACTGAGACCCGCGCCCCCCGGCAACCAGACGACGACCACTCTCCCGGTGGCCGACCTCGAGAACAACTACGAGACGTTCTTCGGCAGCCTTTCGAACGATTTGGGTGTGACACTTCAGTCACCCGAGAACGTAGCCAAGATCGCCTTCATCAAGAGCCGGCCCGAGACCGGAAACTTCGACCTCGACGCCAAGCCGATCCTCAATAACCCCCTGGGCATTCCATCGGTCTCATTTCAACAAGTCGACTATTCCACCACCGTTTCATTACCGGAGGGCGACCAGACCTTTCAAGTGTCAGGCGGACTGTTGATTCCGGACGGAATCGACAAGTCCCAACTCAAAGGCGTGATCGTGTATTTTCACGGCACGACCTTCCGTAACACTCTGGTGGGCTCCAATCTGGACAACCCGGAGACCCAACTCTGTGCCCAGGTGTTCGCCTCTCAGGGATACGTCGTGCTGATTCCCGACTACGTGGGCCAGGGCGTTGATTGGCAAAGCGTCCACCCCTACGTACTCTACCCGACGGTTTCCGCGCAAACGGCGGTGGATATGCTGGCGGCGGTCAAGCCTACTCTTCGTAGCAGATTTAACCTGACCGTTTTGGACCCGCCCCTGAAGCTTTTCTCCACCGGCTATTCGGAGGGAGGCGCCTACTCACTCTGGTTCAACTCCTATCTGAACACCGATCCCTCGAAACTAGACTCCCTCTATCTACTGACCCACTCGGTTGGAATGGAGGGGGCCTACAGCACCTCCCAGGCCATCTACAACTATCTCTTTGACGATGTCAGCAAAGACGACGGCAACCCGTTTGACATACAAAACGTGACCCTGGTCAACATCGTGAAACCGGCTCTGGCTGCCGACGCCTTCCTCTCCTATGCCACCTACTCTCTGAATTCCGACTTCGCCGCGGTTTTCAACCTCGATTTTTTCCAAATGAAAGCGACCCCACCGGTTCCTCAAGAAGCCTGTAACGTGGACGGCCAGCAGGTGACGATCGCTTCGGCATTCGCTCGTCCCGACACCGACATCTCCTCGCAAGTGGTGGCCTCCGCGCTGGGCAAAACGGCCAATCGCAACCGCTATCCGGGCCCTTTACAGATACTTAGCTCGAGCAACAACAACATCCAGCCCCTGGTCTCGTCGGCCATCCTCCAACCGCAACCTCTGGCCGATCTCCGACAAGCCCTGGAAGCCGCCGATGTGGATTTGAGCCCCTGTCCGGACGGAGCGGTGAGCATCGTTACCCTGGCCCAGGACTCCGTGGTGGTGCCGGGCAACTTCGATATCCTGTCGGCCAGATTTCCCACCAAGCTCAGAAAGACGATCAAGATCGACCAGACTCAAATCCTCTGGTTGTCCTCCTTTAGCGATGTTCTGGGGAGACCTTACTGGATCCCGATCGATCATCCACAGGCTCCTATTTTCGAGTTTCTCTACACCTTGAACATCTTCAATGAACTCTCCTGAGACCACTTGGATTCCGGTAATCAGCGCGGGAGGAGCGGACACCCAGGCCAGGAAGCGGCGCCCATGACTTCAAACAACGAATATGACGTGATCGTTTTAGGCGGGGGGCCCGGCGGCTACGTGGCTGCTATTCGAGCCGCCCAACTGGGTCTGAAGACCCTCCTTATCGAGAAGGACAAAGCGCTGGGAGGGACCTGTTTACACCGCGGGTGTATTCCCACGAAAGCCCTACTCCACTACACCGAGACCATCGAGAAACTGGCTCACTGCGCCGATTTTGGAGTGAACGCCGGTCCCGTGGAGAGCATCGATATGGGCAAGATGCACGCGGCCAAAGGCAAAGTCGTGAAACGCATGGCTGCCGGCATCGACGGGTTGATGAAGAAGAACGAGATCACGGTTGTCAACGGCCACGGTCGCCTCGCCGGGGAGCGAACGGTGGAAGTGGACGGGACAAAGTATCTCGGTAAACACGTTATCCTCGCCACCGGAAGTAAACCCGCCGTCCTCCCTTTTCTCAAGCCCGACGGAAAGCGAGTTTTTAGCTCCGATGAAATCCTGAACCTGGAAGAGATTCCGAAAAGCATGGTGGTGCTGGGAGCGGGCGCGGTTGGCCTGGAGTTCGCATGTGTCTACAACTCACTCGGCACCGAGGTACAGGTAGTGGAGATGGCCGATCGCCCGCTCCCCCTGGAAGATGAGGCGATCTCCAAAGAGCTCCAGCGGGTTTACAAGAAGCGAGGCATCCCAATCCACTGTTCGGTGAAGCTAGAAAGCGCCGAGGTCGGGAAAGGATCGGTCGTCCTAAAAGGCCAGGACCTGGTCAAGGATGTGGAGGTCAGCTTCGAACCCGAAGTCGTTCTGACCGCCGTGGGGCGGGTGCCCGTTCTAGATGATGTTGGTCTGGATAAGTTTAAAGTGGAGATGGAAGGCCGCTTCATCAAGGTAGATGAGTTCTATCGCACTCGTCTCTCCTGGCTCTACGCTATCGGGGACATCATTCCCGGCCCGCAGTTGGCCCACGTGGCTTCGGCTGAAGGGATTGTCTGCACCGAAGCCATCGCGGGACATGAAACCCATCCCATCGACTACAACAAGATTCCGTCGGCGACATACTGCCGCCCCGAGGTAGCCAGCGTCGGCCTCACCGAAGCCCAAGCCGCGGAACAAGGATACGAAGTGTCCGTGGGGGAGTTTCCCTGGGCTGCTTTGGGTAAAGCTAGCATACTGGGTGAAACCGACGGCAAGGTGAAGATCGTGGCCGACGCCAAGTACGGTGAGCTGCTGGGGGTCCACATCGTGGGTCCTCACGCCACCGACCTGATCGCCGAAGCCTGTGTGGCGTTGCAGTGCGAGGCCACGGTGGAAGAGCTGTTTCGCACCGTACACGCCCATCCCACCCTACCGGAAGGGTTGATGGAAGCGGCTCACGGAGTGTTCGGCCAGCCGATCCACTTGCCCCCTCAGAGAAAAAGGAGAGCGAAATGACAGATGTGATCATGCCCCAGATGGGCGAAAGTATCACCGAAGGTACCATCGTCAACTGGTTTAAAAGCCTTGGGGATTGGGTGGAGAAGGACGAGAGCCTGCTCCTGATTGCCACCGACAAAGTGGATGCCGAGGTGCCCAGCCCCGCCTCCGGGTATCTCAACGAGATCTGTTATCCCGAAAACGAGACCGTGCCGATCGATACTGTGATCGCCCGCCTCTCTCAAGAGAAGGGCGCCGCGAAAACGGCCGATAAACCTTCTCCCAAATCGGACGAGCCCGCCGCACCGGAGCCCGAGAAAAAAGAGCAACCCGTGCTTCAAGCAGTCGGCGCCTCCGCCACTCCGGCCGCCGACTCGAATGTGGAAGAGCTGCGGAAGGTCCGGTCTTCGCCTCTGGTCCGCCGCATGGCCGCCGAACACAACGTGAACATCTCTCAGGTCTCGGGGACCGGCATCTCCGGACGAGTCACTAAGAAAGACTTCCTCACTTACCTGGAAGCACAACCTGCCGTATCTCATTCGCCCGCGCCCGCAGCCGCGGCTCGCAAGCCCGTGGACGCCGGCAAGTACGCTTACCAACCGATAGCTTCCGATCGGATCGAACCCTTCAGCCCGATGCGAAGTCAGATCGCCGACCACATGGTAATCTCGCGCGAAACCTCGGTCCACGTGACCACCGTCTTCGAAGTCGATATGACTCGGATCGCCAAACTGAGGCAGAAGCACAAAAAGCGCTACGAAGAGAGTGGAGTGAAGCTGAGCTTCATGCCGTTCATTCTCAACGCCGTGACTCGCGGAATCTCTCAGTATCCGGTGATGAACAGCGCCGTGGTCGACCGCTCCGTAGCCTATCGCCAGGATGTCAACCTGGGTATGGCCGTGGCCGTCGACTGGGGATTGCTGGTGCCGGTGATCCGCAACGCCGACGAAAAATCGCTGCTGGGTCTGGCTCGCTCGGTGGGCGAACTGGCCGAACGGGCCCGCACGCGCAAGCTCGGACCCGACGATCTGCAAGGCGGCACCTTCACCGTCACCAACCCGGGAGTGTTTGGCAGCCTCTTCGGTACACCCATTATCAACCAGCCCCAAGTGGCCATCATGTGCGTGGGCACCATCACCAAACGCCCGGTGGTGACGGAAGACGACGCCATCGCCATCCGGCACATGATGTACCTATCGCTCTCCTTCGACCACCGGGTCATCGACGGCGCTACCGGTGACCGCTTCATGAAGAGCGTGAAAGACCACCTGGAACAGTTCCCTGAAGAGTTGGTGTGAACGTCGTTCGGATGGGGTTGGTGGACTATTCCACGGCCCTGGAGTTCCAAGAGCGTTTGGTGGCCGCGCGCAAAAAGCAAGAGATCGACGATGTCCTGCTTTTGCTTCGCCATCCTAACGTGATCACACTGGGGCGCTCCAACAGCAGTCGGTTCTTGAAGTCTTCCGCCGACCAACTAGCCGGCGAAGGATATCCGGTCATGGAAGCGGGACGCGGCGGAGAGGTCACTTTTCACGGCCCCGGCCAACTCATTTCCTATCCGATTCTCCAGCTTGAGGAAGAAGAGCGAGACCTCCACCTCCACCTGAGAAGACTCGAACAAGTGGGGATCGAAGTCTGTGCTGAATTCGGTTTGGACGCTCACCGGGTAGTGGGACGCACCGGGGTCTGGCTGGGACATCGAAAGATAGCGGCCATCGGGGTCAGAGCTCGCTCCTGGGTCACCTTTCACGGGATGGCGTTTAATCTCACCGACGAGTTGGAAGGCTTCAACAAGATCGTTCCCTGCGGCATCGACGATGCTGCAGTCACCTGCCTGGAAACCCTGGTCGGCCGCCGAATCGGGTGGTCTGAGCTCGAGAATAGTTTCTTGAAGCACTTCCAAAATGTGTTTCTTCGCGATATCGTGGAGATCGCGCGAAGCGAATTGGACGAACGGTTGTTGAACTGAGTTAGGACCTAAATGGCGAGAAAACACCTCATAGAACTCCCCGTTGTGCCCTCCGACCCGGTAGGCACTCCCAATTCCGCCCTTCCCTTTCCGCGCGACGAGCGGTGGCACCAGAAGGTGGAAAAGCCCAACTGGCTTCGAGTGAAACTGCGAGCCGGAGAGTCATACGATAAGATTCGCAAGATGACCGAAGGCTTGAGGCTTAACACAGTTTGCCAAGAGGCCCGCTGCCCCAACATCTTCGAATGCTGGAGCGAAGGAACCGCCACTTTTATGGTGATGGGTGACACTTGTACCCGAGCTTGCGGCTTTTGCAACGTGAAGACCGGTCGCCCGGAAGCCCTGGATCCGGAAGAACCGGAGCACGTCGCCCAGGCCGTGGAGATGCTCAAACTCGAGCATGCCGTGATCACCTCCGTGGATCGAGACGACCTGCCGGATCTCGGGTCGGGGCACTTCGCCGCCGTCATTCGGGCCGTCCGTGAACGAAACCCGGAGACCAAGGTGGAAGTCCTGATTCCCGACTTTCAGGGCAAGGAAGAGTGCCTCCAAACCATCCTGGATGCCGGCCCCGACGTCCTGAACCACAACACCGAAACGGTGCCTCGCTTGCACCGGCGAGTGCGTACCAGGGCTCGCTACGAATGGACTCTCAGCGTCCTGCGAAGAGCCTCGAAATACCGGGACGAGCATGTCCCTGAAATGTTCACCAAAACCGGAATCATGCTCGGTTTGGGTGAGAGCCTCGACGAAGTTCTTGCGACGATCGAAGACATCCGGGCCCAGGGGACCGACATTCTCACCGTCGGTCAGTACATGCGCCCAACTCTAAAACACCTGCCCGTAGAGCGCTTTTGGACTCCGGAAGAGTTCAACCAGATCGGTGAAGAAGCTCTCAAAATGGGCTTCAAGTTTGTGGAGTCGGGACCGCTGGTGAGGTCGTCCTACCATGCGGGTAGGCACCGCCACGCTGCCTTGAAGTCAGGAACCTCTCCGTCGTAGCGCCTCCAGCTGGCGCTCCAGTTCGGCGACTCGTGCTGCCTCCCGGTCGGCGCGTTCAGACTCTAGCTTTGCTTTTGCAGCCTCCTTCTCTGCCCTAGCGGCCTCCTTCTTTGCCCTAGCGGCCTCCTTCTCTGCCCTAGCGGCTTCCTTCTCTGCCCTAGCGGCTTCCTTCTCTGCCCTAGCAGCCTCCTGTGCCGCTCGAGTAGCCTGCTCCTGGGCAAGCTTTTTCAATTCACCTGATGTTGGGACGGCCTGCAGTGAGTCTGGCGGGTAAAATCTGAGCAGTTTATCCACTGCCTTGATGGTCAGGTCAAGCTCTTCGCTGAAGTAACTGGACTTCGGCTCGCGTTCCTGAAAGACTCCGTCGACCAGAAGGTAAGCTCGGAAAGGGGGAGAGAGATATTCGCCCGCCGGGTCAAAGACATAGTACTCCTTCACCCCGAGAAGTTCATACAGTCCCTTTTTCGTACCCAGGTCCTTGAAACGCGAACTGTCCGTCGTGAACTCGAACACGACCTGCGGGACCACGCCTTCCTCGAATATCTTGTAGTTGCGGCGCTGCCTCGAAGACACGCCTTTGACCACGTAAAGGTCGGGCGCCACACGCTCCTTCGGCTCGCCTTTGACGTAATAGACGAAAGAGTTGGATGAGACATAGACATTCTCATCGTCTTGAAAATGCCGTTTCAGCGTATCTAGTGACGTTGTCATCAACCAGCAGATAACATCGTTCTCACCCATCGGCTCGTTGTCCGAAGAAGGGTAGTAGGGTTCGTCGTGTTGATAGAGGTCTAGCATAGTGATTCGTCTCCATATTATAACCCTACATGGCGTTTCTTGAACACCGGGTTGCCGACTTGTAAAACATGAAAGTCTGATTTCGGTACTCTTTAAGACAAGACTGGTACCCTCGGTTTAAGATGAATATTTTCAACAATCTCTTCAAAGCTCTCCAAGGCTCAAGCGCCAACCCGACCCAATCCGCCAAAACGGAGGCCCCCACCCGGGTCGAGACTCCACCGCGCGCGGACGAAGTGACGCTTTCGGAAGCTGTGGCACCGGCCTCCAATCCGAATATCAAATCAAAAAGCAGCTACAAATCCGGGGTCGCCGGTGTCTTCAACCCCTCCACCGGCAAGACCCAGTGGAAAGAAAGCTACAAGTCGGGAGTAGCCGGCGTGTACAATCCGACCTCCGGTCAGGTGGAATGGAAAGAGTCCTACAAATCGGGCGTGGCCGGTGTCTACAACGAGTCGACCGGGCAAGTGGAGTGGAAAGAATCCTACAAATCAGGAGTCGCCGGTGCCTACAACCCGACCTCCGGTGAGGTGGAGTGGAAAGAATCCTACAAATCGGATGTGGCCGGAGTCTACAACCCCTCCAAGGGAAAAGTGGAATGGCACGAGTCCTACAAATCAGGTGTAGCCGGAGTCTACAATCCCCAAAGCGGTGAAGTCGAATGGAACGAGGCCTACAAGTCTGGAGTGGCGGGCGTGTGGGACGATGCCGCCGGCGAGGTTCAGTGGCAAACGAGTTATAAATCCGGCGTAGCACTGGTCTCCACCGACCCGGCCAGACCTACTCTCAGCAGCAAATCCATCAATCCCGCGATTTTTCTCGACGATGACGACTAGTGCTCTAGAAATCTTTTAGTTCGTTTTCAGACCTGGCAACTATCCTACAAATAGATGCTGACCTTAACTTCCCCCAAGACGATTCGAACCCACCGATCCGAAGCCGCTCCGCGAGCAAAAGCCGCCGCGCCGACCCAAGCGTCAGGCCCAACCGCGGAGTTGGACAACGGAGACACGGTGGCCATCAGCGATTTCGCCCGAGGTCGCCACAAACCTAACTCCGGTCTTTCCTACTACGACGGTCCAATGGACGATGTGCTCAAGTTGGTCAAGCAGAACTGGAGTAAGCGCGAACCCGGCGCTGGGCGCAAGAATCTGAACGAGGTCGTCGTCGTACCCGTACCGCCGGCAAAGTTCTTCACGACCACGGTGCCGGTGGAAGAAGACACCACGCTGAAAGCTCATTTTGGAAAACGTCGCTCCCACGAAGAGCCCTATCTCTCGGTGATGAGCGAAGGGGAAGCTATCCCCGCCAGCTTCGCCAAGGTGGTACTTTACTCGAAAGAGACTCTGGCCGAGAACAACGAGCAATCCGCCGAGACGGACTGGGAACTGGTGTCACTCCTTGCCAGTCCGGTCGAGAACGAACCCATGAATCCGGTCACCATGATGCGGAACATGAAGGGTAAACCCGGTGGCAGTCAAGTCAACTACAGCACTGAAGAGTTGCTCGACGCCATCGACTTCTGGTCCAAGCACACCAAGGTCAAACCCAAACGAAGGTAGGTTTTTCAGGGACACTCCCAAACCGTGTCCTATGAGAAACCTACTTAGCAACCTCGTCCTTTTACTCTTTCTAGCCTCTGTAGCGGTAGCCCAAGAGCCCGTGGTCACTCCCTTGAACCTTCCCGAAGGCTCCAACGTGGGAGAGATAATGGGAAACATCAACAAGGGTCAAATCATACCCATGGGTTGGGCTGAAAGCAGTCAGGTCGCGTTGGTCCCTGCTACCAGGTTCGAGCAGTTCAACGGTAATCAAGTCTTCTATCGGATCATGATGCCCGCCGCTTCCGTCATCACCATTAAGATGAGACCCGAAGAGGGGAAGAAAATCAATCTTTACGCTCTCCGCCAATCCGCTCAGGGCGCACAAGAGGTTCCGCCGAACGTGACCCGTGCCATCAGCTCCGAAGCTAGCTACCCGATCTACGCCAATATGGGGGGTGGACGCCGGGTGCAAAATCAAGACAACGGCTTACGCGAGGTAGAATTCATGTCGGTCAATAGACCGTACAGCATTCTGATCGGGGTAGCCGGCGCCGAGGGTGAAACCGATGGCGAATTCTTGATGAGAATCGAGATTAAAAGTCGGTAGAATTAGAAGCTAGCAGTTAGCGACAGCCTCGGAAACCACCACCGCGGTAGCCGCCGCGATAACCACCACCACGGTAGCCTCCGCGATACCCACCCCGGTAACCTCCGCCACGCGGTCCGCAGTAGGCTCCTCGGTAGCCCCCGTTATAGATCGGTTGGGCGAATCCCGGAGACACGAATCCGGGACCGAACGCCGGACCCACAAATCCAGGTCCGAAATATCCGGGTCCGTACCCCCAGCCACCAAATCCACCGACACCACCGGTCCACACGCCGCCGTTCATGAAATAAGACGGCTGGTTTGCTTCAGCCTGGGATTTGCGTCGCTCCTCGATGGAGGGCAAGTAGGTGCTGGAAACCTGCCTGGCGCGAATGACCTCACCGCCGTCCGACTGCCCGGCTCGAATGCGAGCCAGCTCGATTTCGTGAGCTCTTTGTTTTTCACGCTCTCGCATCTCTCTGGCCTCTCGCACCTGGGCATCGCGATTCTGGACGGCCTGAGGGCTGTTGTCGATGATCACGATTTTGGTGTGATTAGGAGAGGTCTGGGTGACCGAAGTTCTAGGCTCGGCTTGAGCTAAACCCGCTACGGTCAAAAAGGCTGCGATGGTGAAAAAGAGGCGTTTCATAGGCCCATCATATCAGATTAAGCTCAAATTTAAATGAAAATATGGTAAAAATGCGGAAGGTTTTTTCCATGAAAGCCGCTTTTTTCTTAATTTTTGTGCTCCTTGCCCTACCTTCATCCTCCCAGGAAGACCCCTGCAAGGCGCTCCTGGCCAAATGGAATTGGGAGATCGAAAGCGAGACCGGTTCGGGACCGTACGAGATCCCCAAGAAGCTCGTGGGTATACCCGATCTCCACTACCAGAAGGCCAGCCTGGACGCCGGATTAGACCTCTCCCCTTTCCGTGGCCAAACGGTGCAACTACGAAGTTTCCTCTTAAAGGAGAGAGGGGCCGAATACGGCGCCAAGATCTTTGCCCACATCGCGGTCAAAGACGGTCGAGCGATCGGAGCCTGGCTCTCCACCGACGCCCCGGTAGCCCCCGGCATCGCGTCACTCAAGTCGAAGGATTTCCCAAAACATCTCTAGAGAGTTTCAGCTTTTTTTTATGACGGTGCCGTAGATTGAAGCTAACGACTCGCTAAGGAGGGCCACTCACGTGAATATCAACGGCACACAAAACCGCATTCAAACCGGTAGCAACGTACGCAGGGCCCTCCCCAAAACCAAGACTGAGTCGGTCCAGGCAGAGTCTTCCGCCCCCTTCGAGCAAGACACGGTAGAGGTCACCACCGACTCCAAACCCACCGAAGAGACTCAAAAAGGTCGCAAACACAAACTCTCCCGAATGATTCGCAAAGGGTTTCTTTCCGCCGCCTCCACCGGTATGGCCGCTCTCAACAGCATCCTCTCCATACCGGTCGGCATGCAGATGGGCCTCGACACTCTGAAAGAGATCGAAGCCGAGCGCAAAGCACCCCAAACCGGCAAACCGGAGCAAGCCGAACAAAAGCGCTCACCCGAAGAACTCAAAAGACTCAACGCCGCCAGAATCTCCACCATCGCTTCTTCCACCGGAGGAAGCATCATCGGAATGGCTCTGCTGGGCCCCGTGGGCCTGGTCGTCGGAGGGGTCGTCGGCTATCTGACCGGCACCACCGGAAACCACCTGGAGACCCGCTCCGGTATCGCCGACCAGAAGATGGAAAAGATGACCGCCGACGTGAAAGACGCGGTGGGCGACTCGCGGGGCCTATGGGCTAAGGCGAAAGCGATTCTCCGCGGTGGAGCAAGCGGCGCCGTGCAAGGTTATAAAACCCGCAAAACCACTTCCAAGATTCAGCTTTCGGGCATGCTTGACGGCGTCGGCGAAGCCGTCAAGGACTGGAAAGAGTCCAAGTCCGAGCCGGTCAAACCTCTGCAAGACGACAGCGAACACGGGCTGCTCACCAAAGCCGCGATGACCCTCGCAGGCGGTGTCTTCGGAACCGCCGGAGTCATGATCAACGCCCCCGGCGGAGCCATCATCGGTACCCTGGAGTCCCTCAAAGAAACCAAGAGTTACATCCCTTCGCAGATGGAAAAGAACCTGATGCTGTGGTCCACCAACGTGGGTAAATTTCTTCCCGCCGCTATCGTGAGCGCCACCTTCGGGGTAGCCGCCGGTACGGCGGTCGGTGTAGCCACCGCCAGCGTCACCTCCATCATCGACGGCAAGATGGGCGTCAATCGCAAGATCGCTCGACCGGTGGAGCAAGCGGTAAAAGAAGCCCACGGTGAAGAAGAAGTGAAAGAAAACCTCCGCGCCTACTACCGAGCAGGCAAGGGCTCGGTCGTCGGCTTGAGCGCCGGTATCCGTGAAGGCTGGAAAGCCGGATTCCAGGGCGGGGTGGAAATGTTCTCCGACGCTCTGGCCACCACTCCCGAAGCGATCGAATCCAAAGAGTAACCTCCAAAAACCATTTAACAATTTTGTTTCATCCGTCTTCAGATCTTCCCGTAGTCTGAAATTCAGGAGAAACATACACTATGCTCATCACTCACTCTGCTCCCAGGTCGGCGAATAGCTATGCCCGGCCTCAAGTCTATTCCGCCGTAGATCAGACTCAAGACCCTGACCGCGACGGGTGGGACGACATCATCCGCCCCGATCCCGGAGAGGGCGAGCCGGTCGACCCCGGAAAACGAAAAGGCGACGGAGTCCCACGCTCCATCGCCGACGTCCGCGAGAAGCTCGACACCCTCACCTTCCATGACATCGACCCCTACGTGGCCACCGTCGCGAGCGGAGTGGCAGCCGGGCAAGTCGACGTTCCCAGCCGTGGTGAATCGAAAGTTCGAATTCACCTCGAACCCTACTTCGACAAGCGCGTCGAGCTCTTCATGGGGACTCACAACGGCCCCGGGGCACCTATGCTGGCTATCCTCCCCGGCACCTACGGGGACGGCAAAGGCAGCCACACCAACACCCTGAAGAAGATGGCTTTAGAACGGGGAATGAACTACGTCTCCATCCCCAATTCCCTGAGCTTGCAGGCCTTGCGAGACGACCCTCGGGACCATCCGGGCAATCCGAGAATCTCGGCGGAAGCTTCCTATAAGGCGCTCCAGGTCTTGAAAGATAAATTCCCCAGCTACTTTCAGAATATTTCCGTGGCCGGATACTCCTACGGAGCACTCCATGGAGCCAATCTCATTCGACTAGAAGAGGAACTCGAAGAGCAGAACCCCGGGATGCAGAGAATCATCAACGGAGGCCTGGTGAGCATCTCGCCTCCGGAAAATCTGGCCGATTCCATGGACGAGTTGGACAAGCTCCGGGAGCACTACAACGACGGCGCGGGGTCGATCATCACCAACGGACTGAAGTATAAGAAGCACGTCCGAAAATTCGGCTACGACGGATTCTTGCAGAGCGACCTGGCGGGGCGTGGGCCGGGAGAGAACATCACCGAGATCAAAATCTCCGACAAATACGGCTCTCGTGACGGTCTCAGGGATATGGTCGACCGAGTGGACTACGACTTCGGACAGAAACGACTGCCGATGAACAAGCCGGAATTCTGGCAAGGCACGGAAGAGCAGAGGCGTGAGTGGCAACGCCGGCACATTCAGATGCTCAACGACATGACCTACCACGAGTATTCCAACGAATACATGGCCAAAGACCAGTGGATCGTGGAACAGGGCTTGACCCCCGACGAGATGGCCTCCAAGTACAGCTTCTCCAAGGCCATGGAAGCGATCGACGACACTCCCGTCATGGTACTTGTGTCAGCCGACGACTACATCCTCAACGCCGACAATGTGGAGCAATTTCGGAAGTTGGAAAGAGAGCCTGGGGACCTCGAAGCGGTGAAGATTTTCGACCACGGTGGTCACGTCGGGCTCAGCTGGAACCCGGAAATCCAGAACGCCATGGCCGATTTTCTGTATAAACCACCATCGTTCTAGAAGTCCATGAAGCGGTCACGGATTGGGCAGCAAATCCTCCACCATCTCCACCAAGCTCGGGTCGACATAGGTGACCGTGAGAGGGTTGTCGATGGCCATGAAGACCGGGACTTCGTGTGGCGGGCTCGGAGCGGAATAACGGACCCCCGGGGTGGGATCGTTGCCAGGACCACCCGGATTGTAGAGCGGCGAATAAGGAGCGACCGAAGGGACTTCGACGTGGGTGATCCGTCGGACAGCCGCTTCGTCTCCGCCCAGTATGATATCGATCTGGTTATCCTGGTCCTCGTTGTAGCAGTCGTCGTAAGCGTCCGACGGTCGGCCTAGTTCTGCCAGCCCGACGATCCTGACGATCCCGCCGTCAATATTGTAGTCCACTCCCGTCTCCGTTAACTCCACCGGCCCACCGGAGGTGTCGGCGCGAAGCCTGAAATAGCGGGAAAACTCCGTGGGGAAGATGCCCCTTACCCCGTCGGGCGAGAAGCCTCCGGAGGTGAAGACGCGAAGCCGGTACTGGGCTTCGTCACCGTAGAGGGTTATCCCGTCGTTCGGGCTTGAAGCGGCGAAGAGAGGGGGCGCGGCATCACCTACAGCCGACATAACGCTGAGCTTAGCCGCCACCAGGCGAGGTCCACCCCGCTCTTCCGGGTCGACGTCCGGGTCGGTATAAGGTGTCCCGTTCGTATCGACACCGAAGCCCACGGCACTCACGAACGTTGGACCCGGACCGACTAACTGGAGGGGAGTACCGTCCTCCACCACCTCAACGCGAGCAGGATAACGGGCCCCCGGGTTATCGCGGGAGAGGCGGTTGCCGAATTTTCCAAACAGAACCGCGACAGCCCGTTCGTTGTAGTCGAGGTTGGGGGCAATAGAACAAACTTCTGGAGTCACCCGAGTGCCGTCGTTCAAAATAACCACGAAATCGGTTGGGTCCAAGGTACTGGGGCGGATGGGCCAGGAAAACTCCACTGGAAGCCCGTCGCTTCGTTCGACCGGAAAGCCGTACAGGGTCGCCACCTGGTCTGGTGTGACAGCGGATGTAAAGGGGTTCAGGCTATCCGGCACCCCTTCAAGGCAGTTCACGATATTCCAGGTGCCCCCCGCTTCCCTCACCAACCTCTCACTCTGCTCGGGCTGAGTAGCGTCTAAGCCCGCCACTCCGATAATCTCCGTGAATCCTAAACCGGCAGCCATCATACGGGGCTCGGTATCCCACAGGTCGGCGTTTATCAGGATATCCTGTTTTAGCAGTCGATAGGTGGCCGTGGGGGCCGGCCCCTGACCGGTGGTGTCCGGCAACGGGGGAACGAGGTCGGTGGAGTTACCACATCCAAAAGCAAGGAGTGTGACTCCCATAATTCCCCAATTTTTGAAATTATCTAACGGTGCTTTGAAAAGCTCTTTCTTCTGTATCCTTCGAACTGGCACAGCGGACTGATTCTGAGCAACGACGGCCCTCCCTCCGGATCCGAACGCTACAACCGGGGTAGATTAAAACCCCATCCGTTCCAGCATCCAATACATACCGACAAGAGCCGCGAGTACGGAACACCCCTTGAGGAAGACGACACGCTGACTCCACTTTCTTATCATCCAAAGAATCGGGAAAAAGAGTGATACGATGGTCAGTTGTCCTATCTCGACTCCGAGATTGAACCCCAGGAGAGGGGCGGCGACTCCACTTCCCTCGATTCCGATTTCCTTCAGAATCCCGGCGAATCCGAGACCGTGAATCAAACCGAAACCACCAGCCAAAAGCCCCCGGCTTATCATAGATCGGGACGACTCCTCATCGGTCTCGGCATCCAGCCACCAAAAGTTCATCACCGCTGCCAGCACGATAGAGAAGGCGATGATCGTCTCGGTGACGCTGGAGGGCAAGGAAATGTAGCCCAAGACCGAGGCCGCCAGAGTGACCGAGTGTCCGAGCGTAAAGGCCGTCACGACGACCAGAAAATGGCGAAAGGTGCCGCCCGCGATAAGCAGGCAGAACAGAAACAAGAGATGGTCGTAGCCTTCCACGATATGGCTCAGCCCGAGTCGCATGAAATCTCGAATGGAAGGCGCCGAGCGGGTCGATATCACACTGAAAGTACCTTCCCCGGCGGGCGGTATCAGCAGAGTGGTCGGCTCCTGAGAATTGGTCTGAAGAAAACCGATCAACGACTGATTCTCATCCAGAAGATCGGTTGGGATGCGGATCGTCAACTGTTCGAACGGTTGACTTGTTGATCCGGCCACACTGAGTTTCATACGACCATCTTTATCGAGGCCTTCCTGTTTCCAATCGACTTCGAAAAGCTGCTTATCGGCCAGAAAGAGAATAGGGTCTTCCGCGAGTGCCCCCGCCTGATCGGCCGGGACGCGGAAGACCCCTGTCAAATGGCGTCCGTCTTGGACTTGAAGATTGACGAACCACTCGTCCATCGGGTGAGCGACGCCCCCCTGGCTCACCAGAAAGGTCAACAGGAAGACGAGTTCGAGAAATCTTCTCATCCGGAAATTCTAGACGGTAGCTTTTGCCACCGGTCCGGCGTTTCGGATCTCTTCGGAAGCTCCATCCTCGAACTTCTTGAAGTTGTCGTGGAAAAGGTTCGCCAACTTCTGAGCGGTCTTGTCGAATTCCGCCGCGTCGGCCCAGGTCTTCTTGGGATCCAGAAGCTCCGAAGGCACATTGGCGCAAGCTTTGGGAATAGCTACGCCGAAAACAGGATCCTTGTAGCTCTCCTCGGCAGCAAGGCTTCCGTCGTGAATGGCGTCGATAATCGCTCGAGTGTATTTGAGCTTGAAGCGACTGCCCACTCCGTACGGGCCGCCCGACCAGCCGGTGTTGACCAGCCACACTTTGGAATCGTGCTTCCGGATTTTCTCCGCCAGCAGTTCGGCGTAGCGACTGGGATGCCAAACCATAAAGGCAGCCCCGAAACAAGCCGAGAACGTGGCTGTCGGCTCGTCGACACCCTGCTCGGTCCCGGCGACTTTGGCGGTGTAGCCGCTGATGAAGTGGTACATCGCCTGTTCGGGAGTCAGACGGCTCACCGGAGGCAGCACTCCGAAAGCGTCACAGGTCAGAAGAATGATGTTCTTCGGGTGTCCACCGACACAAGGCAGTTTTGCATTGGGAATGTACTCGATGGGATAGGAGCAACGAGTGTTCTGAGTGAGACTCTCGTCGTCGTAGTCGACTTCCCGGGTCTTCTTATCGATGACCACGTTCTCCAGCACCGATCCGAACCGAATGGCGTTGAAGATCTCCGGCTCCGACTCTTCCCTCAATCCGATACACTTGGCGTAGCATCCGCCTTCAATATTGAAGACTCCCTCGTCGGTCCAACAATGTTCGTCGTCACCTATCAGCAAGCGACTCGGGTCGGCGGAGAGGGTGGTTTTCCCGGTCCCGGAGAGACCGAAGAAAAGAGAGACATCGCCTTTCTCCGGGTCTTCGTTAGCCGAGCAGTGCATGCTCATGACTCCCTCTTTGGGCATGAGGTAGTTCATAATCGTGAAGACGCCTTTTTTCATCTCACCGGCGTACTCGGTACCGAGAATAACAACTTGCTTACGAGCCAGGTGGAGAACCACGCTGGTGTCGGAGGTCATCCCCTTGGTGTATCGGTTGGCCGGGAAGGCGCCCGCGTTGAAGACCACATAGTCGGGCTTACCAAAACTCTCCAGCTCCTCGGCGGTGGGGCGTATCAGCATGTTGTGCATAAATAGAGCGTGATAGGGGCGAGTGCAGATGATGCGGATCTTCAATCGGTACTTGGGATCCCAGCCGGCGAAACCGTCGAGCACATACAGTTCGTCGCGAGTATTAAGATAGTCGACGGCACGCTCGAAGTTGATGTTGTAAGTATCTTCATCGAGACCGATATTGATGCTGCCCCACCAGATATCATCGGAGGAGCCGGACTCTTCAACAATCCTCTTGTCCTTGGGGCTCCGTCCCGTTTTGCGTCCGGAATCACAGACCAGAGCACCGTTCTGTGCAATGGCGAACCCTTTCTCTACTCTCACGGCCTCTTCGTAAAGCCTGGCCGGAACAAGATTTCGATGAATGGTTTCTACGCTAATACCGTGGTGGAGAAGATTGAATTCCACTGGTGCCTCCTGGGTCAAGTTCTGGCTTCGGCATTTCTCGCCCGTGAATTGAACACCTCCGTGAAGAGGCCGTCAGTCGCGCTTTTGTTCCCGGCAACCGGCGGCCACTACTTCGAGACAAACGCGGAGATAGTCGTCCAAGAACTGGAAGTGGTAGAGCGACTCCATGGTGACGGTACGGCTGTACTCTTTGATCATCTCGGACTGAAAAACCAGACCGACACCCTGAAGCCGGATCTTGCGGTCTCGGCAGCGGGCGTGCAGTCCACGGCATCCTGGAAATTCCAACCAGTGATCATTGCCGTCGTCGTCTTCCAAGACCACCACGACCATATCGTCGCCCTGCTCCCAAGCCCAGCCCCTGAGGAAACCTTTGAACGGAATCCGCAACTCCAGGGCCTTGTCCAACTCTTGAAGAGGCTCTTCAGGCGGCGGGCCTTTCTCCAGGAGACTCTCGGGTATGGGCGGCGCTTTCTGAAAGGCGGCCGGCTTGAAAAGCTTCTTGACCTCGGTCTCTCCACCGGTATTCAGCCAGTCGCAAAGCCACTGATACCCCTCTTGATACTGACCCTGGTCAGGAAACGAGAAGCCGGTGACGTAGCGCACGCCTTTCTTCTGGATCCATCGCACCTCGGCCAAAAGGTCGACGCTAAAGCCGCCGAGTTGTTCAAACTCGAAGGTGATCGGAATGCGATCACCCTCCACCAATTCGGCTTCCAGCTCGGCCTTGAACCCGCCATGGCTCAAGTCGGTGGTGATCGCTCGATAGCCCGGCAGGTCTCCCGACTTCAGGGTGAGCCTTCGAGACTCCCGGCGATAATCTCGAAGGGGAAAGCCGTGCAAATCCGGATAGTCTTTGGGGGTCTCGACCACGGCGATGGTGACGTATTTGTTGTCCGGCGCCGGGCGCTGACGAAGCACTCTGACGTCGACTTCAAGCTTCTGCTTGTTTGGCGGTGGAAGCGACAGTTTGATAGCAAACTGGGCGTCTCGCGGGAATGTCTTGGTGGCCAGAAAGACGATCTGACGGCCCTTGAGCTCCACCAGCTCTCCCTTGGGCTTCAAAAAGCCTAGCACAGTCGGCGCCTCATCTCTTCCAACTCCCGCGCCTTAATACCGAGCTGAAGGGCAAGGCGCGCCAAAACGTCGGCCTGCTCGTTGCTCAACCCCTCGTGCAGCAAACACATGGCCACGAAGCGTTCGACCAACTGAAACCGCTCCACCTCGTCAATCGGAATATCGGCCAGATTCTCGACCTTCGCCCGGGGCGGGCGGCTCAACCCCATCACCAGAACCGGAAGATAGCTCCCAAGTCGAACATCCATCTCGATAGCCAGGTCGGAAATAAAATCGGCCTGGGCTTGAGTCACACGACCGTCGGCCCAGGCCAATTCGCAGAAGGCGGCCAGAATCTGAAGCTTTCCCTCGTCGATGGTCATCGGGGGAAAGCTTAGCTGATGACTCCTTCGCCTCCTCTGATCGGCGGGTTATTCAAATCCGGTGGTCACCGTGATTTCCTCAAACCGCTCGGCATAGCCGAAAGCCGTCGGACCGTGCTCTCCCGGGCCGTGCTCTTCCAACACCTCCGGCCCGTCTTCTTCGATCAAGATCGTGGAAGTGCCCTCGCCGTCGGAATGACCGGCATACACGGTGGAACTCTCGGGCAAGAAGAAGAGTCTGACCGGCTCTCGCTCCAGCTCAGCCTCCCCTTCATTCTCCAACTCGCCGTCTTCCGGGTGAAACAAGCCCACTGTGTCTTCATCGGCGATGAGCAGGTCTTCGCCGTCGAAAAGAGCGGTGATCAGTGTGGGGTTGGCAAGATCGGCGTCGAGGCCGAACGTCTGCTCCAGCGCCGGCTCACCGGTGTCCTCTTGACTCAGCTGACTCACCGAACCGTCCTCGGTGTTGAGTACGAAGAGGCCTTCCTCGGCGTAGGCGAATTCTCCACGGGTGGCGCCCGGCAAACTTACCGTAAAGATAGGAGCGACCGTGGTCCCGGGCTCCCAGGCGAATCCGGCGGCGCCCTCGGGGGTGGATGCCGCGGCCAGATCACCGTTGAGTTTCACGTCGGTCCAGCCGGCCGTGTCGGGTACGAAAGCGGGAGCCGACAGGCCGCCTCCGGAGTTCACGGTGTAGATGTGAAGGTTGTCCCCTAGGACCGCCAGACCGTCTTCGGAGATGATCAGCTTGCGCGGATTCGGCACGTTGGTTTGCGACTCCACGCTCTCTTCGAACAGTCCGGTGAGGCCGTTGATCTCGTAGGTCCTGATGACCCCGGTGGCATCGAGTGTGACCAGAAAGGAGTCCGCGACCAGGCCCATGTCGATCGGGTTGTGGTCGAGTTGAAAGGGACTCGGGTCTAGCTGGACCGGCCCGTCCTCCTCCTCGTGGTCGTGATCGTCTTCGCCCTCGTGGTCATGGTGGTCGTCGTCATGGTCGTGGTCGTCTTGGGCCAGGATGCGGCCGTGAGCGTGGTCGTGGTCGTGGCCTTCCTCTGCTTCAGCCGGGAAAACGAAGCCACTCACAGTGGAGTCTTCCGAATTCAGTATGTAGAGGTAGCGTTGTTCGACCTCCACGGTACTGGAGATAAAGTTGCCCTGTTCGTTTCCGACGAATCCCTGGTCACCCAGTCCTCCGCCGGAACCGCCGCAACCGGCAAGGAGAGCGGCAGCTACAATACTAAAAACTCGCTTTTTCATCTTAAAATCTCGCATTCAGGTTCAGCAGAAAGCGGCGACCGGTCACAAACCTGGTGCCGGAGAATTCGCTGAACAGATTCAGTAAGGAACGGTCGTCGAAAAGGTTGAACACTTGGAGCCCCGCACCCAGCGTGCCGCCGTCTTTGTCTTTCGGCATGTACTGGATGTTGAGGTTGGTGATAAACCGGTCCTGGCGCTCACCGGAAATGCCGAAAGGGGTGATTCCGATGGAGTTGTAGAGAGGGAGAGCTTCCTGCGGATAGCCCGAGGCGTACAGAACGTCGACGCCGGTGGACAGGCCGTTTTCCCAGGTGTGAGAGACACCGGCGGTGGTTTGAACGCGTTGGTCGTGGTCGTTGAACTCCGGGAAGTGGCCGGCGAAGAGACCCGGTTCGGTCGGCTTGGCCTCTCCGATGGTGGCCGTCACAAAGCCGTTCCAACCAGTTTCGTTCTGGGAGGCGACACTCAACTCAATGCCTTGATACTCGGCCCGAGCGAAGTTGACCGGTGCAAAAACCGGAATATTGCTGTTGGGCACCAGAAGTCCGACATCGATCTGATCCTTGAAATTCTTGCGGACCAGGGCTATTTTCCCCACCCAGTTCTTGGCGAACTGATTCTCGTAAGACAGCTCGTAGACGTCGGTCCGCTGGGGAAGAATTTCCGTGCCGCCGGAGACGTCGAGTTCCAGAGGCGGTGGCTGAAAGAGCCTGTTGTAAGAGAGACGAAACGCTTGCTCGTCGGTGGGGGCGAAACTGAAATTCACCCGAGGCGAAATCTGGCCGGTACTGATGCTCAGACCGTCGTCGTAGGTGTCGGCCCGGAGTCCGTAGTTGACGGTTAGCTTCTCGGTGATGGGATAGGTGTGGCTCACGTAGAGCCCTCCCACGAAAGCGTCTCTTTCAAGGTTGGCTCGGAAAGCCGTGGGAGAGCCTGGAAGGCCCAGGGGATTCGGTAGACCACCTCCGCCACCGGGGTCGGTGATGGAGACTTCCTGATCGGAGTTGATGAAGTTGGCACTCAGACCGGCCTTCAGTCGATGGTTCTCTCCAAAGCGGTGAGTGTAGTCCAGACTCGGCTTTATCTGAGTGATGGTGAGGTCTGTGAGCGGCAAGTAGGGGGAGCCCGGGTTCTCAGGGTCCAGGGCGAAGCCCTCTTCGGCCAATTCCTCTTCCAGGGCCGCGGGGACGGCGGTGAAAGGAGTGAAAACACCGTTGTTGGTGGTTCGTTGTCGGTTGCGCTGAAAGGCCAGACCGAAGAGAAGATCGTCATCATCGGTAAGTTCCTGGTTCCAGGAGAAGAGCGCCAGCGTGTTGCTGTCTTCCTGGTCTTGAACAACACCGGCCGCGAAGTTTTGGGGCGTTTGAGGAATGCCGAAGTCGGCTGACTGATGGCTCAGCGTCAGACCGAATCGAGAGCTGTCGGTCTTTTTGTTCAGTTTCAAAAGGACCGAGACCAACTCGCCACTGTTGTTCAGGTCCTGAGTGTCCGGATTCGGCGCTTCCAGGTAGAGGTCGCTGGTGCGTCTTCGGGCGCCCACGAAGTAGCTGACATCGTTGGCCTCGTTGGAGCCACCAGCCTTGAGGATGAGGTCCGTCTGACCGAAGTCACCGACCTTGGCTTCAAACTTCACGAAGGGGTCCTCGCCCTCGCCCGGGGTGACGGCGTTGATGACTGCGCCGAGTTGGCCGCCCTGAGCAGCATCATACATGCCGGTGGCGATGTCGGCGGTCTCCAAGAACTCTGGATCGATGGGCTGGGTGACGGAGGATTCGGTAGCGATGGGGAGGTCGACTCCGTCCAAGCTGAGCGACAGCGCTTTGTGCTCACCGCGGACGTGCACCTGACCCAAGCTGTTGCTCTGCACACCGGGGACAGTCGCCAGAACACCCTCGAGGTTGTTTCCGTTAGCGATCTGGCGCTGCATAAACTCGGTGTCGCGGCGAGTTGTGGCGCCATCGGTTGGGTTGGAGCCGTTGACTAAAAGGAGGTCGCCTTGCACCTGGATAGCCGTGGTGTCCTCGTTGAAAGGAAGTAGGTAGGCCTCGAAAAGGTTGTCGCTTCCGGCCGTGATGGTGATGAGCGAGCGGTCCAAGCCAACTCCATCCTTGTTTGCCTCTACGAAAACTTCGCCGATAGTAAGGTTGTTAAAACGAGCAACCCCCTCGGCGTCGGTGGTCGCTTCTTGAAGTACTCGGGTCTTCTCCCGGTTCATGACTTTGACGGTGGCGCCTTCGATCGGCTCCTCGGTCTCTTCCGAGACCACGGTGACCACAAGGTCGCCCCGGTCCTCGGCGGCGTAAACTGGCGCGCTCAAAAAAACTATCTGCAAGCAGACGAGCAAGACAACGGCTCGCCTGAACAATAAATTATTCACGGATTCTCCTCCAACGGAATCGACGGCAACTGCTCCTCATTTCGGCGAATGGAAGCGTCGGTCGACTCCTGGTCCTGTTATGGGGCTATGGTTCTATCGGTGCTAACAGGACGAGGGGGGAGCGCGGCCACACGGGCGGAGTTTGTGTCCTAGAGGAACTGAGACGAGTGGCTCTGCGGCAACTTCGAAATCGGCGGAGGTGGGTGCTACAACCACCACCGGCATCTCCAGGCCCGCGCTGGAGTGGCAAACATCACAGATCTGCCCAGCGGCTAGACCGCCGGGATGGACATCGTGGCTATCGAACGCGTGGGCGAACGGGTGAAACATCACCACCCAGGCAAACAAAAGCGCGATATAAACGGGTGCCTTCCGCATTCTAGGGGCAGGAATACTAGTGGGGAGGACCGATTCCTTCCAATTCAGAAAGTTTTTGATAATGAGATGTCATTTTCTTGGACAATTGGGTATAAAGAGATTTGACTTCACCTTAGGAGGGTGCAGACGTGTTCGAAATTATCTCTGACGGCGGCGTCTTTATGTGGCCGCTACTGTTTGGCTCGGCGTTGGCCGTGGGCGTGGGACTGGAGCGCCTGCTCTTCTTTCTCAAGTTGAAACCGGCCAATCGAGCCTTTCGCCAAAACTTGGAAAGGGCACTCACCTCAGGCGATCTAGAGACGGCCTCCGGCCTTTGCTCGGGTGAGGGCCCCGCTCAAGCCTGCGCCAAGGCGGCCATCGAGAACTGGGTTAGCGATATCGAAGTGGTGGAGACCGCGATGAGTGCTCAGGCCAAGGAGCAGGAGCCTCTCTTGCACCGATTCTTGGGATTGCTGGAGACCATCGTCACCGCCGCCCCTCTGGTCGGTCTATTGGGTACCATCACCGGAATGATGGGCGTCTTCCAGTCGGTGGCGTCAAAACTCAATTCCGATCCGCACGCCAATACCACGGGCATCACCGCCGGTATAGGCGAGGCGCTGATCGCCACCGCCACCGGCATCCTGGTGGCTGTTCTAGCCCTCATCATCCACAATATCTGCCAGTCGGTGGCGGAATCGCGGATGACGGAGACCGAACAGACCGCCGAGTGCATCCGCCTGGCTCACGCGAAGCAGAGCCGCTAACATGGCACGCCAACTTTTCGCCAAGAAGCGGGCCAAGCGCAAGCCCCGCATCGAAATCATTCCCATGGTGGACGTGATGTTCTTACTGCTGGTGTTTTACATCCTGGCCAGCATCGGGCTCACCATCGAGCGCGGCATTCCCGTGTCTCTGCCCGACGCTGCCAGTAGCGAAGCGGCCGTGGTGGAAGAGACGAAGATCACCATCACCAAGTCGGGCGATGTCTTTTTAAACCACGACAAGATTTCTCTGGACACCCTCGGTGAAGCAGTCAAAGAGAAGGCCGACGACATGCCGGGTGGCCTTAAGCACCTCCAGGAAGGCTACGTGGTCTTGAATATCGACATGGACGTTCCCCACCGAAAGCTGATTCAGGCCATGGATCAACTGCGAAAAATCGGAATCTCCAACTTCAGCATGGCCACCGAGGAAAGCGACTAGAAGTTGAGAGTCTTCTGGGTCTGTCTTTTGATCTCTCTAGCTCTGCACGTGCTGTTTTTTCCGCAGGTGCTGGGCTCGCTGATTCATTCGGGAGAAGCGGAGAGTCAAAAAAAGTCTCCTGACAGAGTTCAGATACGGATGGTCAAGAAGAAGAAACCACCCGTCGAAGTCAAAAAACCGAAGCCGGCCGTCAAAAAGCCTAAGCCGAAGATGGAGCAGCCGAAACCGCAACCCAAGCCTGTCGCGAAGCCGCCTGAGCCGAAGCCCAAGCCGGTAGTCAAGCCGCCCGAGCCGAAGCCCGCTCCGAGACCTGTTGTCAAACCGGCGCCGCAGCCAAAACCGAAGGCCAAACCGCAACCTTCCTATCCCAAAGCGCAACCCAAGCCGAGCTATCCCAAATCAGCTCCCAGCTATCCAAAGTCGACGCCTCCGAAATCGAAACCCAGTCAGTCTCAGCAGCGACTGAATAACAAGAACGGAAGGAAAAACCCTGGAGGAGTCAATGTACCTTCGCCTGACCAACCGTCCGGAGGCAAAACCGGACTCGATCCCAACGGAGATTGGCGAAAGCCTTCCGATCCCGTCGGCGATCCCAACGGCACAGGTACAGAACCGGTTTCCGCCCCACCTGCTCCTCCGGCGCCCAAACCCGCTCCCCCGGCTCCCAAACCGGCCCCGCCCGCACCCAAACCGGCTCCGCCAGCCCCCAAACCAGACCCGCCCGCACCCAAGCCGGCTCCACCAAAACCCAAGCCGGCGCCCAGCGCGCGCAAGGAGATCATCTCCGTGCCGACCATCGACCCGCCTGCCAAGTTCCGCCGAGAAAAGCTGAAAGGGCAGCTCTGGGTACGTTTCAAAATCGAAGCCGACGGGAGTTTCACCGTCTCGCTCTTCGAATCGTCCGGCAACCCCGAGTTCGACGACTTCGTTCTCGAGGAAGTGCGTCGAACCGCCCAGGTCCAACCGGCTATCGGGGACGACGGGAAGCCGAAGAGTTCGCGGCCGCGTAAGCCGGTGGATATCAATATTGATTAGTCTTCGGGTCTGACAGTCCGCACACCGATGTCGAGGGTCGGACTGGGATGCCGCCACCGTGGGGCATTTCCGCGCCCTCGCATTTCCGCGCCCTCGCGGCGAGAAGCTTCGTTTCAATGATTGCGGCGTGCCCGACCTGCCTCACCACTTCATTACCGCGTGAGGCGTCCCAGAGATGCCTCTTGCGGCCCGCCCGACCTGCCTCACCACTTCATTACGGCGTGAGGCGTCCCAGAGATGCCTCTTGCGGCCCGCCCGGCCTGCCTCACCACTTCATTACCGCGTGAGGCGACCCGGCGATGCCTCTTGCGGCCCGCCCGACCTGCCTCACCACTTCATTACCGCGTGAGGCGTCCCAGAGATGCCTCTTGCGGCGTGCCCGACCTGCCTCACCACTTCATTACGGCGTGAGGCGACCCAGAGATGCCTCTTGCGGCCCGCCCGGCCTGCCTCACCACTTCATTACCGCATGAGGCGACCCGGCGATGCCTCTTGCGGCGCGCCCGACCTGCCTCACCACTTCATTACCGCGTGAGGCGACCCGGCG
>Ga0208701_100071_pt1 | contig 50033 bp, 39 predicted proteins | sample DeeseametaMP1482_FD_184188 | JGI IMG/M metagenome (GOLD analysis project Ga0208701, IMG submission 184188) | Marine microbial communities from the Deep Pacific Ocean - MP1482 (SPAdes) | ecosystem: Environmental > Aquatic > Marine > Oceanic | place: South of Fiji, South Pacific Ocean | collected... | reverse complement strand
GGTCTTGGAAAACTCCACTCCTCGTCCGGTGGATCCACGGTAGTTCGGGTAGAAAACGGCGTATCCGTTGGCCGCTCCCACCTGTCCGGGCATACTGTAGTAGGTCAGCCATCCGTCGTCGTAGTGTGACTCCGGTCCGCCGTGCACGGTCAGAATGGTGGGGGCTGCTCCGGCAGCGTTCAGAGGCGAGATTAAGATGCCTTCGATTTCCAGGCCGTCTCGAGCTTTGTACTTCACCACGCTCTGCTTAGCTAACTGCCGCGACTTCAACCAAGGGTTGGAGTCGGTCAGTCGCTTACCGTTGAAAAACAGCTCTCTGGGATGAGCGGCGCTGTCGGCCACCACCGCCATCGCTCCGTTCTTGGCAACGTCCACATTCAGGTAGTTCAGCGATGGATCGGATTTGACTTCGCTCATTCCCCCACCGGTGGAGATCGTCATAAGCTTGGAGTCGACCCCAAAGCTCATGGCGGCCAGGATCTTGTCCGAGCCGCTCCAGGCAAAGTTGTCGACACGTCCCTTGGCGTCGGCGGTCAGAGCTTTCATGGAGCCGGTCTTGGAGTCGGCCACGAATATGACGGCGTCATCGGGGTCGTTGATGTCCACGCCGGCCACCAGGGCCACCTTCGCTCCGTCCGGACTCCAGGTCAGTTGACCCAACTTGCCGGGATTGGCGATAGAAGCCAACTGTTGGCCAGATGTACTGACGATATGGGTACGACGATACATCAAGTCGGCGTCTACACTGGGGTCTTTCGCCTTCACGATGAGCAGGCGGTCGTCGCCCGCCTTGGGGCTCCATTGAACCGAACTGACGTGACCCTCTATCGCAAGCGGGGCCAGACCTTTCGTATCGGCATCCAGTCGGGTCACGAAGATCCGAGCGTTGCGCCATTCCTCCTCGAAGACTTCTTGATTAAAGCCTTTGTCGCTGAGCTTTTTCTTGGCCTTGTCTTCCGGTTCGGTAGCGATAAACGCCACTCTTCTACCGTCGGGTGCGACGGTATAGGAAGAGATCCCGTTTTCGTAACTCAGCACTTTCGAGGCTTCACCTCCGTCCACCGGAATGGAGTAGAGGGAGGTCTGCTTTTCACCGTTTCGTTTCGACAGGAAGAAAAGCGATTTGGAATCGGGAGACCAGTGCACCGAGCGCAAGTTGTCGTCGGTGCCGATGAACACACGGTCCTGACTGGTCTTCGTGTTGTAAAGATGGACAATGTTTTTGGCGGTACCGTTCTCGAAGTCGGAATCGGAAGGGTCTCTGGGCTCGGACACGGTGTACAAAATGTAAGCACCGTCGGGCGAGATCTTGGCATCACCCACCAATTTCAAACGAGCTACGTCCAGAGGAGTCATCCCCTCGGCCCATAAGGCCGAGGCGCTCCCGAGGAGAAACAGTACCGCGAGTAACAAATTAACTGGTTTTCGCATGGGTCTGCGCGTTCTCCGGAATACTCGAAAAACTTTCTTTTTCGGCCCACCGCGTGGAAGGGGCCTGTCATCCATAAAACTAAACGCCCATAGATTGGATCAGATAGACCCCTTACATACTCTCTTGCTCCTTGGCCTGGGATTGGTGGCGAGCATTATCAATGTGGTGGCCGGTGGCGGTAGCTACCTAACCCTGCCGGCACTCATTTTCACCGGCCTCTCTCCCGGCATGGCAAACGGCACCAACCGCATCGGTATTCTTGCCGGCAACCTTTTTAGCGCCGTGAAATTTGCCCGGCTCGGTCAGCTCAAAGGCTCGGATTTTTTCTACTTCTGTCTCCCAGCCACGGTGGGAGGTTTGGTGGGGGCCTGGATCGCCACCCAGATCGACGACCGCTCTTTGCGAGTGGTGTTGGCTGTCTTTATGCTGTTCGGAAGTTGGACCGTTATCGGACGGCCTCCCCAGACTCAGATAAAGACTCGGAACCGCAACTGGAGCTTCCCCATGTTTTCCGGAGTCGGTCTCTACGCCGGTTTCATTCAGGCGGGCACCGGTTTCTTTTCGCTGGCAGCCACGAGCTTCTTGGGCTACGACCTGAAAAGGGGAAACGCCATAAAGACACTTATGAACCTCTGCTTGACGGTGCCGGCCCTGTTCGTTTTTTGGCGTCAGTCTCTGGTCGACTGGCCCTCAGGTGTAGCTCTGGCCCTCGGCATGTCGCTGGGCGGTGTGATCGGGGTACACGTCTCCGAGACCGCCAAGCATGAAAGTCTGAAGAAGATGGTAGCCGCAGCTATCCTTGTCTCAGCGTTTTTCATTGTCTACCCCCTCATTCGAGGGGCGCTCGAATGAGGCAAGTCCCCCGGAGGCACTTAGCGGGATGGCTGCTCTTTTCGGGATTGCATCTTGTCAACGCCCTCTTTCATCGCCAGTGGGCCGACGAACTCCAAGCCTGGTCTATAGTCAGAGAAAGCTCAAACTTCTCGGAGCTCCATTGGCACCTCCACCAGGATGGGCATCCAGCTCTTTGGTATCTGCTCCAATGGCCTCTTCGGTTTATCACGGCCAACCCGGGTGCCCAGCAAGTCGTCGCGAGCTTGTTCGCCGTTTCCATTCTGGCTTTGCTGTGGTTCCGGTCTCCGTTCGGTCTGGCAGAAAAGGTGCTCCTTTCGCTCTCTTTTCAACTCGGCTACAACTTGAGTGTGGTGAGCAGAAGCTACGTCCTCGGAACGTTCTTGCTCTTTCTCTTCGTCGCTCTGATGCCCCGCTACAAGGACCGCCCGTGGCTCGGCTGGACAGTTCTCGCTTTGCTGTGCAACGTGCAGATACTCTACGCTCCTCTCAGCTACTGCCTGGCTCTCCTGTGGATCGACTCGGCCGACTCTCGAAAGACCTGTTTGAGTGGTCTCTCGTTCTATGCGCTAGGCGTCTACTGGTGCTCCGCGACCGTGCTTTTGAATTTGCGTCTCCTGCCCGGACCCGTAAGCCATTGGTTTATCCTCGCGCCGGCCGTGGTCGTCACTTCCCTGCTGCTGGTCGCCATCCTCGGCAAGCCTGGTCCCCGTGGCATCGCCGTCGTTTCGTGGGCGGCCTTGCCGCCGCTCGGCTTCGTGTTTACCATTCTCCAACCCGGTAAAGCGAATATCGCAGCTTCGGTTTCGAATCTGGGGAGGGGCGTTCTACCGGTCGTCAACCCTCTTCAGCCTGACTACTGGCACCTGGGCATGCCCGATAGCGTGGGTGTCACTCTGGCCCTCGTTGCCGGCCTCGCCATCTGTCTCTACCTCCGACCCCAACCCTTCCTTGTCGCACTGCTAGGCTTGCACGCCGGCGTGGTGCTTTTGATATCTTGCTATCTGCACCCCGGCTTCCTATGGCACGCCGGGGTTTTTTTCACCGGATTTTTGAGCATCGTCTGGTTTGCCCGAGGGGCTCGTCTCACCCTCGGACCCGGCTGGCTGCTTCTCCTCCTCTTGGTACCTCAGGCTCTGGTCGGTACCAACGCCATGGCCCGCTCCAAATGGACCCCTATCTCAAGCAGCTACGCCACCGCCAACTGGATACGGGAGCAAGAGATCCCGCCGGAGCGCTTGATGGGGTTCAGGATATTTCCGACTCTCGGGGTGGCCGCATACCTGGAAGAACCTTTCTATTTCCCCGAGATGAAGCGAGAAACGGCTGTTTTTGATTGGCAATCCGGAGCGAAACCCAAACAAGCAGCGGGGCGGATTGCCAAGAGAATGCGAGAGTTGCAACTAGACCGCGCCTATCTCGTCGCTCCGGAGGGTGTCGAGGCACTCCGCGACTGGCTGGCGTTTTTCGGAGTAAGTTGTAGCGAACTGTACCTATCTCCGAATTCTCTCCGAGGAAGATACCAGGTCTGGGAACTTCAGCTCAGCGTCACTTCCCCGCCGTAGTCTTTCCCCTGAAAGAGTAGCTCGGCCAGGGGTTTGCGAATCTGAGCCTCCTTTTGCAGATCTCGCTCCTGGCTAGGCACACTCGTACCGGCCTGGCTCAGAGTGATCGGCTTGGGAGGGAGAAGGGCATCGATCCGAGACGGTGCCCCTTCGATGGCGGCCTGATCGCGGGGCTGCAGAATGGAATCGGCCTGCGCCTTGATCTCCTCTAGAAGCTCTTTGGGAATAGCGAGAAAGTTCGCTAGCTCGGCTAAAAACTTGACCTTATGGGGGCTGAGGTCGCCGTCGGCCAGGCAAACCGTCAGAGCAAACCTCATATACTCGGTCTGCATCGCTCGGTCGCAGGGGATGTCGATGTTTTCTCCGGACGGACCGTGCTCCACGGCCTCTCCGATCCGGTGCATCACTTCGGCTCGAGAGAACCCGAGATGGATATGGATTCGATCGAGGGCCTGTTTCTCTACGTCGGTGATCTGCCCGTCGCACCAGGCCGAGGCGATACAAATGGCGGAAATGGATTCAGCGTAAGGATGCATGAGCGCGCTCTTTCTCAACCCACCTGGATAAACCTGGAAGGGACTGCTGCGAAGCCGAAGTATTCCCGAGAATGATGACCATAGACGAGAGCCAGGTTGTCTCGCTCCTCCAAACGACCGAGATCTTTCACCGCCTCAAGCCCGAACATGCACAACCGATCGCCCGTGCTTGTAGAGTGGTGAAGTTCGGCGCTCAATCCCGGATTGTGAAACAAGGCGACGGCGGCGGGGAGCTGTTTATCGTGGCTGCAGGCGCGGTCGCCGTGGTGCTGGAGGATCTGGAAGCAGGCACCGAGCAGGCCGTCCTCAGATTGGGACCGGGGCAGTCTTTCGGAGAGGTATCGCTCCTGATTGAGTCGGCCAGGTCGGCCACGGTGAAAGCTCTGGAAGACACCGTCTGCATCGCTCTGGCCAAGAAATCTTTCGACTCGATTCTCCGACAGATCCCGGAGCTTGGACTGGAGATCAGTCGATACCTGGCCGCTCGCCTCCATCAGCAGTGTCAGTTGACCGGCTTCCGGTTCGTCTCCGACTCCCAACTCGTCTACGATCCCGAACTGCACAAGCTTTTTTCCGACGGCACCCTTGATCGGGCCCGCGCCATCCCACTCAGCCTATCCGAGGGAACGCTGACAGTGGCGCTCACACGACCCAACGACTTCGAACTCATTCAGACGCTGCGCCGCGACGTGCCCGGGCTAGCGCTGGAGCCGGTGGCTTGTTCTTGGGAAGACTACGATTCGTTTCGAAAGCAGTACCGACAAAAGCGGGCCCCGATCTTGCCTGCCTTAGACTCTCTCGATCATAGCACACCTTTGTCCCTTTCCTCGGGAGAAGAAGTGCCGGTCCCCTTGCGCTCTCTTTTCTTAGAAATGCTCAAACGAAGTCTGAATCAGGTGACCCTGGAAGCTAGCGATGGCGCGGCGGTTGTTTTCGAAAGCGCCGCTTTGGCCCCCGCTCCCTTCCTCAATGTCGAGCAAGCCGGGCCGTTGCTGGCTCAGCTGGACGGTCTGTTTTTTAAAAACGGCTCCAACCCCTATTTGAGCAGCGCCGCCTTGACCTCAGGAGAGCACTACTTGAGAGTCGAGGTTTCGAAGCTACCGGCGCTCAGCGGTCCGCGGTACTCGCTCAAGCTGGTCGATCCCGGCTCGGCCATCCCCCCTCTCAAAGCCCTGATGCCGGTGCCCAAGATGCGAGAGTTGCTGCTGGAGATTCTCCGAGATGGTCAGGGAGCCGTGATGCTGGCCGGAGCCGCTCGATCGGGTAAGACCCTGGCGGCCTACTCCATACTCAGCAACCTCTCTTCAGAACATGGGGTGAGCAACGCCATCGCTCTGGAAAGAGAGCCTCTCACCGTTCTCCCGTTTGTCAGTCAAGTACGGCGCGAGGCCGACTGGCAGCCCATGCTTGAGGCTGCTCAAGCTCAATCGCCCGCCCTGGTGTATGTGGACGACATCACCACCGCCGACCTTCCCGATTTCCTGGAGACCTGCGAGGCCGGTCACAGCTTGCTTTTCTCGTGCAGGACCAACGACCCGATGGCGCTCATCACCGGGAAAGGCTCTCAGGGCCCCGACCTCAGCGGACTGGCCGCGATTTTGCACTTGCAGTCCGTTCCGCGTCAGTGCCCTCATTGCCGGGTGGAGTCGCTACCGGCGGCGGCTGTCCTGGACAGCTTGATTCACGAGAAGTTAGCCGAGCGCGACCAGCTTTTCTTCGCTTGCAAAGGCTGCGCGGAGTGCCGGAACTCCAAGATTCTGGGACGCACCCACGTCTTCGAACTCTTCACCCTGACACCCATCTTGAAAGAGATGGTCGAGGCTGGTCGACCGGCCGCGGCGATCAGGAAAGCGGCTTCGGAAAGCTCGCACCTGATCCCGTTCCAGGCTACCGCTCGTCCTCTCCTGAAACAAGGCGAACTCAGCGCCACCGATGCCTTAAGATACTTTGGAGGCGGATCATGACAGACGTCGATCTCATTGATCTGCTGTGTCAGACCGAACTCTTCAAAGGGCTTACTCCGGAGCAGATGAAGGCCGTGGCCAGGGCTGTCGAGTTTCAAGAATTTCCGGCCGGTCGCAAGATAGTCAGGCAATCGGAGCTAGGGGAAGATTTCTTCATCATCGCCAGTGGAGAAGCGCAGGTGTTGGTGGAGGATACCGCTCTCAACACCCAGCAGGTCGTGCGGACACTTGAGTCCGGCCAGTCTTTCGGGGAGACGGCGTTGCTAGCCGAAGAGGAGCGTTCAGCCACTGTCCAGGCGACCAAGCCTACCATTTGTGCGGTTCTTTCCCGCGCCGACTTTCAGCAGGTCCTGGCCACCATTCCGGAGATCGCCCTTGCCGTCTGTCAATATCTGGCGGTGCGATTGGCAGCTCAATGCAAGTTGACCGGCTTCCGATTTGTTTCCGGCGAGGAGCTTCAGTACGATCCTCGAGCCTATCAGATTTTCCCCGAGTCTCTGCTCCGTAGGTGCGAGGCGATACCGTTTCGGATCAGCGGCCGCACCCTGACGGTCGCTCTAACCCGTCCCAACGATCCTCACGTGCTGGACTTGCTGCGTCGAGAAATTGTAGGAATGGGTCTGGAGCCGGTGGGCTGCACCAGGGAAGACTACGAAGCGTTCTATCAGCGGCACCAAACTCACGCTTCCGGCCACGCCCCCACTTACTCCACAGACAAGCTGTCCTTGCAGTTCACAGACGGCAGTCCACTCTGCGCTCCCCTTCGAGCGATCCTAGAGACCCTACTCGGCAAAGGTCTGGACTACGCGGTCTGCGAGTTTGGTCGGCAGGGTGCAACCGTCAAAGCGCAAGTTGGAGAAGCGCTCCAACCTCTTTCAGAGACGGCAACCGAGCTCGACGAAAATGAGTTGCGCCAGGAGTTGGACCGTTTGCTTGGGTTGGGAGAAGAAGACAGGTGCGGCTGTGGAGAGACGGAGATCTTGGCCAACGGGCATCGTGTCCTGGTCTCACTCTCGGTCTTGAGCGCCCCGAACCGGGCCCGATATTCGATCCAACTCTCGGACGGAAACCGGCAGATTCCCCCGCTGGAGAATCTCATTCTTTCCCAGTCTTTGCTCAGGATGGTCAAAGACGCACTCCTGGATTCGTCAGGGGTGGTCGTGCTGGAGGGCGAAGCGGGCTCCGGGCTGTCGACGAGCTTGCTTTCTATGGCGTCGTATCACGCCCACTCCACCGGCCAGGGTCGAACTCTTCTCTTTGAGGAGCGGTCTCAGACAGTCTTGGACGAGGTCGACAGTTGGCCCTTGACTCGTCCGACACGGGAACTGTTGTCAACCGCTCAGCGACAGCGGGCAAGTCTGGTGGGTATCGACGCCCTGACCACCGATGGACTGGCTGAACTTTTTGCTCACCCTCTCCCCAAATCCGTGCTGCTAGCCGTCCACCGGGGCGAGGAGAGTCTCCTCGAAGGTCAGGCGGCAACGTCCTACGGACCAGGGAAGCGTTCTCTCAAACTCATCCTGCGCCAGAAGCTCGCCTTCCGAATTTGTGACGGTTGTCGCCAGGCTGCTTATATCTCGTCCTCCGACCTGAATCTGCTCAAAGAGTCGGGACTGGACAACGAAGACTCTCACTATTTCCAGGGTAGAGGCTGTGAGCGCTGTGGGGGAGCCGGAATCGCGGGACGGATTCCTCTCTTCGACGCGGTCCGGGTGAATCGCGAACTCCTGGAAGCGCTGAAGAACGGCCCGGCCCAGAGAAACAAAGCGGTGCGAGAGAATACGGTACATAGCTTTCAAGAGTACGCCCGGGCCTTGATAGCTCAGGGCACCATCGATCCGACAGAAGGACTACGACTGTTTCCGCCCGCCTCTTCGTCCTTTGCTTTACCCACGGCTTAGTTTTTCTTTAAGAAAGCCTCGTACACCCGAATCTCTCCCTTACGCCCCTTGACCGGGTGCACTCCCAGGTCTTTGAACTCAAGCTCCGGACGGTTTTCCACTTTCTCTTTCACATCTTCTGAAATCAGCACCGTCGCCCCCAAAGGCTTGGTCAGACTCAAAACTCGAGCGGCCATGTTCGTGCTGTCCCCGATGCAGTTGTAGTCGCTCCGAAGCTCGTTGCCGATGCTGGTGAGGATCATGTCTCCTACGTGAATCCCGATCTTCACCTCGTAGAAGCCATCCGTGCCGTCCGGGTCTTTGGCCGAGAGTTGATTCAACCGGTCTACCATCCTCACCGCGGAGAGGACCGCCATCTCCTCGCTCTTGTCGTTGGCTTTGGGAGCCCCGAACAAAACCATAAACTCGTCTCCGATAAAGCGGATGATGGTGCCCTGGTGGGAATAGATGATGTTGGTCATCTCTCCGAAGTAGGCGTTCAGTCGGCGAGTCACTTCCTCCGGCTCCAGCTTCTCGCAGGCCGTGGAGAAGTCGTTGATGTCGCTGAACATCACCGTCACTCGTTGGCTCTTGGCCTTCTCTGGCCTGTGGTCCTCGGGAAACTTCAGCATAGCCTCCATCACGTCCGGACTCACATACTTGCCGAAGACCCCTCGGATTCGCCTCTTCTCCTTCTCCACGGTATTGAATCTATAAAGGTAACCAGTGAGGTAAGTCAGGGCCAAACCGAGCACACCCAGTCCGGCCGGGGCTACCACTAGGCCGCTTAGGAACGCGAAGTAACAACCACCTATCCAGCATAACGAGGACAGCACGCAGACCCCGGTGCTGACCGCGAGCGGTCGCTCGAGAGACACCCAGGCCATGGGAAGCAAGATGAGGGCAAGCCAGACCCAGGCTCCTCGAGGCTCCAACCACTGGCCGGTGAGGAGGGTGTTTAGGATGTTGGCATGCACTTCCACCCCCGGCAAAGGATACTGCCGGGAAAAGGGACTTATCACAAAATCCTGGTCGGCTTTGGCCGTCGAGCCGATCAAAACCAACTTCCCCTCGAAAACAGATTGCAATCGCTCCGTATCGCCTTGGCGAGCCCAGTCCAAGACATCGGAAAACGAGACGTTCGGGATCGTGCCGGACGGTCCGGTGTAGTTGATGAGAAACTCCTCGCGCGGGACCTCGGAGGTCTGCTGAAATCTCTCGTAGAGAAGTCGGCTAAAGAAGGGATGGCCGGTCCCCTGGATCTTCCAGTCGCTCAGGAGCTGCCGGCGATTGACCCCGTCGTGGTCGCGAAGCGAATTGCTGAGACCGAGATTGTGGTCTCCCAGGACCGCCCGAACGTTGTCGGTGGGTCTGACGAACGTGTCCGACTCCTTGTCGTAAAAGTCGACGAAGACGATCTGATCGGGATGCTCCATAGCCACATCCACGAAAGGCATCAAGAGTTCCTCGGGGGCATAGCCCGTAATAACGTCCAACCCGATGACTTGAGCGCCCCCCGAAAAGGCGGCTTCAAAGAGCTCGGCGTAAAGTGGCAACCATAAGGCCATGGGAAGCCCGTCCAGGGCCTGACGACTCTTCTCGTCCACCTTCACCACAAGCAAACGGGGATCAACGCGGGGCCCCTTCTCTTGTCGGTGTCGCAGTCTTACGAAGCCGTCATAAACCTGATATTCCAGACTCTCACCCAGATTTGTCAGGGAGGCCGCCCAGGCGATCGAGAAACCGATGAGCGCCAAGAGAAGGCTCTTTATCTTATCGTTCAGCAACCTGTTCCACCTCGCAAACCCCGACATCTGTTCTGCCCGAAATTGCGGCGCGCCTCCAACCCGAAGATATCCACAGATCGCGGGGTTGGCTGCGCAGTAATCCTACAGGGGGCGTCGAAACTGCGGAAGACGAGCGGGAGGGCTTTCATGAAACGTGTCTTGATCGGAATTGTCATCATCTTCGCATCCTGCGGGTTGCTTTGGGCCCAAGAGAAGCCCGAACTGAGTCTCCAGCGAGGGCACTCGGGACAAGCCGACATCCTGGCGACCGCTCTCTCCAAAGACCTTCGATACGCCTACACCGCCGACAACGAGGGCTCTGTCAAAGTGTGGAACGCCGACACCGGCCAGGTGCTGCGCACCATCTACGACGCGGACGCCTATCCCGATGAAGAAGACCTTGGCAAGACCCTGTCGAGCGTCTTTTCTCCCACAGCCGACTGGGTCGCGACCTGGGACGGGAAAGGAGTCGTGCGGCGATTTGCCCTTCCTGATGGAAAAATCATCGATTCTTTTCCGGTCGAAGAAATGAAAGGCGACGGTTGGGATCCTGAAGGTTTTCTCTTGACCGACGGCCGGTCGCTCTATCTTTTCAACCGCACTCGAATGGAAAAGAGAGCCCTCGACGGCACCTTGAACTTGCAGCGCGAGATTCCTGAGATCTTCGATGTGAGCCTGCACTACGTTTCCCTGTCTTCCGACGGCCGCGTGCTGGCCGTGGGGCATGAAGGCCGGCTATCGTTGTACCAAACCACCGACCTGGAACTTCTGGAGAGCAAGACTGTCCAAGAGCCGCTCCGGGCCGTGGCCGTCTCGCCGGAGTCGGATAGGGTCGCCTATACGACACAAGAAGAGGTCGTGCTGCTGCAGATTCCCGGTCTATCGGATAAGGGGCGAATCCCGTTCGACGACAGTTGGGCCGATCGCGGTCTCCTCTGGTATCAGGGCGATGTCTATCTCTACACCTACCAGTGGAGTGGGAAGGAACTCCTGGCCCGAGCAGATTTCGCCGCCTCAAAGCTCGATATTTTGGAGGAGGATGCCTACGCGGTGAGCGCCTCCGTCACGCCCGACTCAAGGATGTTTTTTGGACGGTTCGGCGGAGACTCTTGGATTTACGACCCGTCGACCAAAGAGCGCCGAGCTTTCGCCTCCGACATCGGGGGCTTCAGCAGCTTCGATCTTCATCCCACAAGCGGAGACCTTTTTACCGGGAGCCGCCAGGGCGAAGTGGCCCGGTGGAGTCACCAGAACGGGCGAGTGGAACGGCGATATGAAGGCTTGGACGCCTGGATCTCCTCGGTGAAGGTTTCTCCTGACGGAAAGAGGCTCATGGCGGCGGACTATTCTTCGGGGCGGGTCGTTTGCTGGGATATCGATTCCGGGTCGACCTTATCGACACTCGACCTGAACCGTGGAAAGTTCGCCGACGGAGTTGTCTGGGCCAGGTGGGTCGACTCCGATCACTACGTCTATTCGGCCCCCCGAAAGCCTCTGACCCTGGTCGACGCCGTCACGGGTCAGGAAACGATCTCCTGGGAGGTGGAGAAGGCACGCCCCCTTCGGGCAGATGTGAGAAACGGACGTCTAGTCGCCGGATATGACGGCAACCGCCTCCTTGAAACCAGCGTCGGGGGCACGCGAGACACTCTCATCAAACAGCTACCTTACGGGCGAACTTGTCGAGTGGCAGCCCTGACATACGGGGCCACGAATCAAACCGTTTTCTGCCTCGACCATCGTGGTCATCTGTTCAGGTGGAACACCTCTGATCCCGCCGGCGAACCGGAGGAGATTGGCGAGATCGAAGGCCACGTGTTGGACATGGACTTCCACGAAGGAGCCCTTCGGATATGGCGGCGAGACGGAAAAATCCTCACCGTGAACCCCGAAGGGAAGGTGCTCACCTCGATGCAGTTGGCAGACGACAATGTTTGGGGCGCAAAAATCGTGGCCGATGGGACCATCGTGGCCATCGCCGACTACTACAAACTGGGGTTCTACGACGCCGAAACAGGTCTTCGTAGGGGCCGGCTCGTGGGCGTGCGCGATAATAGCGGTTGGGTGGCGCTGGAGGCGTCGGGAAGCTTCGATGGGAACGACGTCGGCCTTTCTACCATTCAGTTTTCTTTGGACGGAGAGCTGTATGGAGTCGACCAATTCCTGACTCAGTATCTCCGTCCGGGTATCCTGGCCGAGCTTCTGCCGGGCGGGAAGAAGAGTCTGCGGACTGCCGCACCTCTGACTTCCTCAACCGTCAAGAAGCCTCCCTCGGTGCGTATCCTGGAACCGGCTTCGGGAGCCCAGGTTAGCGGCGAAAAGGTCCAGGTCCGGATTGAAGTCGGCGCGCGAGGCTCAGGTGCGTCGCCTCCACTCGTCTATCACAACGGGCACAAGCTACCGGAAGCTGGGCTACAAAAGATTGATGACAGTCATTTCCAATACGAAGTGGAGCTTGTTCAAGGTCTCAACGAAATCCAGGCGACCGCCTTCGACAGCTCCAATCAAGTGGAGTCGAGACGAGACCGCATTCGAGTGACGGCGCCGGATGTGAAAGACAGGGCTCCCAAACTGCATCTCCTCTCGGTGGGCATCGATAGCTACGGCTCCGGGTTAAAGCTTGAGTTTGCCGGGGAAGACGCTCAGTCCATCTCCGAGCTCTTTCAATCAGACCTCTACTCCACCGGTACCCGAACGCTCCTAAAAAATGAAGAAGCTACCCAACAGGGCATCAAGGAAGCGATCGCTCGGCTGGCCGCGGTGGCCGAGCCACAGGATGCGTTCGTACTCTATCTCGCGGGCCACGGCACCGTGGTCAACGACACTTACTATTTCCTCCCCCAGGATGTGCAGACCGGTTCCGATCAGGAACTGGAGAAGACCGCGCTGTCGGCCGATTTACTTGGAACAATGCTGGCCTCGGTACCGGCCACCAAACAGCTCCTCGTGCTCGACACCTGCCGAGCCGGCAAGCTGGTCGAAGACGGCAAGATCTACTCCCGTCCGGGACTGGAGGAGGTCCGCTCGCACAACCTACTCTCTCGCACCTCGGGCACTTTCCTCATCGCCGCCACCAAAGATAAGGACTACGCCTTTGAAATCCCTCAATTGGGGCACGGCATCCTCACCTACTCGGTCCTGGAAACTCTGGGAGCCAAGGATGGCAAAGGCGAGTCCGCCGTGACCGCCAACGAGCTGCTTCGAGCCGTCTCGCAAAAAGTGCCGGAACTGAGCCAGAAGTACAACGGGACCAGGCAAATGGTGGTTCAGTACAGCTCGGGTCAGGACTTTCCCTTAACGAAATAGAAACCGCTGCTCTATGACAAACTTGGATCAGCTTGCGCAACATTTGGCCGAGACCGAGATCTTCAAGGCTCTGCAACCTCAGTTCCACGAGGCCATAGCCGGGAAATGCGAGGTCCGCACCTACAAGAAAGACCAAAAAATCGTTTCCCAGGGTGACCGGGGAGACGAATTCTTCCTCATCCTGTCCGGCACCGTGGCGATCCTGTTGGAAGATTTTGCCCTTTGGAGTGAGCAACGGATCCTCGAACTTCACGAAGGGCAGTCGTTCGGCGAGTCGGCTTTGCTGAACGACAACCGGCGGACCGCCACCGTGAAGACCCTCGATGAGACCACATGTGCCGTTTTGAACCGGTCGAGTTTCGAAAAGTTAATGGGTCGGGTGCCCGAGGTGGGAGTGGCCATCAGCAAATACTTGGCCCAACGGCTCGCCGTGCAATGCCAGTTGACGGGGTATCGGTTTGTGTCGGGCGACGAACTGGTTTTCAACCCCAAAATCTACCGCGCTTTCCCATCGGCCGTCCTTACCAAATGGAAGGCCGTTCCGCTGAACCTGAGGGGTCGAACAATCACCGTAGCCCTGACCAGACCTAACGACGCTGAAGCGGTGAAAGCCCTACAGAAGGAAGTCCCCGGATTTGGCCTGGAGTTGGTCGCTTGCACCGAGGAAGACTATCGGGCGTTCCGGCATCGCTACTTACCGGAAAGCTATCGCGGCACAGCTAAGGTGGGTACTGAGGAACTCGAGATCTTGAAGATGGACGGTACTCGAATTCAACCGCCACTCCGCGATGTTTTGCAGGCGATGCAGAGAAGCACCGAAGAGCGGATCATCATGGAGATCGACTCGAGTTCCACCCAAATCCTGGCCCACCGTAGCGGCGATCTGCAACCATTTTTGCCGGCTTTAATCAAAGATGAGAGCAAGAACCTGAAGAGACAGCTGGATAGCATGGTCGGACAGCCCGAGGCACCGGCCGGTCGGGAGACTCTGACGGTGAGAATCGAAGAACGACCTTGCCAGCTCTCTTTTTCGGTTCTCAGAAGTCCTCACCGATGCCGCTATTCCTTGGAGCGTACGGACGTCGCCTCAGCCGTACCGCCGTTGGCAGCCCTGTTTCCCTCCACCTCGATAGCCAACGTCGTCAGGGGCGCGCTCAATGAGGAAGGTCGAACGGTATTTGTCTATGGGACCAAGGGCTCCGGGGTGAGCACCACGCTCTATTCGCTCTTGGAGAGCCGCGAAGAACCCATGAGGAGAAGAAACATCCTCCTGTTCGAGGAGAGACCGCTGGTCCCCCAAGACGATATCATCCAGTTTCCCTTAGGCAAGAATCTGGAACGCCTTTTGTCGGTAGCCGCTCTGCAGCGACCTGAGATCATCGCTTTCGACAGCCTGAGTTCAGAACAACTCGATGAACTCGTTCATCACCCGGACGTAAGAGCGACCGTCGTAGCGACCTATCGTAGCGACAATCTGTTAGATATCCTGGCCCATAGCGCCGCCCAGAGTAAAGGACGCGCGCCCGCTCTGCATCGGGTCAGTCTCCTCCTTCAGCAGCAGTTGGTACGAAGAATCTGCGCCCACTGCTGCTGTAGCTACGAGCCATCAGCGGAGCAGCTTCAGGAGTTGAGGCAGTCCAAGCTGGACAACCCCGACAGCCGTTACTTCCGGGGCGAAGGATGCGAAGAGTGCGACCAGACCGGTGTGTTGGGGCAGGTGGCGCTGTTCGAGGGGTTGCACTGCACTCGTGCTTTACTGGAAAGCCTGGCCGGACTTCATACAAACTCCCACACCAAGCTCCAGGCTCTTCAGGACAGCCTGGCTTTCAGCTTCAGGGGGTTTGCACGTCTTCTTTTGTCTCAGGGGATGATGGACCCGTTGGAGGCGCTTCGAATGTTTCCGGCGAGTCCGGCCGCCTCTAGTCCTTAGTGACGTATTCCAGCGTCTCTTCGAGACCTTTCTTGCTCTCATATAAGAACTCATCGGATTCCACGATATCCGAAACCTGATTCATGAGCTCAAGAGCGTGGGCATCGAGTTGCATCTCAAGAAAGATAGCCAGCAGTTCCATCTTTGCCGCGATACTCTCGTCGCTTTCAAGGTCGGTCATGGCCTCTTGCACAGCCTTGGAATCCACCTCATCTAAAACGGTAACTTTGCGATCTTCCACAAACTCCGGACGTCCGGAATCCGTTCTTCCTTCCAACAAGAACTCATAGGTTTCGCCGGGTTGAAAGACCCCTGCAGGCACCAACCAGCGAGACTCGGTCAACTCTTCAGATTCATACTTTCTTCCCTCCGAGTCGAAAACGGTCACGTAAAACTTGGTGAACGTGGGCGTGCCCGTGAACTCCACGACTTGCTCACCGGGGAGGGTGAATCGGGGCAGATGCAGCTTCAGCTCGCCACGGCGAACATGTCCGCCAAACTCGAGATTCAGTTCGGAAGGTAGCTCTTTGCCTTTTCGTTTGGGAGGTATGTAGCTTTCGATGGTGCCGCTCGTGCCGGTCTTCTCAGGTCCGGAATCCAGAAAAGTGACGGTGCAGGGACCCGTGATGGTATAGCGACTTCCCCCCGAAACATAGGAGAAGGTAGCCTTGCTACCGGCTTCCACCCTGGCTTTTTGATTCTTCGAGACATACTTCAAGCGGTTGAGCTTTGTCCCGTTTTCCGTGGTCACTCCGTCGCCGGAGGTCAGCATGGCGATGTTCTGGGCAACGGAGGTCCCGGAAAGAAGTAGCAAACTAATGAAAATTGCGAAAACCTTACGAGTCAACATAGCAACACAACCCTTCCTGCTTTGGAGTTTACCCACCTTTGGCGTCGCCACTCGGTGTTGGAGATAGACTACACCCGAGTGAAACAGGAATCCGTACCGAAAGTCACGGTTTAGCTCTCGGCGGCTTGCGCGAGGAAGGCTAGCGTTGACGCCACGCCTTCCTTGAGGCTGCGCTCTCGATCCTCACCGGCCGGTTGAAAGCAAGTCCCCATCTCCATGACGGCTGCCTTGATGCCCCGCTGTTTGGCGAACTGAATCGAGGTGCCCGAAGTCGCGCCGTAGTCTTGTAGACCAATGATTTTGTAGTCCGGGATATGCTGTTTCATGCGAGACGTCAGGGCCTTACTGGACTCGAGTTCCGCTCTGTCGGACATGATGAGAAGTTGTCCGTATCCGTGCAAGTCGAGCCAGTGACCCACCTTGGAATGCGCCTGGAGAAATCCGTTGATAGCTTGAGACTCGGGTTCGGACAGGGCCGAAGGACCGCGATAGGACGGCGTGCCCGGCTTGTCGGAACCACCTTTGTCGTCTCGAGTCGATTCCGGTGTGTCACCGGCCAGACGCCACTCGCCAGGGTAGTTTCGATTGAGGTCCACTCCCGCTCCGTTGGTCCGCACAGACGGGTCTTCGGTGCGGGTCAGTTCGTAGCCGTCGGGGTTGTGGACCGGCACGATCCAGGCTGTCAGCCTATCGTGCATGGCTGTGTTCTCCGCCAGCCTACGGGCCGATTCCAAGGCGACCTGGCCGGTCAACCACTCTCGGGCGTGAGTCAACCCGGTCACCAGCGCTTCCTCCTTCCCGCTTCCAACCTTGAGTGCCCAGATGGGGCGACCATCACCCGAGGAACCGAGGGAAACCATTTCAACTGCACCCGGATGCTTGTCGGCCAACTCTTTCATCGACTGGACGTAGCCGTCGTAGTCGAGATACTCCTTGACCTGCGGCGGAATCTGTCTGGTCAGGCGATGAAACTGATAGTCCACCAGGGTCTCGTCTTGGTAGGCCAGTTTTCCCGGAGCGGCCTCTCCCACAATCTCTTCAGGTGTGATGCTAAAATCGGCGTCTCCGTCGAAAAAGTTGGCGGTCTGATATTCCGAGGGATGAACCCAGCCGGTTTTCTCTCCCGATCGTACTTCGTACACCTCCCGGGGTCCGGCTTCGTCGTCGAATCGAGCGGCGAACGCTTGCCACTGCTCCGGAGTCTGCAACGTTTCCACGGTGTTTCGATGAACTCTGACCTCGTCGCCATACCGAACTTCCAGCTCTCGACTCGCCGTGATCGGGAGGCCGTCTGCCAATCGCTGAGAGAGCTCCTCGTCGCCGATTTTCTTATGCCCGAAGAAACGGCCCGGCTTGGAAACTTCAAAGGTCTCGCGTGCCGTATGGACGCCGTCGAGCTTCCATTGGCGAGCGTTGCGATCGAGTAGTTTTTGAGAAGATATTTTCATCCAATTTCACCTTACCGGCGAACGATGAAAAATGTCTGATATTTATGCGCGGGGGTTTAGCTGGCCTGGCTCTGACGAGTTTGAGCTAAAAAGTGGGAAAAGCAGCCGACGAGACTCTCTGCATATCTCGCCAGCAGTTCATGTCCCATTCCAGGTATCGTCTCCATTCGTGACCCTGGAATCTGGCCGTGCAAAGCTCTTGCCGACCATAGCGGCAGCAACGGGTCTTTCTCCCCGTGAATAATGAGAGTCGGGTGAGTCCAGTGTCTGAAGTCGGGTCTTGGGCCGCCCAGGATCTCCATGGCCACTCGAATCTGACGGTGGGGGGCCGAGCCGTACGGCCATGCCCTCTCCACCGAACGAAAGACTCTGTCCCGAAGCTCTCTCAAGTCGTGTTCGGTAGCGGTACCGGCCAGATATTCGCGGCACGCGAGACCGTGATAAAAGGCGACTTCCTTGGAGATGTTCAGAGGCACTTTCATGAGCTTTGCGACACTCTGGCTACTCTTGACAGTCAGGGGATAAGTGCAGGCACAGCTCATCAAGAAAGTGGTGGAGAGCAGGCGCCCTGCAGGCCTTTTCATGCGCTGCAAGACGAGCCCACCCAGCGACATTCCGACCAGATGAAACTCAGCGAGACGAAGGCCTTCGATGGCATCCTGGACCGCACCGCAGAAACGGTCGGCCGAATAGTCGCCGAGGACACGCTCGGAGTGTGCGCTGTCCGGAAGATCGAGAGCCAGGGTCCGGTAGCCCAGCTTGTGCAGCTCCCCGATCATGGTCCTGGGCCAGTCGGCCGCGTTCAGCGTCAGTCCGGGGATCAAAACGACAGGAGGGCCCGATTCAGGCCCCCCTTGTTGAACTGCGACCTTCCCCAGTCGGGTAGTCACTTGTAGCTCTTTTCTCAATTCTCTCTCCTAAAACGGATTGGTATCCACCGCGATGATGGAATACCTGCTCACTTGCTTGGGAAGCCCCCCGTAAAGGGCGGCGACCACATTCGATCCCGGTGCCGACAGCCCCTGATCGACGAGAGTGGCTCGGAGCCCGGCCGGTAGAATGTGCCAGCGCTCTCCATCGTAACGACCGAGAGCCGTTCGCTTTCCGATCTTTGTCTTCTTGTCGACCGGAAACGGTCCCTCCACATAACTCTTTTCGTAGGTAGGTTCGAGTTCTTCGAGCTCTATCTGGACGATGGCCCAGAGGTCCTTACCATCTACCGCAACCTGAGAATTCGGGTCCAACGTATATTGAAACTCGTATCGAGGCCTGGCCGTGTAGGTCAGTCTCTTGGAGCTATCCAGGGGCTCTCCTTGATAGCCGCCCTCCATCCCGATAACCAGCATCTCCGTGCCGGTCACGTCGACCACCTCCCCGTAGAGTTCCGGCGTGAACTGCGGAAGGCTCTCAAAATCGATGGAACCCTCTTCGCTGAGTAAGTTGATGAGAGGGGCCTTATCGGGATCACCGGAAACGATATAGGGACGGTCGTCGTAAACGATGAGCTGCCCGTCGGGCACCGGATCCCCCTCGGAAATGGAGCGGCCGTTGATAGTAATGAGGCGCCGCTGCTTCTCTTCCTTCGGCTCGGTCACGCTGTAGATGACTCCGGTGGATGTGACGGCGAGGACGGTAGGATCGGGGCGCAGTTCCGAGCCCACGCTACCGTCCTCTTTCAGTCCGGTCCAGGCCTTCTCCCAGCCCTTGTCGATCGTGTATTTCAAAATGCAGGGCCAGCGAGTAAGGGTAGAGCCGTCCAGAAATCCTGGGGGATAGGGGAAGCTTCCGTCGTGAGGCTGGTAAAGTTGATGCCAGCCGTGGGAATACACCGTGTCTCTGACCGGATAAAACGCGCCTCGAGTTTGAAAAACCTGTTGGGTCTCTCGCGGCCCCCCCATGCTCCAATCGACCAGGCTGCCCACCTGCCCCGGGTTGGTGGGCGGCGGTTCTACTTCCGGTTCGAGATCGGTCACGTCTCGGGCAGGTGGCTTCTTTGCCGTCCAGTTGTAGCAAACAATCCGCGATTCAAAGTCGTTTCCGACCGGGACGTTTCTGCCCAGGACGCTCCCGTTGGTCCATCGGCTGTTATCGGGTGCGGCCATGGCATAAGGCGGAGAGTCCAAATTCGTGCCCATTCCTTGGGGCAGCTTATCTCCGAGATCCTCCGGATGGTCTATCAGCTCCCAATCGAACTCATTTCCGTCGTACTTCAAGTAGCGGAGACGAGTGGAATTGTAACCCGGTTGAGTCGGATAGCCGGGAGCCTCCACGATCAACGGACCGAAAGTTCGAAGGAATGGACCACCGTAGACAGCCGGGTAGTCCAAGAAGGCAGCCGGCAGCACATCTGTTTGGTCGGCGAAGAAGAGCGGACCCTCGGTCGCCTTCACCCCCGGCTCCAAACCGGGTCCCCCGTTGGTCACCTCGAAGTCTCCGAAGAGAGCCTGGCTTGTCCCCGCTGTCTCGGAAGGGGTCTCCTCCCCCGCCGGTTCCGCATCGGAGCTTGAGCCGCTGGGGGGAAAGAGGAGAACCCTGGAGTCGCTTTCATTGGCAACGCCGGCGATCTTGCTTTCCAGAAGATGGAGAGTCAGGTAGCTGGTGACAGGGCCCGACTTGCCCCGCGCCTGAATCAACAAGACCTCTCCTCGCTCGCCATACGGCTCCCGCTTCACCAACTGGATGTCGTACTCCGCACCGCTAGGAAGTGTGCCTTGCTGAAAGCCCTCCAAGTCGCTGTGGCGACGTAACCGGTAAAACGCCTCGTAGGCGGCTGTGCGTGCGGCCGATTGCGCCTTGAGCTTGTGCTCCATGGAGAGCGACAGAGCGATGTCCTGGCGGTTGGTCCAGATAAGCGCCACCGACAAGAAGAAAAGGAAAATGGCTACAAAAAGGGCGGTCAGAATTATGTTGCCGCGGGACCGCCGTTTCATCTGCTAAAGTTTAGCACATTATCCAACCGAAGAGCGATAGTCACTCATCACCGTGGCGACGTAGTTTCGGGTCTCGCGGAAGGGCGGAATTCCGCCGTGCTTTCTCACGTTGCCCGGGCCGGCGTTGTAAGCGGCCAGAGCCAACGACATGTCGCCGTTGTGTTGGCGCAGCATCTGGCTCAGGTATTTGGCCCCGGCCATAATGTTGTCGCGGGGATCCAGCGCATTGCGGCCGCCCATTTCCCGGAAGGTACCCGGCATGAGTTGCATCAGCCCGCGAGCCCCGGCCGAGGAACCGGCTTGGGGATTGAAACTGGACTCCTTCTTGATCACGGCCTTGATGAGGGCCGGGTCCAGGTTGTACTTGGCAGCTGCTTCTCGAATGATATCGTCGTATCGGCCGGGTCCGAGGCTGCTGAGATCTCCGGAGCCGCGGGTGGCGCCGGCACCAGGGCTGCCGTTGGTTCCGTATTCCGCCGGGGTGCTTGCTCCGCCAAAGTTCGGATTGGCGGTCCCCATGGCTTGTTGGGGTTGGATCATGCCGCCCATAAACGTTCCGCCGCCGAACAGCATCAGCATCTGGGCGATGGGGCTCAAGAAAGACGAGTCGCCGGCGGGCATCATCGCCGGGTTGTTCAGGGGGCAGGTGTGAGGGGACTGAAAATTGGGAGCCGGGAAGTATTGGGAACGGGATTGGGCGGGGTTGAGGCCGATGAGCATTTGGCTTTCTCCTTAAGTTGTCTTGCTTTCGAGACTAATGCCGTTGGCGACGAGGAAAGGTCGAAGAGAGCGGTATGGTGTTAACGTTTTGTAAACACGTGGATGGGTGCCGGAGTGGGTTGTCGGTTCGAGGGGTCGGCGCGGCGCGGAGTGGGCGCGGTCGGGTCCGACTGGATCGATCGATCGACTTCGACCGGATCGCTAGCGGCGGAATTCCGCTACTCGGAACTGCGGATCCCGCCCAGACCGCCCAGCCAGTACTCGCCGCTCACCCTAGTTTCTCTTCCGGCCAGTCGACCTCAATAATCCGTCCATAGTCAGGCTTCCTGGTCCAGCTAAACCCCCCAAGCACGGCCCACAAAACGTCATAAGACGGCTCCCGGGGAATTCTCCATAGACCACCGTCGGTGATCACAAGAGCACAGACCACCTCCGGGTCTTCCTCGAGACGTTCGAAGGCGGCGGTCAAGTCCGTACCGCCGAACCCGCTCACTCTATAGGAAGCCAGTTGGTACGGGTCGACACGCTCATCCACCGTCACCCGGGTGTCGCATTGAACGATTCTAACGGATTCGACGTTGGCCGCTTCGCAGAATTGGGACAGGCAGCCGAGCAAGTAGGTCAGGAGGGTCCACATGGAACCGCTACTGTCCAGGATAATATTGAGAGTCCAGCCGATCCGACTTCGACCCGGCAAAACGACTCCCCCCGGACTCCCGCGTCGGGACGGCCTGCTCCAGGATCGAGTGCCCGGGCCCATCTGCTCCATCCAACTTTGTAGAGCCTGCTCCCACGGCGGTCGATACTTGGTCTGGCAGGCTTCCACCATAGCCTCGAAGTCGGAAGGGGAAGAACCAGCAAACACGGACCCTTTCCGCGAGCCGGTGCGACCCATTCCCACGGCGGAAAGAAGAGAGGCCAACGGAAGCACCCTCTCAGCGCTCAGCCGCACCATTGCACTACGCTGCTTGCGAGCGCTTTCGCTCTCGGGAAACCATTCCGCCTCCAGTTCGATGGGGACAAGATCGAAGGGGAGTTGAGAACTTTCTAAGGTCTCTTCAGGCTCCGCTTCCTCGAGTAGCCCCGCTTTCGAGAGTTCGCGGGCCAGCGCCGTGTCGGGGAAACCGGGGAAAATGGTCGGGTCAGGATGCTCGGTCTGAGGAACCGGGCCATCGCTCTCGAGCCAGACCACCGGTTCGACCGACCAACAAGGCCTTCTGGTCTCGACTCCGCGACGCCGCAACTCTAGGAGAACGGACTCCGAAGACATCTTGCGAGCTCCCTCAAACCAGAGAGCAAACTCCGGCGGTCGGCGGTCGAGGTCGTGGGCGAGCATATCGTTGATGATGTACTCCTCGATACAGTTGAGGGTCCACGGGTCGACGTCGGGACTAGAGCGGTCGTGGTGCTTCAAGGCCAAATGCATCAACTCGTGAGCCATCACAAAAAGGAGATCGTCGAGAGCGAGGTCGGGCACCCAGTCCGGATTCACCAGGATCAGACCGGACCTCGTCACGGCAGCCGTCATGACCCGATAGTCGAGCCGCAGATCCACGGTCTGGGCCAGGCCCGCGAGAAACGGGAGTTCAGCCCCAACCAGCCTCAAAGCCGTATGAGACATGGTCATCGTGAGTTTCTCGTGCTCTAACACGGTATCAATCCGGCTATTGAATCCCGGTGACGGTGAGGAGAGAATCCAGCATGGCCTCTTTGGCCCCTAAAGCGCCCCATTGTGGCACAAGGTCCACGAAGAGGCAGAACCGGTGTTCCTCGGGTAAGCTCATCAGAAAAGCGTTGAGACTTTCAGGAGCTATTTCAAAGAACGTGCCCTTCTCCACTCTATGACGAATCTGCGAGAGGTAAAACCATCGTTGGGTTTCGTTCTTGGGGAATTGGTCGGGGTGATAGAAGTAATACTCGACCGGACGAAGCTCGTCTAGCCCGGTTTCTTGCATGGCGCAGTAGATGGCGGCATCCTGGGCGGAAACCCGGCCGAAGGCCAAGGCTCGCCGGACGGAATAGTCAAGAGAGCCTCTTGACTCCATCCTCTTCAGAGCATCGGACAGCAACGTCCACGACCGCGGAGTCGAAAAGGGGACCGGACTTTGCGGAACCTCACGCATCAACGCGTCGGGGAGGAAGAGTAAGAAGGCAATGATAGAAGGATGGACCTGGTGTTCTCGAGCCCAGACGATCCATTCTTTGTGATCAAGCCTGACATTAAGGACACAAACGCGGTTCACCAGGGCGCTACTCATCCCCCTCACCAGCGCTCGATCTTCAGACCGGTTTCCGGCCGCCACGACCCAGGTCTTAGGAGGAAGCTGAGTCTCCCCCACACGCCGCTCCAGGAGAAGGGAGTAGAAAGCTTTCTGGATATCGGGACTGGCCGCCGGCAGTTCATCGAGGAAGAGGCAAAACGGTTCCGAGTCTTCGGGCAAGAGAACTCTCGGGGGGCAGAAAACGGAACGCTCGCCCACGATGCGCGGAATACCGCTGACATCCTCGGGAGCTATCTGTGTTCCCAGAAGCGAACGCAAAGGCAGGTCTGCTTCTGAGGCTGCCTGGGCGATGATATCGGACTTACCCAGGCCCGGAGGAGAGAGCAAAAGGAGGCTCTGTTCGTCTGCGAGACTTGAAATGAGCGTTTTGGCTTGGCTAAGGGTGACTGTTTCGACCAATTTGAGGGAGACTCCAATACTTCGGATGAGTGCAGTGAGCGAGAATGCTCTCGACAGAATACTGATCCAGATCGAGGACGAAGTCGGACACCCGGTTCGGCAGAAGTCTGCACGCCTTCTCCGTTATTGCCAGAACGTCATCTCGCCCTTGCCACACCGACTTGTATCTCTGCCCGTCCCAGTTAGACCATTCGGGTGCCCTTCCTGGGTCGCTCACTCCGTCCAACTGCTTAGCGCAAGCTTCGTAGGCCAGGCTCATCGCGGCACTCCCTACGGGATGGTAGTTCCTCTCACACCAGGCGGCCACGGTTTGGGCCTCCTCCACTAAAGCCGTGCCCAGCAACGACAAAACAAAATTCTGAAGGCGAACCAGCCTCCAAACCGTCTTGAGAGACTCCCCCCTCGTGAGTACCCAGGACCGGTTCCCCAACTCTTCACGGCTTAACCCGAGGAGCAGACTTTCCCAGGCTCGATAGGCCTCACCAGCCTGTTCTTCACGAGGAACAAGCGAGCGGTGCTCCTGAAAACAGAGCGCCTCCCACAGGACGTCACAGGGTATACGGTCAGCCACCAGGAGTTTCAGGAAAGAAGGGAGTCCGAGGGTCTTCTCTCGCAGCCGCCAGTCTGCGCCTACCACCAGATCGAGCACGGCCAGAGAATCGTCTTCCAGGATTCTGCTCTCCTCCACCCGCCTTGCGATGTCATCGGCCCGGACACGCTTCGCCGGCTCCTTCTTCTGAAGGATCGACCTCCCGGACAAAACCTCGCACTGACATGGAAAGCACTCACAATCCCGACAACACTGGCAAGCGACGGGACCGCGATCGTCAAACTCTATCGCGCCACACCGGCGGCACAAAACAACGCAGTTGCAGCCGTACTCGACTTCATCGCCGCAGATCGCACACTGATAGTTTCGGTCCCATCTCCAATGAGAGACGTTGGAACGCAAAACGCCCAGCTCACGCAGACGCTGTTCCTGCTCTTCGGTGAGGAGTCTCCAACTGGAGAGGTGCCTCGCTATCTGACGAAGGGTCTTCATTTGCCGTGCGGGCGAGAGGCCTCAATCCGAAAAGCCGAGCGCCCCTGAAAGTCAAAAAGCACGGCATCAAACCGTGCTTCTGTTAAGGGAGGCCCAAGCTCCTACTGGCGGCTGCCCAGGACCTTGACGTTATCGAACTTAAAACCGTCTTCAGTGTACGAGCGGTCGGTGGTCAGACGGAACCGAAACTGCATTTCCTGGCCGTCGAAACCGGAAAGGTCGACGACTTCATCTTTGAGTTCGCCCGCTCCAGTGTAAGACTTGAGCTCCACCCACTGCTGTTCTTCGCCTTCGGCTGCCACGGGGGCGGCCTCGAGGTGGACCTGGTCGTACACTTCTTCGAGCTTAAAGCTGCTGTCGAACATCAGAGCCGAGCCTTTGAACTCGCTCAGGTCGATAGCCGGAGAGGTGATCGAATGGTTTGCTTCGTTGGGAGAGAGCTCTCCGGGCGAATCGCTGAACACGGTCTTGTCGCCGGAGGTCTCAAGGCCCCACTTGCCTTCGGTGGTCCAGCCTTGAGTGTCTAGCTCCACCGATTCGCCGAAAGCGAGCTGCGCGGCCGGCAAGTCGACCGAAGTGCGAGCGAAAGGCGAAGCGTTCTGAAGGTTGTCGAAGGCTCGGACAGCCACGTGCATGGTGCGTTCTTCGGTGCTGGGTGCCACTCCGATAGAGAGGTTCTCCTTTTCACCGGAGAGACCAGGCTGCGTGATGTCGTACGGCTGGGCCGATAGGAACTGCTCCAAGGTTTGGATAGGCTGGTCTGAAACACGAACTTCGTACCTCGCGGCCTGACCTTCAAACCCGTCATCGCCGGGCGCCACGAAGCTCAGTCCGATCTCGCCCGAACCGTTGGCTCGTCCGGCGAACTCTCTCAACTCACCGGGAGCAACCTTGTCGTTCTCCAGGGAGTTGTTGATGTTCAAACGACCGTGACTGGCCACTTTACCTCGAAGGCTCGGAATGCGGTCGGCACCGTCCATCAGGCGCTGCTTCAGCTCCTCGTTGGTGATATTCGGCTCGTGGGCCACCATCAAAACGGCGGCTCCGGAAACGTGGGGAGTGGCCATCGAAGTACCCGACTTGAAGCCGAACTTACCGTTGGGAACGGTCGAGTAAGTGTCCACGCCCGGTGCGGCGATGTCCACTTCTTTCTGACCGTAGTTACTGAAGCTGGCCAATCGGTCGTTGCGATCGGTGGCGGCCACGGCGATGCTGTTCGCCATTTCGTAGCCGCTCGGGTAGTTCTCTCTGCTATCCACGTTTCGACCGTTGTTTCCGGCTGCCATCACGTGGAAGGCGGTGGATTTTTCGAAAGCTTCTTTGATCAGGTCGTTGGCTCCGCCGCCGCCCCAGGAGTTCGAGGTGATACGGGCCCCGTTTTTAGCAGCGTACAGGATGCCGCGCAGGATGGCGTCGCTGGAAGTACTGCCGCTGTCGCTGAAGATCTTCACACCCATAATCTTGGCATCCCACGCTACACCGGCGATACCTTCGCCGTTGTTGCCCTGAGCGGCGATGGTGCCTGCGCAGTGCGTCCCGTGGGAGTGACCGTCCATCGGGTCGCCGTCGTCGGCGAATGCGTTGTATCCGTGGATATCGTCGACCACACCGTTGCCGTCGTTGTCGATGCCGTCGCCGGGGATCTCGCCAGGGTTGGTCCAGATGTTGCCAACCAGGTCGGGATGGTTGTAGTCCACGCCGGTGTCGATGACCGCCACCAAAACGTCGTTTGAGCCGGTGGTCTTGGCCCAGGCTTCGGGAGCGTCGATGTCGGCGTCGTTGGTACCACGGTCTTGACCGCGATTGTGGAGGCCCCATAGCTTGCTGTCGAGGTCGTCCGGCTTGCGGCCGCCGATGTCGCCGGGGTCGGTGCTGCCCTGGGAAGGAGGAGCTTGCTCGTCGATCACTTCATCCAGGTAAATAATTTCGTTTGGAACAGCGTAGTCGACTCGCGGGTCGTCAGCCAGTTTGGCCAAGGCTTCTTTGGTGCTCAGTCCGTCGGGAAGTTGGAGACGCATGACTTCGCCGTCGAAAGACTTGAAGAGGTCCTTGGGAAACTCGAAGCGCTCTTTCACGCTGGCGCCGAGACTGTCCAGAAGGCTTTCCTGGTCCGACTTGAAGAGGCTGGACTTGGTCTTCACCAGGACTTCACCCTCCACGATAGTCGGGCGGGCGTCGGCCGCGGGTGAGGCCGAACTCAGGGAACCGATGTTTACCGAGTCTTGAGCCGCTTGGGGCTCGGGAGCGGCGGAGGTCGCCGAGTTGCCGTTGGACGGGGCCTGCCTTTTCAAGGGGATGAAGTTAGTGTGAGATGATCCGGTAGCTTTTAGCATTTACGCCTCCTAACTACAGATTGTAAGAAACCGGCAGGTCGGACATGTAACAAATCTGTAAACGGAAATCGGTAAACGGATAAACGAACAGAGTTTCGAACATCTTCGGTATGAATGAGTGGGACGATGTCTTCTCGCCCGACGAAAAGACTGCCCGAGCCTTGGTGGCAAGGCAGTTCCCGGGGCTCGACACAGCCGAGATGAGCCGGCTCGGAGAGGGCTTCGATTGTCTGGCCTTCAGAGTGGGCGGTTGGGTCTTCCGTTTTCCTCGCCGGCCGTTCGGCGTGCAGACTCTCACCACCGAAGCTTTGGTGCTGCCTCAACTGAACATGGAAGTGCTCGTCGGTAGGCCCGAGCCCGAGTTCCCCTATCCGTTCCTGGGGACGCGATTTCAGCCAGGCGTTCCGCTTGATGAGTATCAGGGACCGCGGACAAGGCTAGCGCAAATGCTGGGAACAGAACTTGCTCGAATTCATCACCTGCCCGTGCCCGAGGGCACTCCTCCGGACCCGGTCGGCAAGTTCGAGATGCCCCGGCGCCGCAAGCAGATAGAAGAGCGCCTGGGGCACATCCCCTCCTGGGCCCCCACCAGGCCGCCCGCTAATTTAGAGGTTTTCGTTCACGGAGACGTCCACTGCCGCCACATCTACGTCTCTCCTCAGGGCGAGTTAGAGGGCCTGATTGACTGGGGCGATCTGTCCACCGGACATCCCGCCATCGACTTAGCCTGCGCCTGGGCTTACTTCGAGCCCGAGGACCGGCAAGAGTTGTGGCGAGCCTACGGGGAAGTTTCCGAAGAGACTCTCCTCTACTCCCGCTTCCGCGCTCTCTATCATACTCTTCTCTTGCGCGACTACGCCCAGGATCAGGGTCTGGAAAAGGTCTATCGAGAAACCGCCGAGGGAGTCCGTCGAATCCTCGGTTAAGTCCGTGCTCAACATTCGTCGATGAGATCACAGACGGCCAGGGAAGACACCTCCTCACGCAACTGCTCGATGGTCTCCTCATCGTCCCGCTCGATGGCGGTCAAACCGAGACTGACCGCTTTGCGGAGCGTGTCGGTGATGTTCATGAGAGCCCTAGTAAGGGTCTTTCAGAAGGACTGTCTCCGAACGCAAGGTTTCCAACTTGTCGTCCGGATACTCCAGCAGCCGGGCCGTTTGTTGGATAAGCTTCCATTCATCGGCGGTGGTTTGTCCGTCAGCCAGGCTCATGGTGAGCATGACCCTCAGCAACTCTTCGCGGTCTTCTTCCCCTTCCACCAGACTCTTCAGTTTTTCGGGGTCGAACTCTTCGTCGGTTTCGGTCTCGGAAGGGAGTTCGCTGACCAGACGTCGCAGCCAGCGGCTCTCTTCCAGGGATTCTTTGCCGTCGGTATGGGTTAGTTTTCGGAGTAGGGCTACTACTTGAGATAGATCGTTCACGCAGGCCGATTCGGTTTGTCAGGGTCTCGGGCCTTTTGCACAGACCGATCCGTTTCGGCGCAAGCGGGAGCGGACAAGCAGGTGAGGGAATCAGGCCGTATGGTGTTCCGGCTCTTTCTCCTATTATCTCTTCTATGTGGTCTTGCTTTGGCCGACGACGAGTTTGTGCTGGTCCACAACGGACAGGCCGTCTGTTTCATTTCGCTTGGCGAGGGCGCGAAGGAAGACGAACAGCTCGCAGCGCGTGAGTTACAAGCGCACGTCAAGCTCATGACCGATGCTGAGCTTGGGACGGTCAAGGCAGCGGGACTTAAACCGATAGAGCTTTCGGTCGACCCGAATCTTCTGGAGAAGTTTCGTCTAGAGGTCACCGAGGACCGCCTCAGGATCATCGGTCGGGATGGAGAAGGCAGCCTTTTCGGTGCCTACGAGGTCCTGGAGCAACTGGGAGTTCGATGGTACTTTCCAGGGGAGGCCGGTCGAATCTATCCACGCAACTCTAGATTGGCGGTCAGAGCCCAAACAACGTCTCAAACTCCCTCTTTCAAAGCTCGCCATCTCCAGGGCGGGCTAAGCATGGACAAAAAGAGTTGGAAAGAGTGGCTGCGACGGATGCGCTGCGGAGGCCCGTTCTTTCCTTCCGCTCACGGTCTGAAGCTGTCTCAGGAGCAGCTTGATTCGGATCCGAATTTAAGGGCTCTGGTCAGAGGGCGTCGAGTGGGCAAACAAATATGCGTCACCCATCCCCGAGCTGTGGGCCTGGTCGTGGAGAAGGTTCGAGCTTACTTTCGAAAACACCCCGACCGAGAGTGGATCGGTCTGGGACCAAGCGACGGTCGCGGGTTCTGTGAGTGCGACGATTGCGCGGCGCTGGACACGGAAGAATATGATCGCCACTCCAAAAGCAAACCGCTCACCGACAGGTATATCTGGTTCCTAAATCAGATCGCAGACGGAATCGCCGAGGAATTTCCCGAGAAGAAGATCGGGTTCTATGCCTACGCGGCTATGGCCAGACCTCCGGTTAGATTCAAACCGCATCCCCGTCTCGTGCCGGCGATTGCTCCGATTAACTACTGCCGAATTCACGGCGTGGATCACCCTCTGTGCGTGGAGAGCCGAGAGGTTCTGGAGCTATGGAAGGGCTGGAAAGCCTTGTCGCCGGAGGTCTATCACCGGGGATATTGGTTCAATCTTGCCGACCCCGGTTTGATGTTTCCGATGGTTCATCGCATCCGCCGAGAGATACCGCTGGCAAAGAGTGTCGGTCTGGAAGGCTTTAGGGTCGAATGTACTCATCCGTGGGCGAGCCAGCTTCCCTCCCTTTATGTCGCCTGTCGGCTTATGTGGAACGACCAGGCTAACGTGGACGCTATCCTGGATGAGTTTTTCCGAACCTACTACGGCCCGGAGGCCGCTCCTATGATGAAAGAGGCTTTCGGTCGCTTCGAGACAGCGCTCGATGAGGCCCGTTTTCATACCGGCTCCTGCTGGGACTTCCCACAAATTTACCCGGAGGTGGTGTTTGAGGAGACGGACCTTCTCTATCAGGAAGCCCTCCGAGTAGCGGATCCCGAACAGAAAACTCGTATCGGATGGACTCGAGGAGCGTCGACATTGACGCGTGACTTTGTCGCAATGCTGAATGCAAGAAATCGCCACGACTGGGACCAGGCGATGGAGCGTCTGCTGCGAGTCAGGGAGACCATCGAAGAACTCACGACCATCGAGCCACCCATGCTGAGTCGACGCTACGCTGCCAGGTTTTTAGACCGATTCTTCGCACCGGCCACCGAACAGGGGTATCTGCTCGAATCCCAACAGGAGCCACTTTTTCAGTTTGACAGTTCGTGGAGGTTTCGAGCCGATCCGGACTTGGTGGGAATAAACGAAGGCTGGCCTCAACAATCCCACCAGGATTGGCCCGAGATTCTCACCTCCCGCTCCTGGGGAAGTCAGGGACTTCGCTATCTCAAAGGCGCCGGGTGGTATGAAACAGATTTCACGGCCACCTCTCCCCAGGCCGACAAGAAGACTTACCTCTGGTTCAGCGGTGTCGACGAGCGAGCCGACATCTGGCTCAACGGAGAGCAGGTCGCCCGAGGTGCGGGCGGCGCCTTCAAACCCTTTGAAGTCGAGGTGACTGGGCCGTTACTCGACAACAACCGGCTCACCGTAAGGGTCGTCAATATCAGCCTCAACGAGCTTGGAACCGGCGGAATCTTAGGACCGGTCATCCTTTATCAACGCTATTGAGCGGTCCAACCGCCGTCGATGGACAAAGCCGTACCGGTGATATTGGCGGCGCCGTCGGTCAAGAGAAACTCCAAGGCGTCGGCGATCTGATCGACCGTCACAAACTTGCCCGTCGGCTGGGCCGCCAGAAGCACCTTCTCCACCACCTCTTGCTCCGTCATTCCACGGGCTTTGGCGGTGTCCGGGATCTGCTTTTCCACCAGCGGTGTCTTCACATAGCCCGGACAGATAGCCACGCAGGTGATGTTGTGCTTGGCCAATTCCAAAGCCACCGTCTTGGTTAGTCCAAGTACGCCGTGCTTAGCCGAGACATAGGCTGTCTTGAACGGCGACGCGACCAGAGAATGAGCCGAGGCCAGGTTGATGATCCTCCCCCATCCCATGTCTTTCATACCGGGTACGGCCAGGCGGATGGTGTGAAAGTTGGAACTCAGATTGATGGCGATAATCTGATCCCATTTCTCCGCGCTGAACTCCTCCACCGGCGACACGTGCTGAATCCCCGCATTGTTCACCAGTACCGAGACCGGTCCAAAACTCTCGCGAGCTTCTTTCATCATCTTCTCGATAGCCTTCGAGTCGGTAAGATCCGCCTCGGCAAACCGTACCCGCTGGGAATCCCCGAAGCTAAGCAAAAAATCCTCGAGAGTGGCGGGATCGATCAGCCCGTTGACGCTCACGCGGTAGCCAAGATCCACCAGCCGTCTTGCCATCGCATAGCCGATACCCGAGGTGCCGCCGGTCACCAGGGCATGATTTGTTTTCATGGTTTGGGGAGTTGTCATGGGCTTGAGCTTTCAAGGCCCGGGGGCCGTGGCCTGTCGAAGGAGTGCAGGTTATGATTTGTTGACAACAATCGACAAACGTCACAAAAACATCAACAGCTCGTTACGGCTTTGTTAATCCTACCGTTTGTCAGATCGACTTTCAGACTTCGTTCATAAAATTGGAAGCGTTGATTCGGGGTGGCAGGAGACCTTATGAGCGGACCCCTGTGTGAGGCAACGACGCTCAAACGTAAAACCACCCGTCTTCCTCATTCAACCCCGGCCCTTCAAATGTCAACCGCTGCCGAATCGGCCGGCCGTTGGTATCCGTCCCGTCGTACTCCACCGCGTGGCCGTAGTGATCGGCGCTTGATTTTCCCTTCTCGGTCTGGACGAACACGGCATGACCAAAGCTACTCACAATGGTGCTTTCATCTGTAAACGTATCGTCGGGATCGGTGGTTCGTATTCGAAGTTCGTGCCCCACTCCCAGATAGTGGACACAGTGGCGAGGACGATGACCGGAATTGAGGTCGTCAAGAGCCCGCTTAAACCTCTCTTCATCGCTCAGCCAGCCGTCCACCAGTCCCAACTTGAGGTCCACCGCCGGCATCAGTTGTGCCCTGCGCGCGGTCGCCACGGTGAAAGCAAAGGTGGCAAAGGCTTTGACCGGTGAATTCTCCCCCGATAATCCCGCCGACTCGCGGGTCAAGGCCAATTCGTCGTAGCCGAAGCTTACCTCCGACCCATCCCTGAGCCCCACAAGGTACTTCCCATAGGTCGGCATTCTTATCGAGCGAAACAGCCGATTCCCAAATTTGCGCATAGCAGCTTTGATGGTCGCTACTAGAGCGCAGTTGCCTTCCGTCGATTGGGCGAAAGCATCGATCAGAGTGTGGGTGTCCAGCGGAAACATGAAGGCGTCCGCAAGCTGGTCTTCATCTTCGTCTGACCAGACCGGTTTGGAGCCAACCTCCGGCTCCCATCGAATCGGACTCTCATCGACACGTCGATGCGCTTCTTCAGGGTCATAAACATCCTGGTCGCTCCCCCAACTCCACATCTCCTTGAGAGCCTCACCTAGTTTGGTTAGACCCAAAGCGAGAGGGGCCGGATTAGAAACGATGGGAGCTAAACTCTGGTAGGGGGACGCGACTAGAGCGTGTCATCAGCTAGCCTTTCAAGCTACGCGAAGAACATTTTTGCGTCCTGGGGGCGCAATTTTTCGCCTAGTACTTGACGTACTTAAGTAAAATTGCGCCTCCAGGACGTGAAAATGGGCGAGTGTAGCGCTGGAAGGCTAGCTGATGACACGCTCTAGTTTGATGATACCTAACATTGCTCTTGTAGGATCACGAGAAACTCTGAATTGTCTAGAGTGTTAAACAGTTCTGGTGAGACAAAATGCGATCTGGGCCACGATCGTTACAGTGACGTTCTGGAAGACTGAGATTCTCCGAACTTCTTGAACCGAAAAAAGCACCAAATGTTGGCCGGAAGCATCCCCAGGCCGATCACATTCCACTCCCCAAATCCGTGGTTCTCTAGCGTCGCTCCAAAGATTCCGAGCATCGACAACACAAACACACCTACCATCGGAAATAGCCAGGGGTTCGCGTCTTTGGGACCGATGAATCGGATCCATGTCCAGGAAACCACCCACAGCGGGATCATAAAGAGGAATCCTGCTAAGACCGTGCCGAGCGCGTATCCAAAGTCTTCTGCCGTCATACCAAGCTATTCGGTCTTTCGTTTGGCCTGCCTGTTGATAGACCGACAATCAGTGTTTGAATTTTTCGGGGGAGGCTTATTCCTCGCTCATCCGAGCAGTTTTCAACCAGAGAACTCTGGAGCACTCGTACTCGCGCACTTGCTCATTTCCCATGTATTCCTTCACAATCCCCGATTGCCAATTCCCGGTCTCGGTCTCGGTCTCAACAGGTCCAAGCGTCTGAACTGCTGTAATGTCAAGAGTGCTGTCAGTGCGTTTGCCTACCTCAAGCAGCTCCTGAATAATCTCTATCTGTTCATCCGTGCCGTGTACCAGAAGCAGATTTCGAACCGGGTCGATGCCCAAACCTACCCCGGGAACCATTTCCAGAAGTAGCTTTCGCACCTCAATAATGTCGGCGCAAAAGACGGGAACTTCGACCCTTTTCATAAACCAGCCTTCCGCAAGAGACGCGCCGGTAGAGAGGATTGAAAAAAACGCGACAGCAGCTAGGAATCTTCTCATAACTCATCTCTTTGTTCTTATGTAGAATTCACCTACTCAAAGAACCACCGCCAAAGGCCCGTGCGGGTCGACCTTTCGCCAAAAGATGATGCAATTGAGAGCCGGACAGCTGGGAGTTCTCCCAGATCAGCAGGTTTGCCCAGCCCCTGGTAGAGGACGTCCCCGATTCTGGTCAGCTCAGGCTCCCCCTTTCCGTTTGGTACGAGTGCACTGTCGAGGAGAAACTGGGCCGTTGTGAGTCCGCTGACACTCTGCGACTGGTTGATGGTTTTGATCGAGCTCCCCTCGCCCGTATGTTGTTTCAGTGCGTGGTTTGTCGATTCTACCAATTTTCGGGAAGACCGCGGGAGAGACAGACCGCGCGGACCGCACGAATCTTCATCACGATGTCTCCTCGATTACACCTTAGCCCTGAGCGCTATACGCCAGGTGTGAAATCGAGTGAGGGAATGTAAAGTCTAGGGCTCCAGCACCAGCCCTTCCGTGCTAGTGTACCGAGGGTAATCTTTTTCACTGTGATTCCGCCCGGGACAGATTACGACATACAGTTCGTCTTCCAAGCTGTAGCCGTAGCCTGACGAATCCGGCGCCGGACACGTCGGGAGATCTCCCAAATACTCCGGAGTGAGAGCCTCCAGAGTCTCCGGGTAGCGCTGATGATCAGCGTAGTACATCTCCAGCGCCGTCCCGATGTTTCTCAATTGGGAGCTACAGATATCCTCCGCGGTCGGTGGAGGGGGCGGAGCCTCGATGAGACTCACCAACTCCTTCGCTTTACCCAAAACCTGCCCCGTGCTTCGCCTGTCGAGATCGTACCGCCAAACCCCATTTCCCACGTGGGTAAGGGACTCGACTGCCGGGATGATCTGACTTCCCTCGGGCTCTTCGAAACTCAGCTCTTCCAGCACCACCAGGGGAAGCGGACGTTTTCCCCAAGACTGCACACAACGACTCCCCATGATGAACAACCGGTACTCCAGGGGTAGCCGAATCGACATCCCCTGAAAGAATTCCACCAGTTCGGCGGACCAGCGGGAAAGCTCGCTTCCCGCCTTCTCGAGCTGCGGATTGTGGCCGAGCAAGGGGTTCCAAAGGGCGCCAACCTTCGCCTCCGGCGCAAGTGGCCCGATCCATCCCTGGAGTTGGCCGTCCTGATAGCCAAGGCTGAGGTGAGGCACTTGAACACTCTTATCTTTCAGGCCGGGTGGGACAGCTTCCGGATATTCCTCGTAGAAAGCTCTCAGCTCCGGTCCGGGCTCGGTGAGGTCACCGATGTAAAGAAAGAAAGGGCCTCCTTGCCAGGGTTTCGCTACTAGGTCGAACGCTTCTCGTTGCTTCAGCGGCTGCTTCTCCTGGGCGAATTCCGTGTCGAGTGAGTCTGGAGCGACAAGCCGCCAGGCGGTGCCATCGTCAAAACCCCAAACCAGTTCTTGATGATAGAGGGCGATAAAGACGCTTCCGTTCCAATCGAGTTCTGAGACTCCCAGTGAACTCAGCGCCCTGTCGAGTTCCGCTTTCCCCAGCAGTTCCTCCCACCGGCTCGGAGTTAGTGTGACGGCCAGTACCGCCGGGCAGTCGGCGGGGAGCGCACCGGCGACTTCTCTGGGGCGATCATCTCCGGGCTCAGGTAAGGCTTGCGCAGGATAACAAAGTAAAAACAGTAGAAAAAGAAAAGGAATGAAATTGCTCATCGGCCGACCTACCCGCAAGCCCAGGCGAAGGTCATCTGACCGTGGTCCGGGCAGTAGAAAATATGACCGTTGCCGTCGGCGGCGAAAACCTGGCCTAGCGCCGAGCCAAAGCCGGGTGCTCCCTGGCCATGACCGCTGTTGTTAATCTGCACCAGCATCCTCATGGGCCTGTGACATTGGGAACAATAGGGATATTCCGCGCCTTGACTCCAAGCAGGCCAACCCAGCAGTTTGTCACCCGGCAAGGTTCTCACATAGCTGAACAACTCGGGAGCGGTCTCGTCGGAGAGACCGAAGTAATCAAAAATCGCGTCGTAGTAGCTATCACCCTCGGTCCAGGTTTCGGCCATCTCCGAGAAGGTAGATACCATGTCGGAATTGAGAAAATCTCGATCGAGACCGAGCCCGTAGCGGTCCTCCCAACCCGGACCCTCCGGCAGAGGAACCCAACCCACAATGGGAATGGCCTCATATTCGACTCGCGGCGGGCGGTCCGCTGCCTCGCCGGGGACTGGCAAGAGTCTGGCCAGACTGTTGGATTGGAAAGCTTCCCAAGCTGCCTCCACCGAACAGCTCTGGTTCTGGCAATAGAAAATTTGAAAACAGCCCTCTCCGCCAACCCGTTTCTGAAACGCTTCGGGAGCCTTCTCCAGATGGATCTCCAAAACCAGAGTCATATCAGTGTGACAGCAACCGCAGCCGGGCCAGTCTTCCCCGTTCTGAAGCCTGGGCATCCCACCGAACTGGCCGAACTCGCCAGGCTGACCCGGAGCACCCATCACCGGTGCCCAGGCGGTGCGCCGATGGGGCCCAAATCGCTCCTCCAACTCCCGCAGAAAGGTTTTTCCATCAGCCGGCCAGTCGTCCGGGACCGCCATCACTTCGACTTCCGAAAACGATTGCTGCGGCGGACGGCGCTCCAGCTGGCCCAAGGTCTTCCACTCCCCGCCGTCTTTCACCAACAGGGCCTCAAGCGACTCTTCCCTTGTCTGCCAGACCTGGTCGACGCCCTCCGTTGCTAGACCCAGAAAGAGAGCACGTTTCAAAAGCTCCTCGGCCAGGACGTCTCCATCCTTCGAACACTCAACGAAGCAATCTCGCCGCGCATCTTCCGGCGAACCAGAATGATGAAAGACAATACGATGGCCTGTCAATCTGGCCTGAGCCAACATTCCGAGCGCATCCACGGCACGAGAATCCAAGACCAGAGCATCCGGATCTTGCCGCAAAGCGGAACGAAGAAAGTCTATACCACCGAGGCTGGAATCGCGGACCACTCTTCCTTGCCCAAGTTCCAGTGTCGCGTCTTCCGGCATCAGCGCCAGAGAGAATTCGTGACTCAACAACGGCATCAGGTCACCCAGCGCCTTCTCGTAAGCCCTCTCATCAGCCCCACAGAACACGAAGCAAGTCATCGGCTCCTGAAGAGCCTCTCGGTAAAGGGTGTGAAGTGAATCCATGACCTCAGCTTCGTTTTGAAATCGGGAATCCCACCCGGCGATACCCGACAGGCTACCCCCCGAAGAGCCGATATATAGCGATCAGTCCTGCTTTGGGTGACCTACCCTCTTATCGGAGGTGAACGATGTTCGCGAAACGAGAGATCAAGTGGAGCTATCTAGTCGATCTTGCCTGGCTACCGATACTCACGATGACGATCTGGTCCAGCTTTGTTGTGGGCCTACATATGCTCTTCGACGACTACGGGTACGACTTCGCTCTGTCATTCCAGCCCATCGAACTGCTCGGGATCACGGTGGCCCTCTATCTGGGTTTCAAGAACAACCAGGCCTACGACCGGTTTTGGGAAGGCCGGATCATCTGGGGAGGGATAGTGAACTACAGTCGCAGCTGGGCCAACGGCGTACTAACCTTCCTCCACTCCCCGAAAGGCGAGAATAAAGCTGTCGCATCATCGGCACGAGTCCTGGTTAGACGGCACATCGCCTGGCTCTACGCCCTCACCCATCATCTCCGAAAGCAAAGCCATGGCTCCCCTCAATACCCCCCGACCTTCCACGGTCTCTCCAAAACGCGAGTCACAAGTGGCGAATGGGAGAATGTGCTCAAGCCCTTTCTTTCCGAGGAAGAGTACCGGGAACTCCTGGGCTACTCGAACATCCCCGCCCAGCTGATTCGATTTCAAGGAAGGCACCTCAAGGAGGTTCTGTTTGAGAAAGAGTGGCTCAATCCGTACCATCACGCTGAACTCACTCGGATTCTGGAAGAGTTCTACAATCTTCAAGGCAAGTGCGAACGCATCAAAAACACTCCCCTACCCCGGCAATTTGCCAACCTCTCCAGGACTCTGGTCTACCTTTTCTGCTTCCTATTGCCTTTTGGATTGGTGGGGATCACGTCTGAAGGCCTGGAGCTCTTTCTCACCATCCCTTTATCCGTCTTAGTCGGATGGGCGTTCGTGACAGCCGAGCAGGTGGGAGACCTCACAGAAGACCCTTTCGAGAATTTCGTCCACGACGTTCCGATGAGTGCTCTCACAAGGACCATTGAAATCGATCTGTGTGAAATGGTGGAGGAACCCTACATCCCTGAGCCCATTCAGCCGGAAAACGGCGTTCTGCTGTAGCGCTAAACCAGCCCGGTAGCGCTGTAGATACCGATGATCACAAAGACCGCCATCGTCTTGATGCAAGTGATGGCGAAGATGTCTCCGTAAGACTGTTTGTGGGACATTCCGGTGATCATCAGAAGTGTGATCACGGCTCCGTTGTGGGGCAAAGTGTCCATGCCGCCGGAGGCCATGGAAGCCACCCTGTGTAAAACTTCGAAGTCGATGTTGGCGGCGGTAGCGGCTTCTTTAAAGTTCTCCGCCATAGCAGCCAGGGCAATACTCATACCGCCGGACGCCGAGCCGGTGATACCGGCCAGGAGGTTCACTGAGACGGCTTCGTTGATGAGCGGATTACTGAAAAGACCGACCAACTTTTCCTTGACGATCATAAAGCCGGGAAGAGAGGCGATGACAGCTCCGAACCCATATTCCGATCCGGTGTTGAGTGCAGCCAACATCGCTCCGGCCACGGCCGTATTCATTCCTTGCTGAAGCTTCGACTTCAGGCGAGAGTAGCCGAACAGGGCCGAGACGATCAGCCCCAGGACCAGCGCGACCTCGATGGCAAACAGTCCGCCCATTTTGTCCAGGGAAACGACCACGTCGCTCTCAATTCCGAAGTCGGCCAGTGCGATGTCTCTCTGGCTGATCTCAGAGATGTAGCGGCTGGCGGTGAAATTCACGAGAGCCACGGTCAAGAGCGGCAGAATGGAGAGATAAGGGCTAGGAAGTTCGGCACCTTCCACCAACTCCTCAGGTTCGGTCGGTGCTTCCTCCCCGGCTTCTTCCTCTTTCTTGCTCCAATCCATGGGACCGAGCGTGCGCTTTCTCCGCTCGAGATAGAGCATTCCGCTGGTCAGTACGAAGGTCGCACCGCAGATTCCCAGGATGGGGGCAGCATAAAGGTCGGTACCGAAGAACGTGGTGGGGATCACGTTCTGAATCTGGGGAGTGCCGGGCAGGGCGTCCATAGTGAAGGTGAAGGAGCCCAGAGCGATCGTTCCCGGAATCAGTCTCTCCGGAAGGCTCGATCTTTTGAAAAGTGCCTTGGCAAACGGATAGACGGCGAAAGCCACCACGAAGAGACTCACGCCGCCGTAGGTGAGAATGGCGCAAGCTAGTACGACGGCACCGATCGTGTGCTTCTCTCCGAGCACCGAGACGATCTTGGCCGAAATGCTGGCCGCCGCGCCGGTCAACTCCATCATCTTTCCAAACAGAGCGCCCAGAAGGAAAACCGGCAGATAGAGAGCGATGAAACCAACCATCGCTTTCATGAAGAGTCCCGAGAAAATCGGCAAGACCGCTGCCGGCCCGAGCGCCAAAAAGACGGCCAGCAGCGCACATACCGGCGCACCGACCACAACGGAAAAACCCCGATAGGCTACGGTCATGAGCAGCCCTAACGCGAGGACTAAAATCAATACCGACATATCGGGGTCCTTTTAGGTGTCTCCAGGAAGTCTAGTTTTGTTCGGGATGTTGCTCAGCGCAACCGCGAGCCTCGACTTCGAGGAGAGTCCCTTTCTGCGCATCCAGAAACTGGAAGCGGAAGAATCCGTCGGCCACTTCAGCGTAGCGGAATTCGGCAACCGGTCGCTCCAACGGGTCGCAGTCCATGTAGTCTTTCACGCCCTTCAGCTCGCGGAAGGCGTAGTCGCAGTAACGGAGACCGGCTTCCCCTCGCTGCAGACGAACCTGCAAAATCTTGCCGCAGCGGCGATATCCCATCAGCAGAGACTCGGTAATCGGAATGTTCTGCCAACTCAAAACCTGCAGAGTGGGGAGGTTCGTGTCCTCGCTCCCTTCAGGTAGGTCCGCGTCGCCTTTCACTGTACGGTAGGCGATGTCGGTGCTGGAGCGCAGGTCGACAATCTTTCTGTAGTTGCCGATGACTTCTCTCGAGCGGTCGTCCAGGCTCTTGAACTGAAGCCCTATGCGGTAGCGACCTCGTTCGATCTTACTACACCAGGCCACCGTTGCCGAGGCTTGGATGGCCGGAAGGCGTTCGGTATCAAACTCCAGGCGCAGGAGCACGGAGTTGCCGAGAGCCACGCGGGCGGGTGCTTCCACCTGGAGGCCACCTTCGGAGATGTCGATGGTCATAACCCGGTAGCCGGGTAGGTCGCGGGAGATGACGCAGAGGTGGCAGTTGACTCTGTGAGCGCTCCGCATGCTGGCATCGGACTTGAAGCCCGCCGGAATTTCGAAGCCGGAGAGGTCAGGGTGCTCCACCAGGAAACGGCCCGTCACCAGGTAGTCTCCATCTTCGCATTCGCGACAGGACATCACCACCATCGGAACGGCGGGGGTTCGCTGACCGTTGGCATCGCTCACCTTCACCGGTATCTGGTCCCCGACCCGTACCGCTCGGTTGGCCTTGACCACCGTGTATTCATCACTGTGTTCCACCAACTCAACCTTGTAACCAAAGATCTTTTGTAGCATCGAATGCCCCTCCGTAGTAGTTCTATTTCACTACCTCTATCTTCACCTAGAGCGATGCAGAGTTTGTAACCAACCTGTTAACAGTCACCTAAAGGATCTTTCTGATGCAATTGGAACGCTCGGAGCATGAGTCTTCGCGATAAATACTTATTTCTTCAACAGCTTGGCAACGGGTTTAGCGACATCGGGGCAGTCTTTCCCACGGGAGGGCCGGCGGCCCGTTCTCTGTGTTCCGAGGTCAGACGAACCCGCGGCCCGAAAAGAATTCTCGAAGTGGGCTGTGGAACCGGTCCGGTTACCGAGGCCATCCTGGACGCCATGTCGGATGAGGACTCCCTCATCGTGTGCGACCTCAACGAGAGCTTCATCAACTATGTGAAGAAGCGGTTCGAAGAGGACCCTAAGTTTGCCGCCCGTGCCGATCAGGTCGAATTCTATATGGGCGACGTGACCGATATCGGCGAAGAGAACGAGTACGATATCATCATCTCTTCCATACCGTTCACCACTCTCAGCATCGAGATTTTGAACAGCGTCCTCGAGCACTACAAGAAAGTGCTCAAACCCGGCGGCTCCTTGACCTACATCGAATACGCCTATTTCCGCGACATTCGGGACGCTTTTCAGCCCGTGCACAAGAACGAAAGCTACGAAGAAGTGAGCGTCCAGATCCGCGACATGCTGGATCGGTACGAGTTCCGCAGCGAGATCATTCGCTCCAACTTTCCTCCCGCATTCGTTCGTTCGTTGCGATTTGAACAGCCCGCCCCGAACGCCGCGATCGGCATGAGGCCCGACCCGGACCGTCGCAAGCTTCGCCTCGGACCGTTCAGCTTCTGTACCGACGGAATGCCCGTGGTCGGAGCCTTCCTCGGCGCGACACTGGCTTGGAAAGCGTCCGGACGCAGGGGCTGGCAAATTCCGCTGGCCCTCGCCGGCTTCACGGCCTGGTTTCACAGAGACCCGGAAAGGCTGGTGGTGGCCAATAAAGACCTGTGTCTCGCCGCTGCCGACGGTCACATCATCGGAGTGCGAGACAGTCGCCATCCACGTCTGGGAGATGAAAACTGGGTTCGCATCGAAATCTTTCTGTCAGTCACCGATGTTCATATCAATCGATCGCCTGTAGCCGGACGAGTGGTGGACCGTTGGGAAGAGCCGGGCGGATTTTCTCCCGCATTTCTAGGCTCGGCCGAAAACAACGATTCAAGCTACATCGTGCTGGAGAATGAGAACGGCCGCTGTGCCATCGCTCAGCGGAGCGGAGTGGTGGCGCGCAAGATCTTCACCTGGTGCCAGCGTGGTGAGCTTCTCACCCAAGGGGAACGCTTCGGGATGATCCGGTTCGGTTCGCGGACCGACATCTATCTGCCTAAAGATAAAGTGGAAGTGCTCATCAGTCAGGGAGACAAAGTCCTGGCCGGACGAACTCCCGTCGCTCGATTTATCGAAGCCTGATAACGAAGAGACCTTACGAGGAAAGAAAGCCGGTCTATCTGGACCGGCTTTCTTCGTTTCTATAGAGATGGCTTTGTACTAGTCCACCCCTGTTTGAAGGGTGAGAATCGGTCCCGAAACGACGTAAGCTAGGCAGCCGACAGCCAGGGTGAGAGGCGGGTTGAAGTAGCAGCAAACCAGACCGACGGGAAAGACGATCTTGGGAAGTGCCGCCAACTTACCAAGTTTCGGATAGCGAAAGTTGCTGACCATCAGAAAGCCCAACGTCGTCTGCCAAAAAAGACCGACCAGGGGGTCCATCTGGGGGTGACTCAGGTAAATCAAGGCGATCAAGACAGCGACACCGGTCGTTGGCATGCCCTGAAAGATCCCACCGGTGGTGGGCGCCACGTTGAAACGAGCTAGACGAAACGCTCCCCCCAATAAGAACACGATGGCGGCCGGAATTTGAAGCCAGAGGCTCACCTGTCCAAAGAACCAGAAGAAAATGAGGACCGCGTTGGCCACGACGAAAGAAGTCAGGTCTGCCAGCGAATCCAGCTCCGCCCCAAAATCCGAAAACACATTCCACTTGCGGGCCAGATAGCCGTCTGCGGCATCCATCAGCATGGCCAGCCCCAAGCAGAGCACCGCCCAACGGCCGTGTCCCAGCGACGACAAGACGATAGCAACGGTACCGAATACAAGATTGGCACCTGTCACCAGGCTGACAATGTTGGATTTGAGACGCTTTTGAAAGATCACCCTGTCGGGTTCCCGGGAAAACGCGCTACCCCTTTAGGGCCGTCAGTTTAGTTCATGTAGACGCGTTTGCCGGTGGGCGAGTCCCAGATGTGGTTGGACTCTACGGGGAGGCTGGGGGCTGTCACTTTGGCAGCAGGCCGTATGGTGGGTGAAAGGTGTCGGATCATCTCACCCATTTCGTCGACTGAAACTCTGTCAGCCAAAGCCAGTCGCTGCTCTGCCTTCGCGATGATGCGTTTCGAGCGCATCCTGGCAAGCATCCAGGCGATCGCCGGGAGGGCGGCCAGTAGCCATAACTCAGTCATTTCGGTGAGCCTCCGTAAAACACCATATCCATCCCATCCTTAGTAGAGTTTGCGAGGTCGATGCTTTGTACCTGCCGACTCATCTACCATTTTGAGGAAGATGGTTCTGTGAACTGTGTTACAATTTTTGTATTCCTTTGACGAGGAACCGTTCGAAGTGCTATGAAACTGGCTAATGATGCTGTTGGGGCACCGCCATATCGTCCGATACCTGGGCCTTCTCGTCATGGCTGTCTGTTCGATCCAGTACGCCATCCTGGCCGAGATCCGCCAGCCTCCGCGTCCCGACGCCGATCGTGTGGCTATAGACCTGGAAACTGTCGAAGGGTTGACACTCATGGTCGATCTGATCGCGGACAGTCGAGTCGGTCTGCACGGCGCCTTCCACATCGAGGATGTGGAGCCGATCGAAGCGCCCCGCCTGGACATAGTCGACGGGGTCTCTTCCACGATGATCTTCGCCCAGGACGAGTATCTGCAGGAGCTGATTCGATACTACTCCGACTACTATCAAGTGGATCCGATCCTGATCGGACTGATCATGGAGCAAGAATCCGGCTACGATCCCTTTGCTCTCTCCCCTGCCGGGGCGATGGGCCTGATGCAACTCATGCCCGACACCGCCTGGATGTTAGGGGTCGAGGACCCGTGGAATCCCGAAGAAAACATCGAGGGCGGAGTCCGATACTTCGCCCAGCAGATGGACAAGTACGGTCGAATCGAATTCGCTCTGGCCGCCTACAACGCCGGACCCGGTGCGGTCGACAAGTGGGGCGGCGTGCCGCCCTACCCCGAGACCGTGGAGTATGTGAACACCATAATGGGTCGCTACAGAGCCGAGACCGAGCCCGTGGATCCGGTGGACGAAGACGTCTACTACGACGAATACCTCGACTAGGAACGAAATTCTAAGAAGGATGTCTCGCTCCGGCCGAGTATTGTCAACGGCCGCTTTAGAAAGCTAGAGCGGCATTTCTGTGAGGAGAAGCTATGCAAGAAACCCCAATCCCCATGACCGAAGAAGGCTACAACTCGTATAAAGCCAAGCTTCAGCGTCTCAAAACAGAGGAAAGACACAAGATTGCCCTGCGAATTCGTCAGGCCAAAGAGTTCGGTGATATCTCCGACAACGCCGAGTACGAATCCGCCAAATCCGACCAGGCTTTCGTGGAAGGTGAAATCATTCAGTTGGAGCGCTTGCTCCAGCGAGCCGAGATCATCGACCGCAACGAACTGACCAACGACCAAGTGCACCTCGGTAGCACCGTCGAATTGAGAGACGAAGCCTCCAAAGATTCGTACAAGGTCACCGTTGTGGGCACTACCGAAGCCGACATCGAGAAAAGACGAATCTCCAACGAATCACCCATCGGAGCCGCCATCATGGCGAAGAAATTGGGTGAAGTCGTCAACGTCAAGACCCCTCGTGGTCCGGCGAAATACAAGATCGTCAACATCGAAACCACGATCTAGTGCAACGTCCGGTTGATTTGTCCCTATCCAGGATTTCGGTCGCTCGCCTGTGCTTGCTCCGTCCGATTACGCGTATCGGGTATACGTAAATGAGGCGGGGTAAGCACAGGCGAGATGAACCGGGATTCTGGGTGGGGGCGAATTAGCCGGACGTTGCCCTGGCCTTTGTTTGAGTATTATCGACCTCAGACCGGCGCGTAGACACGCGCCTACGGTTCGGCTGATATCGATATCAGCCGAACCTTTCGTTCAAAAGAGCTATCGCGACTGCCCACCTCTCATCCGTGAGACGGTGGGCCGTTTAGCGCTTCAGCGAGAGTGCTGGGCTCTGCGCCGACTCGAGTCTTCCGGACACGCACCTCGCCTCATCGACCGGCCGGACCGCTACACCATCGAAACGGAATATGTGGCCGGCACACCTCTCGAGAAGTTGGATCCGGCACAGATCAACGCCGACAAACTGTTCGACCAGGGCTGTTCTCTCCTGGAAACGTTGAAAGAGGCCGGTATCGTCCACGGCGATCTAGGCCACGACTCTTGGCAGAGTATGGGTCGGGAGAGCAATCTCATCTGGACGGCCGACGAACGCTTGGTGGCTATCGATTTCGCCGGTTCGCTCCCTCTACGTCTCCCTTTCACACCGCTCAGGAATCTCTGCCAAGCGCTCCACCACCACGACGGGCTGTTGCTTTCAAAAATAGGCCATCACTTCCGGCCCGAACGGCTGGGCAAGACGGCCGAAGTCGATTGGCCGGTGGGTCTTTGGGACCTGTTGAGGTTCTTGGGGAAAGTGTAGTCCCTCCCTGTCATCAGTGGTGTCGGCTCCCTTATCGAGTGCCTTCTCTAGCCGGTTCGCCAAATCAAGACAAACCAGACACGAATCAAAGTGAAAGCCAGAATCGATAAGAAGAACGGCGTCATCGAAATCTGGGAATCTTCACCTCGGCGTGAAGACGGCTCAAGTGAGGGCTTCGAGACCGACGGCTCCCACAAAGGCACCATCTCGTCCGATTTTCAGAAAGTGGAAGCGGTCTGGAAGACCAAAGGCGGTGGAGACTCCGGCAAGCTGAGCTTGCGAGCTATGCCCTAGAGAGCGCAAATTCGCTCACGAATCTAGGCAAAGGGCGCCTTAAATCTCCTCGAACTTCTTGTCCAGGATGGGATAGTTCTCCCAGCCCTGAAAATCGTAGTGCCACCATTCGTTGCTGAGCGCCTCGAAGCCGTGCTTCTCCATCAGGGTTTTCAGTTTGGCCCGATTGGCTCGAGCTTGAGCGGAGCTTCCCTGATATGAGTGATGCGCTTTTTGGGAGAAGTCGTCGTAGTTCGACGGCATGGCCACGGGCTTTCCGGTCCTGAGGTCTACGATCGTGAGGTCGACGGCTGCTCCTCGATTGTGTCGCGAACCTTTTTGAGGGTCGGCCACGTAGTCTCGCTTGGCCGGAGGAGTCTTGTCCCACATGAGCTTGGTGACCGACCAGGGACGATAGGCATCGAGTATCAACAGTCCCAGTCCTTGCTGGTGCAGCTCCTCATTCACTTTCTTCAAAGCCTGCGCGGCCTCTTTCTGAAGAAACGCGCGCGGCTCCGAGTAGAGAGGAAATCCCATAAAGTTGCGGTCGGAAGCGTATCGGATGTCCAACCTGAGGGTCGGATCGACCTTGGTCAACTCCACCAGTTGAGACGCTTCCTCCGCCAGCACCGGAGAGGCGCAGCACGCGGCCACAAAGAGCGTTCCCAAGAGGGCTTGGATGAGATGATTTGGGATCTTCATTGCAGACAAGTTCGGGCAGCAAGGAGGCTATCCTGGGAGGTACGGGCAGGTCCTGGAGACGGTTCATCAGAAAGGCAGTCGCGTGGCTGAATCGGTTTGCCCAAAATGCCGTCTCCAGATGATTGTCATCACTTTCCGCCAGTGGGAAGTGAATCTATGCCCCCGTTGCGAGGGTACGTTCTACGACGAGTCCGTCTTGGAAACTCTCCTACGCCAGCCGGACCTGCGCCTCTCCTACCTGCGCCCGGCCATCCTACCGAACCTGGCTTCGCCCCACCCTTCTGAAGATTCACGAACCCGCATCACCTGTCCGAGCTGCGATATGCTCATGATCAGAGAATTCTATTCCGAGACCAACCCGATGCTGGTGGATCGCTGCCCCGAATGCAACGGGATCTGGCTGGACGACGGTGAGCTCGGCAACCTGGTGGCCGAGTGGGAGACCAGCTACTCCCACGTCGAGCCCGGTTTCTGGGAAGGCTTGCGGCGTCTCCTGGGGTTACAGCCCCGTATTCTTATCGACGAAACTTAGAAGTCTTAGCTCTCTCCGTGAAGCACGACGTGCACGGCGTTCTGGGAGCGCAGATAACGCTCCGCCACTCTTCGCAAATCCTGCAGCGTGACCGCATTCATCCGCTGCCGTTGTCCCCAAACTTCATCCCAGTCCATGAGGACCACTCGCCCCGCGATTTCCAGGGCCCAATCCTCCAAGTCGTCGCGACTAAAGGCGTCCTCACAAAACCAGGTACGCCGAGCCTTGTCCAGTTCTTCTTGTCTGAGAAGATCCGGTAAAGCGTCCAGGTAATCCTTGAGTTCCTCGGCCAACCCCGGCTCGATCTCCTCTGCCGTGGCCATGCCGAAATGCACCAAAGGATGCTCACGGGCCTGCGGCTCCAGACTCATCCAAACTTCCTGGACTCTCTTTCTTTCCCGAACAAAAACCTCGTACAGCCGGCATGAATCGCCCTCCCCCAGGACGCGGCTCAACAGCTCGCAAGCCTCGTAATCCGGATGGCCCGCCCTCGGAAACCGGTAGCAGAGAAGAAGATAAGAATATCCCGAACGGTCGCGGAGAACTTCACTGGCCGACTGCAGAGGCGGCACCTCCTCGGAAGCTGGAACCGGCCACATCGGCTCACACTCCCCACCCAACCTGCCAAAGGAGTTCTGGGCCAGCTCGACTGCCTGAGAGGAGGGACATCCCCCTGCAATCACCAGGAGCATCCGCTGGGGCGAGGAGGCGTGAGCGTAGTGGCGACGGATATCCTCAAGACGGCACTGTTCGAGATCCTCACGCCAACCGATGACCGGATGACCGTAGGGATGGTCGTCACCGAACGCCAGGTGTTGGAGAGTCTCGTAGGCTCTTCCCAGAGGGTTGCAATCAACCCTCATCGACCGCTCTTCCATGACCACCGACAACTCGGTGGAGAAGAGCTCTTCAGAGATATCCAGTTGGCTGAAACGGTCGGCCTCAAGGTTGAGGGCTGCCTCCAGACCTCCCATCGTGACCTGATCGAGATAGACGGTGAAATCTTCGGTGGTGAAAGCGTTGTTGAGACCTCCCCGTTGGGCCAGAATCGCATCGAAATGGCCGTCCGGAACTCTCGGCGTTCCCCGAAACATAAGGTGTTCCAGCAAGTGGGAAAGACCCGTGTGCCCCTTTTCTTCATCCATAGCGCCGGTCACGGTCCACACTTGAAGAGATATCGAAGCCAACTCCAGACGGGGTAAGCACAGAACCGGCAAGCCGTTGCTGAGGCGGTAAAGTTGGCCCTCTCTGTGGGTGTGGATCAGAGTAGGTTTCGCGGCGCCTTTCTCACCCTCCGGTTCGGGAAGCCACTCGAGCGGCGTCGACACGAAAGCTGCGGCGGGAGGCTCGAAAAACGCTTCTCCCCACTCCTTCTTCATATCCTCACCCAGGATACAGACCAGAGCCCCCTCGGGCTTCAACATCTCTCGACAGAGAGCGTTGGTCCCGTCCCTATTCACACTGTCGTGAACGTACTGAAGCCTCTCTTCTAAAGTCCAGGGTTCGTCGAACAAGACTTGCTCCAGGCGTCGCGACGTGAGGTCGGAAATCCCGTCGTAATCAAACGGCATCGAGTGAGTCACGAACTCCTTGAAGTGGTTAAACTCACTCTCCGGCAGACCGTTCTCGGCAAGTTCGTCCATGCAACCCCGGACGACACGGAGTGCTTGAGGAAGACGCTCGACGTCGGTCTGGAGACCGATCCAGAGGACTCCTCCATCGAGCCCCGAGCGTATCCGACTCTCGGCCGAATAGGCCATTCCCTCACGCATTCTGACGGCCCGAGTTAGCCGGGACAGAAAAGCCCCTCCGAACACCTCGTTGCAGAAGAGCCCTAGTCGATAGTCCTCGGCCTGTCGAGCCATGGCGGGTAGAGCAACCAACACCTCTGCTTGACTTACCGGGAAGGGGATTTCGCGAACCCTTTCCGTGATGGTCTGATAACAAGAGACTCGACCGTTCGGGTAAAACGGCGCGAAGCTGGAGGCAGAAAACCTGGATTCCAATGCTCTCGAAAGCCTCTCTTCGTTGAAGCCTCCTGTGACGCAAAGTACGGCTTCCGCTTGCTGGAGAAAGCGACGGCGAAACGCCTCCAGGGTCTGCAGATTGGCCGCCTCCAGTGAAGGCTCGTCTCCCAACAGTATCTTGGAGTAGTGATGGGTCGGTCTGAAGAAATGTTGGCGACAGACATCCCATATGACCGAGCGCTTTTCATCGGTGCGAGCCCGCAGCTGGGACAGCTGTTCTTCGACCGCCGTCTCCACCTCGAGGGGCTCCCACAAAGGGCTCCAGAGCATATTTTCTATTGTCTCCAGGGCCCACTCCAGGTCCTCGGGCAGCACCCACACTTCGATGGTGAAAAAGTCTCGGCTGGGATAAACCTGAACGTTGGCACCGCGACTGTCGCAGTCGTGAGCGAAGGCGCCCCGATCGAGCTTTCCGCTTCCGCGGGCAATCATGGTCCCTAGAAGTGTGAGATATCCAACTTCAGAGGCTTCCTCGCACTCCGTGCCGCGGCGAACGGTGAAGGTCAAGTGCACGAAAGGGGCTAGTTCCACCCTTTGGGTTGACAGTATGAATCCCGGTTTGACGGCTTGAAAAGTCGCGCTCACAATAGAAATAGACCAACCAGGAAATACGCCACAATCGCGCCACCTCCCGCTAGTAGGGCGTACGGCAATTGAGTTCTTACGTGGTCGACATGGTCGGTTACAGCCGCCATCGAGGCCATAATGGTGGTATCGCTGATGGGAGACGCATGATCTCCGAAGATTCCTCCGGAGAGAGCCGCGGCCAGAAAGGGAGCCTTGGCCACGCCGAAAGCCGCCGCGGCAGGCAATGCGACCGGTACCATGATGGCGAAAGTACCCCAAGACGTCCCCGTGGAGAACGCCACGAAAGCGGCCACGATGAAGATGACAGGCAGAAAGACGGCCGCACTCATATTGGCGCTGGCGACCTGAGCGACGAAAGCACCCGTACCGAGCAGCTTCGTCACCGAACCGAGAGTCAGAGCCATCAGAATGATGAGAGCCAGGGGCAGCATACCCTGGGCGCCTTTGATGCTAAATCTCACTAGCTCGTCCAGGGGGGCCCCAAC